>Ga0209317_1000317_pt1 | contig 60014 bp, 39 predicted proteins | sample RifGroB2_FD_183994 | JGI IMG/M metagenome (GOLD analysis project Ga0209317, IMG submission 183994) | Soil microbial communities from Rifle, Colorado, USA - Groundwater B2 (SPAdes) (version 2) | ecosystem: Environmental > Terrestrial > Soil > Unclassified | place: Rifle, Colorado | collected...
ATTCCTGCCGCGATAGCCCCGGTCATCGCGGCAGGAATGCCGCTCCTACATTCAAAAGCATTGGTTGAATTTAGCATCTGAAGTTCGAGTGCTGGTAACAAACTCACCCTTACTGACAGAGCGGGCCTTAAAATAAAAAACGATCAGTACATTTCTGTTGACTTACCCATCATCAAATGTTAAATACAGTATTCTTCTTGCCGAAGTGGTGGAATTGGTAGACACACCATCTTGAGGGGGTGGCGAGCGCAAGCTTGTACGAGTTCGAGTCTCGTCTTCGGCACCATTAGTATTTGAAAGCGTCCTTGCTCTTACCGGCACTGGACGCTTTTTTATTTATCATCACTTCCCCTACGTTACTTCAAAAGCTCAAAAAAACTCACCACTGTCACCCCACCTAGAAGTTGGCGGATCACAATGACTTTAGCTCAAGCCTGATCTTCAATACCCCTGCCCGACTAAGAGAATAACTACTGTATTGACAACCTAATTTCTTTCCCTATAATCGTGTATACATTTTGCAGGGAAATCGCATAAAGGGAGGAATCATGAGCGACGTACAGGATGCCATCAAGCAGGCCATTCAGACAGAAAAGAACGCAATGAACTTTTACGAGATCGGCGCAAAACAGATGAAGGATGAGGGAGCCAAAAGACTGTTCGAGCAATTGGCCAAAGAAGAAAAGGAGCACGCCGCTCACTTCTTCAAAGCCTACAACGGCTCAATCCTCGGAACCTTTGAAGACTTCATGGCCACCCCGCCCCAAAACGAGTCCGTCTGGATCAGCTCGATACAGAAAATAATCGGTCCGGACTTCTCCGAGCAGAAGGCACTTGAAGTCGCCATGGATAAAGAGCTCAACCTCGAGAAGACACTGCGGGAAACAGCAGCCAAGATCAACGATCCCCAGGTAAGAGAAGTATTCGAACTGAACGCCAAAGAAACCCACAACCACTACCTGACCATTGAAAGCGAGTACTCACGCATCATGGCCATGGTGGACGAGTCCGACATGGACACCTTCGTCAGAGAGTAACCATAAGCATCGGGATTAAAGCGCAGCGTACAAAAAAGGGGGGCATCACGCCCCCCTTTTTCTTTTGCACCCTACCCTCGCCCGTCCTTTCGGGACCTGGCCATACGCATGAGGCCGGCGCCAATCGTGCCGCGGACATTAAATAGGGGAATTAAGGCATAAAAAAAGAGAGCTTCGGTTTCCCGTAGCTCTCTGTTTTTTTACTTGGTGCCGAAGACTGGAATCGAACCAGCACATCCTTTCGAATACTAGAACCTGAATCTAGCGCGTCTACCAATTCCGCCACTCCGGCACATCCGAGAACCTACTTATAGCAAAAGGCCTCTCTCGATGCAAGAAAAAAATACGCTGAAATCATTACGGATAAAACTTTTTTTGTCTACTTCGCACCTACCGTTTTACTGGAGGCATGGCAAGAACGGGGGTTGCAACTAGAAGGTACGAAGATGCGGATAGTTAGCGTTTTGGGGTCGATCGGTCGAGGAACGCGGAGCAGATGGAACCGTTATAAATGTTTGTCAAGGGGAGTGAGATGCAGGGTGGGCACAGGGTGCCCACCCTACGAGGTTGGTAATTCGGCAATTATTTAATGATAACCACATCCACCGCGCCTTCCTTGCGTACCACACTCACCGCTACATCTTCACCGTACCTCTTTAACATGATATCGGCAGAACAATCGGGCCCGACCTTGAGGTTACGGATGGTGACTTGATCGAGAAACGGGGGGAGAGCCGGGTGGGCGAAGTACAGCTGTTTCTTACCCGCATCAATGGAAAGCCCCATGCACCCTTGCAAAAGGAGGTAGACCGAGGCCGCGGCCCAGGACTGCGGCGCACAGGCGACGGGATAAAGAATCGGGCTGGAATGGGTGTGCCGCTCGAAACCACAAAAAAGCTCGGGCAAACGCTGCTGGTCCATGGCAAGCGATGCCTCAAAGATGCCCGATAAAATCACCATGGCATCTTGGGTGAATCCGTACCTGGCGAGACCGTAGGCGACTAGTGCTGTATCGTGCGGCCAGATGGATCCGTTGTGGTAGGACATCGGGTTGTAGCGCGTCTCGCAGCTGGCAAGGGTGCGCACACCCCAGCCGGAATAAAGATCGTCGGACCGAAACTGCGCGGCAAGTGCCCCGGCACGTTCGGTCGCTGCGATGCCGGTATACAGACAGTGTCCGGCGTTGGAGGAGCGGACCCGGCATGGCTTTTTGGCACCGTCCAGGGCAAGGGCGTAAAAGGAAAGATCCTCACACCAGAAGGCCTCGTCGAACCTCCGTTTCAGCGTCTGCGCCTCTTCCAGCAATTTTTCGGCATGGGCCGCGTCTCCGAGGGCGGCTGCCATTTCGGCGGCCCCCTTCTTGGCATCGTACACATACCCCTGAACCTCGCAAAGCGCGATGGGAGCCTCGGCCAGCGTCCCGTCGGCGTGAAATACGGAGTCATTGGAGTCTTTCCACCCCTGCTGCACCAGGCCTGAGTGTGAATGACGGGCATATTCTACGAAGCCGTCCCCGTCGGCATCGCCATAGATGTCAATCCAGTCCAGAGCACGCTGGATGTTCGGCCAGATCTGCGCGATGAACTGCAGATCGCCGGTCCGGCGGTAATAGGCGCCGGCCAGGGCAATGAACAGGGGGGTAGAGTCGACGCTGCCATAATAGCGACCGAAGGGAATCTCTCCCAGTGCCGCCATCTCTCCCATGCGTGTCTCATGAATAATTTTTCCCGGCTCGGCATCCATTTCCGGATCGAGCAGTTCCGCCTGGGTGCTGGCCAGATAGGATAACACTCCCCGAGCCATGCCGGGGTTGGCCCAGAGGGTCTCCAACGCCGTGATGATGCCGTCTCTGCCGAAGGCGGTGCTGAACCAGGGGACCCCCGCATAGGGATAGGCGCCGTGCGCCGTGCGGGTCATCATCATCATGAGGTCGGACTGCGAACGCTCAAGCAGGAGATTGAAGTGGGCGTTGTCGGTTGCTATCTCGCAGTACTCGCTTTTCAATTCAAGCAGCGAGGCGTGAGCCCCCTGCTGCGCCTGCTGATAGTTGCCGGCCAGGAGCCCGGCGTCATCGTAGCCGCAGGTTACGGTTATGCCGATGGTGATCGATTCCTTCGGCTCCAGGGCCACGAAGTAGCGCGCCTGACCGGGTTCGATCTGCTCAGGTTGCGGAGCAAAACCGATCTTCGTGGTTCGGACGATGCCGTCCAATCCCTGGTACGACAAGAGTGCCGAAGCAGCTGCGGCTTGCACCGGCAGCTGCGTCCCTCTTCTTTCCCGCTTGGTGCCGCGCACCTCGAAGATGTCGGCAAAGTCCGCTTCGTAATTGATAGTGAAGGGTATCTGCAACGGGCCGAGGCTGAAGTTTGTCAGCCTCAACTGCTCGTAACAGCTTCCCGCCCAGATCAGTTTGGACCGGAAGATATGGATGGCGTCACGCCGTATCATGACACCTTCAGACTCGAAATCCGGATTCATCAGATCGATGGCCAGCATCTCGTTCTGCTTGATAGTCGAGCCCAGCAGCAGGGGGCGCGCTCCGGCGAAGCGGAGCTCCATCTTGGAGAGAAAACGGGTCCCGTCATGGAAGATACCCTGCTCTCCCAGTCCTATGGGCTGGATATCACCGTGACAGTCGAAAATGGCAAAAGTCTCCCCGTCTTTCAGCACCCGCGAGCACTCTGCCGCGCGGTCTGAACTGGCCAGGATGTAAAACTTCTCGTCTACCTGAATAACCTCCATGGTTCCTCCGGTCAGATTCATGTCATGCTGCGTTGCTGGCTCGGCAGAGCCGAGTGTATTTACTTTTTCACCATCAGCTTTTGGTAGAGTGCCAGGTAATCCTCGGCCATTCTTTTCACCAGGAACCTTTCCTCGAAATAGCTCCGGCACCCCCTCCTGCTTATAGCACCAACTTGCCATGCGGCGCGTACCGCCCCGTCGATATCACGGACTATATAACCAGAGATGCCGTCCCTGATCACTTCCGGCACGGAGCCCCGCGCAAAGGCGATCACCGGCGTTCCGCAGGACATCGCTTCGATCATCACCAGGCCGAATGGTTCTTCCCAGTCGATCGGGAACACCAGCGCCAGAGCGTTGCCCAGAAACTCCTTCTTCTCCTCCTCCCTGATCTCGCCGATAAACTCGACCAGCGGCCCGTCCAGAAGCGGCTTGATCTCTGTCTGGTAGTACTGAAGGTCGACCTTGTCCACTTTTGCGGCTATTTTCAGCTTGATACCGCTTTTGCGAGCGATCGCTACGGCAGCCTCGACCCCCTTCTCGGGAGAGATCCTCCCCAGGAAGGCGAGGTAATCGCCACCGCGAGGGTTGAAAGGGAGCAGGTCGGCAGGGAGACCATGATGGACCGTCCCCTGCCAGTTGACCCAGGAAAGAGGAAGACGCTGCGCATCCGATATGGAGATCACCGGGATCTCTGTATATTCCCGATAGAGCGGGACCAGGTCGGGAATATCGAGACGGCCGTGCAGGGTGGTGACATGAAAGGAGCGTTGGCGCCGGCTTAACGGGAAATGGAGGTAGTCGATATGAAAGTGAAGGATGTCGAATTCGTGAGCCCTGCGATAAACCTGCTCCAGCATCAGCAGATGATGGGGCATCGGATCGACCACCGTTTCATCGAGCCGCAGCGAATTCTTGCAGCAGGGGGCCAACCGGGCCGAGGTAACCGAGTCGCCGCTGGCAAAGAGCGTCACCTCATGGTTCAGGCGCACCAGTTCTTCCGTCAGATAGGAAACTACCCGCTCGGTACCGCCGTAAAAATGAGGTGGGACGGTTTCATACAGGGGTGCTATTTGCGCTATTTTCACATTTGGCTCCGGGGAGGTGAAAAGGGGTGCTGCGCAAAGCGAAGGATAAAAATTTTTCAATGTGAACATCATAGAGGATTCTTTCTATGAGTCAATATGCTGGAGGGGACAGGGGGAGGAGTCATAGAGGGCGAATTAGCAAATACAAAAGGCCGGAAGATGCCAATGCATATTAGCAATTTGGGCACCTCCGGCCGTAAAGTGGGCACCCCGTGCCCACCTTACATCAACGCAGCCACAGGCGGGGTTGCTTGCTATGAGAAATTCATGGATAGTCTGCCGCCAAACCGCGCACAGCCATGGTTACCCTCGCCCTCCGGGAGAGGGTGCCCGAAGGGCGGGTGAGGGAGCCGCCGCGAAGTGAGACGCCTGCGCCCGTGGCAACTCCAACTCACCCCGACCCACTCCCGACCGGCGAGGGGGAGTTTGGTTTAGGTGGAAAGGGGTTTAACAGAGGTGGTACTTTCTCTTCGATAAAACGCCGCATCAGGAAGGGTTGGTTGCTTCTGAGGAACTTCAAAGGCAAATCCCCCCTGTCCCCCCTTTGCTAAAGGGGGGGACCCAGTATCCGGGGATCTTAGTGTTAGGCCAGAGTTCCACTCCGATAAAACGCCGCCGCAGGCGGGGTTGGTTGCTAATCAGGAACCCCGATGAAAACCGGCATATTCAGCCGCTCTCCCTTACAAGAAATCCATCACAGCATGTAGTCCGTGGAGAGAAAGTGTGACTTTCTTTCCCTGACGATGCCGGTGATGATCTCCCGGTTGTCCTCGGTTTCCCGTGCCGCCACCACGATCCGTATGGAGAATATGCGCAGGGCGTCGGCTACGGACTGGGTCCCCTCGGCGGAATTTTTACGGCCGTTGAAAGGGAAGCTGTCCGGGCTGCGCTGGCACTTGCTGTTGATGTTGATGCGGCAGACTTGGTTTACCAGTGCATCTACCAGTTGCGCCAAAGCATCGCCGTCACGCCCGAAGATGCTCGCCTGCTGGCCGTAGTTGGACGCGACCACGTAATCTATCGCTTCGCGTATGTCGTCATAGGGAACCACGGGGATCACCGGCCCGAACTGCTCCTCGCTATAGACTCGCATGGCTGGGCTCACCGGGTAGAGCAGCGCCGGATAGAAAAAGGAGCCGCTCCTGGTGCCGCCAGCTTCATTTACTACCTGCGCCCCATGTGTCCCGGCATCCCGCACCAGTTCTTCCAGGTAATCGGGCTTTTCCGGTTCCGGGAGCGCTGTCAGGGCTACCCCATCCTGCCACGGCACCCCGCATTTGAGGGCGCTGATCCCTGCCGACATCCGCTCCAGGAAGGAAGCTGCCATCCCCCGGTGCACGAAGATGATCTTGAGCGCGGTGCAGCGCTGGCCGTTGAAAGAGAGGCTTCCCTGCAGGCATTCGGCGACGGTAAGCTCCAGGTCTGCATCGGGCAGGATGATGGCCGGGTTCTTGGCGTCCAGCCCGAGCACGCAGCGCAGCCGGTGGGGGCGGGGATGGATGGCGCGCAGCGCATCGGCCACCTTATGGGTACCGATGAAACCGAGCACGTCCACGCGCCCTGAGGCTAGCAGCGGCGGCAGCACCTCCTCTCCGTCGCCATAGACGGTATTGACCACGCCGGGGGGAAATGAGTCGCGGAATGCTTCCAGAAGCGGAGCGAAGAGCAGGATGCCGAAGCGCGGGGGCTTCAGCACGATGGTGTTCCCCATTACCAGCGCAGGGATCAGGGTGGTGAAGGTCTCGTAGAGCGGGAAGTTGTAAGGTCCCATGCAGAGCACGACGCCAAGCGGCGCCCGGCGAATCTGGCCGATGATGCCGTGCTGGATGACAAAACGCGACGATACCCGGTCCAGTTCCTTGAGCGCTTCGAGGGTATCGCGGATGTAGGCCATGGCACGGTCGAATTCCCCCTCCGCTTCCTGGAGCGACTTGCCGATCTCCCACATCAGGAGCTTGACGATCTCGCCGCGCTTTTTCTGCGCGCTGGCGCTGAAGCGCTGCACGCTCTGAATCCGCTCCCCCACCGACATGGTGGGCCAGGTCCCGCGCCCGTTGTCGTAGGCTCCCACCGCAACGTCCAGGGATTCCAGGGCGGCGGCTACCGAGAGGAGCGGTGCCTCCCCTATCCTCTTGCGGACCGGGGTCGCGTTGCCCGGGGCCTGCAACTGAACCGGCGACAGGACCTCCTGCAAGGGACCCTCCCAGCGGCGCAGCTCTCCGCCTATCAGGTAGTAATCCTGGCGGATCATTTCAGTGATGCGGTACTCTGCAGGGATCTCATCTTCTGCCGGGGACAATGATGCAATACTCTGTTTCACGAAGCTCCTTCCTCCACCTGCAAATGCAACACCCGCAAGGGTGCCCCTACCAAATCAAGCTACATAACAGAGTAAGGTTTTACTACCAAACGTGAAGCTCCTGCAAGTACAGAATTAAATATCTGCGCCGGCAGCCCTCTCCGTAGGGTGGGCAGCCCCCAGCCCACCTCACTGAGGCAAGGCACGGGGGTCGCGAGGGCACGGAGTGGGGGGTCTTCAATCAGGGGAGACCTTGCCCGAATTGAGGTATCCTAAGTGATACCTATTGATCAACTCGCGAAACCCAGGAGATGTTCTTTTGATACCCATAGATCTACTTGTGATACCCATAGTTTCACTTGTGATACCCATAGTTTCACTTGTGATACCCATAGTTTCACTTGTGATACCCATAGTTTCACTTGTGATACCCATAGTTTCACTTTTGATACCCATAGTTTCACTTTTGATACCCATAGTTTCACTTTTGATACCCATAGTTTCACTTTTGATACCCATAGATTTACTTGTGAAGGCCATTCTAAAGTTGACGAGTACCCAGCATCTCAGCCGGCGACGGAGGCCCGGAGCGAAACATGCGCCAAAATTAGACATTTAAGGAAATGAAAGGTAGAAATGCGGGCGTGGATTCATTCGCGAAGCCGATACCGGGATAAATGAGAGATCTTCCCAAGTGGAACTATGACCTTCCCAAGTGGAACTATGACCTTCCCAAGTGGAACTATGACCTTCCCAAGTGGAACCATGGCCTTCCCAAGTGGAACCATGGCCTTCCCAAGTGGAACCATGGCCTTCCCAAGTGGAACCATGGCCTTCCCAAGTGGAACTATGGCCTTCCCAAGTGGAACTATGGCCTTCCCAAGTGGAACTATGGCCTTCCCAAGTGGAACCATGGCCTTCCCAAGTGGAACCATGGCCTTCCCAAGTGGAACCATGGCCTTCCCAAGTGGAACCATGGCCTTCCCAAGTGGAACCATGGCCTTCCCAAGTGGAACCATGGCCTTCCCAAGTGGAACTATGGCTTTCCCTAGTAGAACTATGGGGGTGTAAAAGTACTTTGAACTACCGGATTAGCACTGATCTTCCATCGGGGAATTTCAAGAGTCCCCTCTCCCTCCGGGAGAGGGTTAGGGTGAGGGCAGCGCCATAGCGATGAATTCGGCAAACAGCTTCAAAGCCCGGAGATAAGCCTTATGCCGCCTTGGGATCACATCAGCGCCGGCTCCCTCACCCCTCTCCCTCTCCCGGAGGGAGAGGGAGAGGGAGAGGGAGAGGGAGAGGGGACTGGCGGAAGATCGACGCTAATCAGGTTGAACTATGGATGGCTTGGGACGTTCTTGACATTAACATATTAATGCCCTCTTCTGCTGAATGATCCCCCTTCTCTTCAGCTAAGCACCTGAAATGCCTGCCCACCTTAGCTAGGTATGACATAGCGTCAAGCTGCGGGATCCGGGATCCGGAAGGCGGGGTGCGGGGGCCGGGCGCTTTCCGCCGGCAGCGTTACCGTAAACGTGGTCCCCTCCCCCAGCTCGCTCTCCACAACTATCTTCCCGCCATTCGCCTCGACCAGGTTCTTGCAGACCACAAGCCCCAACCCAATTCCCTTCGCCTTGGTGGTAAAGAGCGGCTGAAAAAGTTTCTTCCTGTGCTCCGGAGGTATCCCTGCACCGGAATCTGTCACAGTGATGGCTAGCAAAGCAGCGCTTTCAGACAAAGGCTCACCGGCCTCTTCCCCGGGAAGCGCCGATGCTTTGGCCCCCCTCAGGATCTTGGCCCCTTTTTGCCCGGCCAAAAGCCCCATCCGATACTGATCTGCCGCCATGCTCAGCAGCACCCCATCCTCAGACTGATCGTCCAGATGGCTCAGCGTGGCGACCTTAGTCCGGGTAGCCGCATCCACGATCTTAGCTACATTTTTGCCGACGATGCCGCTGCCGGTCAGGTATGCGGCATCCACCACGCGCAAGACCTCCGGCAGTAACTCGGTGATATCCTCCTCCCTGGTCAAGGGAACCGGGATGACCCTGATCCGGAACTGGTCCTGCAACCCCATCAGTTCCCTAAGCACAGCCTCGGAATTCTTTTCTTTTGGCGTGTACAGCACCCCCATGGTCCGCACCGGCGCCAACTCCTTCAGACAGGTCAATAGTTTGCCCAGCGGGAATTTCGGACTGACGCCGGTCGTGTTATTGCCCGAATTCTTCCACTCCAGGGCCAAACCGCTCTCCACCGGATCATAAGCCCCGCATACCAGTGGCACGTCCTTTATCTCGTTGGCAACGGCCAAGGCGGCACTGGTGCCGAAGGCAAAGATCAGATCCAGCTTGAGAGCATCAAACTTTCGCGCCAGTAGCGCAGCCTTGGCCTTACTCCCCCTTGCGTTTTCCAGGAAAAAGGTAACTTCCGGCGCCCGGTAGCCCTCTTTGGCAAGCTGTTCCAGCGCCCCATTTCGCTGCGCCTGGTAACGGTCTTCTTCTCCGAACAACAGCACGCCGACTCTTTTCTCACCTTTGGCAGCGGCGCTATGCGGCGCAAGGAGTGAAAAGGCCAGCAGAGGCAGCAACAATCCCAGTAGAGTTCTGTGGCGCGTACTGTTAAAGAAAAGCATGGTTAGACCTCTATTTTTCCTAATTAGCTACCAACCCCGCCTGCGGCGGCGTTTTATCCCGGAGAAAGTACCATCTTTGTTCAACCTCTAGAAACTCTCCTCCCCCCAGCGGGGGGAGGCTGGGAGGGGGGAAGACCGAGTCGGTTTGCTGGAAGCGGGAGCGGTCTGATTAAGCTTTCCCCCTCCCCTACCCCTACCCCTCCGGGGGAGGGGACTAGTGGCAAACTACCATTAACTTACTCAGAGTGCTGATCTGCAGCTCGCATCAGTGCCAAAAGTCCCCCTTTGAAAAAGGGGGATTTGCCTTAAGGCCCCGTGGCACTCCGTAGCAACCTGGGTAAAATCCCCCCCGACCTCCCTTTTACAAAGGGGGGAGATTACGCCTGCAGGCAGCTCCGCTCCCTCGGCATCACCAGATATTCCAGACACTTTGCCTCCTTGTGGGACTCGTAGTCCCTGAAGGCGTCCCTGACGTTACGCCTCAGCAGTTCCAGGCCCAACGGCTTGGCGAGAATCTTGTACACAGCGCCCTGGTTCACGGCCTCGATCACCATCTCCTGGTCGGCATAGCCGGAATTAAGGATCCGAACGGTATCGGGATGAATCTCCTTGATCCGGCGCAACAACTCGATCCCTTTCATCCCCGGCATATTGTGATCGCAGATCACCACTCCCACCTGATTGACAGCCAGCAGCTCCAGGCCCTCTTCGGCTGAGCCGGCCGAAAGTATCCGGTACCCTTCGTTGCCGAGCATCAGTTCCACCGCTCTCAGGCAGGGGAGCTCGTCGTCTATGATCAGCAGGGTCCGCTCGCCATGGGAATCGCTCTGCCCGGGGATTTCCAGGCGCCGGTCCTCACGAAGCAGCAGCTCGAATTGATCTGCAGGGAGAGCCTTGCTGAAAAGGAATCCCTGCATCTCGTCGCAACCGTGGGAACGCAGGTAGGCGAGCTCGCCTGCCGTCTCGACCCCCTCGGCGATCACGCTCAGATTCAAGTTGTGCCCCATGGCGATGATGGAGCGGGAGATCGCCGCACTCTCCGGATCGATCGTCACCTCACGCACAAAAGAGATATCGATTTTCAGCTTGTCGAAAGGAAAGCGTTTCAGATAACTGAGGCTTGAGTATCCGGTGCCGAAGTCATCCATGGCGAGACTTATGCCTAACTGCTTTAACTCCTTCATGATCAGCATGGCGCTTTCCACGTCATGCATGAGCATGCTCTCGATGATTTCCAGTTCCAGGCAGCTCGGCGCCAGGCCCGTTTTGCGCACCACCCGGTCCACTGAAGCGCAGAGGTTGCGATCCCTGAACTGAACCGGCGAAAGGTTGACCGCCAGGGTAAGTACCGAAAGACCCGCCTCCTGCCAGGCCTGATTCTGCCTGCATGCCGTCTCCAGCACCCATTCGAAGATCGGTCCGATCAGTCCGAGCTCTTCTGCCAGGGGGATGAATACGGCAGGGGAAACCATGCCCAGCTCGGGATTTTGCCAGCGCAGCAACGCCTCCATCCCGTTGATGCGCCCGTCTGCCAGATCTACCTGTGGCTGGTAATGCACTACCAGCTCCCCCTTTTCCAAAGCGCGGCGCAGGTGCTTGCCCATGATCTGGCGCGCCAGCGACCGGTCGTTCATCTCGCTGGTATAGAACTGGAAATTGTTGCGCCCCTGCTCCTTGGCGCGGAACATGGCAGCATCTGCGTTTTTCAGCAGGAGCTGCGGGTCGTGGCCATCCTTGGGATAGACGCTGATGCCGATGCTGCAGGCGATAACCAGTTCCTGGCCGTCGATCAGGATGGGGAGCGAGAGGGACTCCAGAATTTTCTGCGCCACGGGACCTACATCTTCGCTCTTCACCAGATCGGTGAGGACCACGACGAATTCGTCCCCGCCATGGCGCGCCACCGTGTCCGCCGCGCGTACGCAACCCTTCAGGCGCTCAGCGATGACTTTCAACAAGCGGTCTCCCACGCTGCGCCCGAGACTGTCGTTGACGAACTTGAAGTAATCCAGATCGATGAAAAGCAGGGCCAGCTTGCGCCCGTTGCGCTCGGCATGGTGGGCGAACTGTACGATCAGATTGGAGAGGAGGTTGCGATTGGGGAGATCGGTGAGCTCGTCATGGGTTGCCTGATATTCCAGCTGTTCTTCGTAGCGTTTCTGCCCGGTGATGTCATTGATGATGCCGACGAAGTGAGTTGCCTTCCCAGCGCCATCACGTACCGGCGCAACTGAGAGCGCGTTCCAAAAGAGGCTCCCGTCTTTACGGTAGTTACGCACCACTACCTGTCCATCCCTCTGTTCGCGGAGCGCGGCGCGGATTTCCTCGAAACCTATCTGCTCCGCGTCACCCCGGGATAAAAAACGCGCGTTCTGCCCCAGCGCCTCTTGGCAGGCGTAGCCGGTGATCAGTTCAAACGCGGGGTTGGCGTAGACGATCGGCTGGTCAGGGAGGGTGATATCGATGATCATGATTCCGTTGCTGCTTGAGTCTATGGCCCGTTGCCGCAGACGCAGCGCCTCCTCGGTCCGCTGTTTCTCAAGCGCCCTTTTGACGTGCAGGAGGAGCAACTCCATATTGTACGGCTTTAGCATGTAGGAGTAGGCCCCCCGGTTTGCAGCTTCCACGGCAGAGTCGACACTCGCCTCTCCGGTAAGGACGATGGCTTCGGTGGCGGGACTGCTAGACTTCATGCGCTCAAGCACATCGAGGCCGGAGATGTCGGGAAGGCCCAGGTCGATGAGGGCCAAACTGATGAACTGCTGCCCCAGCAGGGCCAGTCCTTCCGCTCCGGTTCCCGCCGCCAATACCTGGTATCCCTTGATCTGGAAGATGTCCGAAAGGGATTTCCTCATGTACCGGTCATTGTCGATAATTAAGATGGTAGTTTTTCCCATGTAGCGTCTCCAGTTGCCTGTGCAGCTTCTGCCGCGACCTTTCCTGCGGCTGACTCGTACTGTTTTCCGATCACATCTCTCGATGAAATATTTTTTGACTAATCTCACCGGGTCTTTGAGCTAACACTTGATCAAATTATTATTACGGCAATCCAATAATGAACTTGACCGCTTTTCTCCACGGCTGTTACTTGGATAGCGGCAAGGCAATAGGGAGCTATCCCAGGACAACAAGGCTGTTGCTAAAATTCAAAGTATCTCGGGGCGAAATTGTCGGGTGGATTATCTTAGAGGGAAGAAACTAATAGTAGAAATGGAGGACGTGATGTGATTTGAGTCTATACCTATTGACATATAATGACACCATACTTCTTGTAGTTATCCATGAACCACTAGTTACGCTTGACGCTCGTTGTTTTAGCTGAGGCCTATGTTATAACAATCCAATGCCAGATTTGCTCTGCCGCACCCTCCCCTGCATCAATCAACCTGACATCTATCTGCCTGTCACCCAATTAGGAGGCTATTATGGCGTCATCGCTCAACGTTGCGGTACATCAAGGGCTCGTCTATCTCAATGCCAGAGTCAGTCCAAGCCAGGAAGTGTATTGGGAAGTTCCTGCTGGTCGATCTTTTGTTCTGACGGATATGACAGTGCAAAACAAAGCGCCCGGAGATGGACCGGTGCCTGCGACAAATTTCACGCGCTTTGCCATCACCTCTCCTTGTGGTTCAGATACCTTCTTCCACGTTGTCGGCAACAACACTCTTAGCGAGCACTACATTACCGGTCTTCCCATCGCCGGCACCTTCCGCTTTTTCAACCTTGGCAACAGCAATGCTCCGTTTGCCGAATTCCATATAACCGGCTATTTAGCCGATTGACCCGCCAATGCAATCCAAGAGCATCATCGACATTCACTGCCATACAGCCGGCATCGGCGCCGGGGGAAGCGGCTGTTTCGTGTCACCCGCGCTGATGGGAAGCTGGAAATACCGGATCTACCTGAGAGCGTTCGGCGTCACCGAAAAAGAACTGGTTCAAGAGGGGGATGGGCTGATACTGCGCCGGATCTCGGAAAAGCTGGAGCAATCGCAGCGCGTTACGGCTGCTGTGATCCTGGCTATGGACGGCGTGATAGGAGACGATGGCGAACTGGATCGGGAGAAGACGGAGATTTACATCCCCAATGAGTTCATTGCCGCTGAGACACGTCGCTATCCTCACCTCCTCTTTGGCGCCAGTATCAACCCACTGCGCAGAGACGCCATAGAGCGGTTGGAGCAGGCTGCGGCCGGCGGCGCGGTCCTGATAAAGTGGCTCCCCTCCATCCAGCATATAGATCCGGCCGATGAGAGGCTGCCCCCTTTCTATCTCAAATTGAAGGAGTTGGGTCTGCCGCTTCTCACCCATACCGGCGCGGAAAGCTCCTTCACTTTGACCCGTGACGATTTGGGCGATCCCGAAAGGCTGCGGCTACCTCTCAGCCTGGGCGTTACCGTTATAGCCGCGCACGCCGCAAGTAACGGCAAAAACCACGGGGAGAGCAACTACGACCGGTTCCTGCGCCTCTGCCGCGCCTTTCCCAACCTCTATGCCGACATCTCCGCCCTTACCCAGGTGAACCGCCTGGGCCAACTGCAGCGCGTTATCAGAAGCAGCGAATTGCACGGCCGCCTGCTCTACGGCACCGACATGCCCCTTTTGAATACCGGGCTGGTTACCCCTTTCGCCTTTCCCACGTCGCTCTCGCCACGGCAGATGCGAGCCATATCAAAGATCGCCAACCCTTGGGACCAGGACGTGGCGCTCAAGGAGGCTCTAGGGGTCAGTGAGGATATTTTCCATAAGGCGGGGAGCATCATTAGGCGGAGTGAATAGGCTTTCCACGCAGCGCTTCGTCGCTGTGGCAGCGAGCAAAGTGGGTGCGAGAGAAGAGGGTGCGGAATGTCGGCTTAGCGTTGATCGTGGCAGGGAAATTTCAAGAGTCCCCTCTCCTCCGGGAGAGGGAGAGTTTATGGGGGCTGGCGGAAGATTGGGAGTAGTCCCCGGCTAGGCGGGCGAATACAAGATTCGCCCCTACAGAGGGTCGGTAGGGGCGAACCTTGTGTTCGCCCGGGCAACTTAAACGGCTGTCCCCATCCCCTTCATCAAACAGGTGCTCCACCCGAGTTTTTCTCACTATCGGCGTGAGCAATTCGAATGATTTCTTTAGCAATATCCTCAGGGGAAAGAATGAAATCGATACATCCGCTTGCTATTGCGCTCTCTGGCATATCAGGATGTGCGGTTGTGCTTAGCTTCTGCGCAATGGTAACGCCACCCACCTCTTTTATGCCGCAGAGGGCTGCCGCCCCGTCACCATCATAGCCGGAGACGATGACAGCGATGAGTTTACCGTCCCAGTTCTGCGTCAGAGAGCGCAGAAAAACGGTAATCACGTCGGGCCATCCATGAGGCTTTGATATCGGCTTGAGACGGAACTCACCATCCAGCACGTGCAGATCGCGTTTTTCCGGGATGATGAAGACATGGTTTGGCTCGATGTCCAGTTTTTCCGTAATCAAGTCAACCGGCATCTTGGTGTAGTGCGGCAAAATCTCGTGAAGCATGGTCGCTACCGTTCTCAGATGATTGACGATAACGATAGCAACGCCCATATCGACCGGCAGATGTTTCAATAACCTTGTATAGGCATCCAGACCGCCGGCCGAACCGCCGACACAAACTACTGGGAAAACATCTTTTGTACCCGGCTTAGCTGTCATTTCAAATCCCTCCCGGCGTTTTTTCGGCCAACTGCATTGTAACATTAAACCCCGGTGTATCTCTAGCGCGGCGCCCTGCCAGCCCGTGCCTCCAGCACATGCCCAAGTGGGGACTTAGTCTGAGCCAGCTGGTTAAATCCCCCTCAATCCCCCTTTGTCAAAGGGGGAGGTTAGTTTGGTAGCAGATCGCAGCGGTACCTTTGTTCGGGATATAGCTCCGAAAGCAAAAGGCCGGTCCCCGAATAAGGGGCCGGCCATTCTTGCGTCCATCGTTTAAAACTCGGTATGTTTTAGCAGTTCGAATTAACGGCCACGTCCCTCATCTTTGCTCCCCTGCCCGTGGCCTCTTTCCTGGCCACCTCTTTCCTGGCCACCTCTTTCTTGCCCGCCTCTTTCTTGCCCGCCTCTATTCTGGCCGCCTCTTTGCTCTGCACCTTGCTGTGGCTCATGTCCCTGCGTGGCACGCTGCTCACGTTGTACAGGCGCCGACTGCTGTCTCTGCTCGCGCTGTACAGGTGCGGGCTGCTGCCTCTGCTGGTGGGACGGCCCTCTTTGCTGAGGCGCGGCTTGCGCTGGTGCCTGCCTTTGCTCCATTCCGCCACCACGCTGGGGTGACTGCTGGCGTTGGACAGCAGGAGCTTCCTGGCGCTGAGGCCGGGAATGCTGTACTTCCTGACGTTGCGGGGTTCTAACTTGGGGCCTTTCCTCCCTGCTCCGCTGAGGTGCCCGTACTTTTTGATCTACCTGCTTTAAGTGCTGGCGCACTACCTTGTCACGCGGTTGGTAGCGGTAGCTCTTGCTCCCCAGCGATCTTTGCTGCTCGACCCTGGGATACCTGTCGCCTGAATACTGGCGCTGGTAGGCGGGAAGCGGGGCGCGGCTCGGAGCCGAACTGCGCTGCCACCGGTCCCAACCGCTGCGGCGTTGTTGCCAAGAGTTGCCCCAGTGCTGACCCCAGCGCGGCGGAGCATCCGAGCGCCAGCCGCTAAAGTACATCGGCGGTTGACGGTAGTAGCCGACCGGAACCCGCAGCACGTAAAGCGGGACCACTATCGGGTCGACATAGCCCCAAGGGCCGTTATACCAGGAACTCGTGTACCAGTTATCGTCCTGATACACCCAGTACATGCCGTCGTAAAAGAAGTAGTTGCCGTCAACACCCGGCGCATAGTAGACCGGGTAACCCGGTACCGGAACCAGTTCCGGATAGAGCGGCAGGTTGATCCCGATGCTCACGTTGGGTAGCCCGATCCCGATGCTAACGCTGGGTAACCCGATCCCGATGCTGACTCCTGCTGTAGCTGAGGTCGGCAGGCATAGCAGCAGCCCCAGCCCAACGAATCCGTAACGTATTTTTTGCATTGTATCCTCCAGTTTCTAGCCTTGCCTGTTGCCCCATCCGAACAAGAACAGTCCGTTCTCAGTCATCGTGGCGATGTTTCTTGTGTCTTTTATGGTGCTTCTTATAGTGCTTCCTATGGTGTCTGGGCTCTCTTTCCATATAGACCCTGCGCTCTCTTTCGACGTAATAGGGACGCCCGGAATCGACCAGGATGTGGACCCCGGGAGGTGCCGGAATGTAGCCGGTGACATTGACATTCACGCTCGGCACAGGGATGAAAATGCCGGGAGGTGCCGGAAACCCCGCTTCGACATCATGAACGGCGAAGGTGAGGACGGCTGCGGCCATTACCAGCAAAGAAAGAACAGATTTAGTATGCATTGGAGCTCCTTTTGAAACGGGTGGAGGGAGATTTGAGTTCGTGTTCAACCCATAATTAGCAAGTAGTCGGCCAAGACGGCGGATAACAATGGAAATTGCACACAAGCCCCGTCCTGCAAGGATTTAGAGGGGAGAGAGCCTAACGGGCTGCAGCTGATCAGCTCCCCCAGATCACCCGCCGCCCGCAGCATTTGACAGAATCGCAACATGCTGAGGTAAAATCGCGGCAGTTGGGAGTGGGGTGAAAGAACGCTAGTTCAGGCCGGAGGGCAAGCAGCGGGAAGGCTCGGAGGAGCGAGGGCAGGCTTTTACACCTTCTCCCTCCGGGAGAAGGTGCCCCGAAGGGGCGGATGAGGGAGTTGCCACGAAGTGCGGGAACCGGATGGGGGGATATTGCCTTAAGGCACCGTCGTAGCTACGTAGCAACCTGGTAAAATCCCCCCCGACCCCCCATTTTCAAAGGGGGGAGGTCTTATGCTGCAGATCAGTAAGCAAACAGGAAGCAAAAGGAAGTAAAGTTACGCCCCTGCTTTACCGCTTGCTACTTATCCTGCTTTTCCAGCAGGCTTTTCAGTTGTGCGTTTTCCTCACGGAGCTCCGCCTCAAGCGACTTGGCGGCGGTGATGTTGGTGAAAGTGATCACCAGGCCGGCTATGACATCCTCGACTGTGCGATACGGCATGATGCGCACCAGGTACCAGCGCCGGTCGGCGGTGGCGATCTGTTTTTCCGAGAAAACCAGGGTCCGCAGCACCTCCTGCGCTTCAGCATACATCCCGGGGTAGTCCAGGTCGGAGGTGACGTCGGAAAGCGGCCTTCCGACATCGCCCGGTATCAGCTTGAATATCTTATCCGCTCCGGTCGTGTATCTCCTGACATGAAGCTCGTGGTCCAGGAACACGGTAACGATCTCGGTGGCGTTCAGCAGATTCCTCATGTCGTTGTTAACCCTGGAAAGCTCGTCCATCTTCGACTGTTGTTCCGCGTTCACAGTCTGCAGCTCCTCGTTGAGGGACTGCATCTCCTCTCTGGAGGTGGTCAGCTCCTCGTTGGTAGACTGCAGTTCCTCATTGGTGGACTGCAGTTCCTCATTAGAGGACTTGAGCTCTTCCTGCGAGGATTGCATCTGCTCTCGGGTGCTTTGCAGCGCCTCGCCCAATCTTTGCAGTTCCTGCTCCAGTTCCAGGACCCTTGCGTTACCGGTGCTAGCCTTCCCGGAACTACGTCGCGCTTGCGTTTCCGGCTGCGCTGCAACCTCGTTGAAGATAATCATCACCATCCCGCGCAGAGCTTCCGGTTTTTCAACTGCCTGTATCGTAATATCAACAACTTGCGACGCATCTTTATTGCCCCCCGGCCTGAGTCCCCTGACTACGACGGCATCTTGCTGCCGGACCGCCTTCTGAAACGCGTTGCCCAGATCGAAACGGAGCCCTTCCCGGGCCATGGCAAAGATATTCCAGTTCGCCTTGCCGGCAGCAGGCTCCAGGTATCTGCCGGTCCGCCCGCTGATGTAGAGAATATCCCCACTGTCGTTGGTCAGCACAGCCGGCGGTGAGAACTGCTGCAAAAGCAGATGGTCCGCAAGCGACTGGAGGTTGATTTCAGCTTTCGGCATCGTTGACTCCTTGGACAACCCGGGCAGTGCGGGGACAAACGAGGGAGGAAAAGCAACCGGTTCGGTCGGCAGGATGGATTCGCAACGACGAAACAGCCTCGCCTTGAGGTTCAAAGGTTGGAACAGGTGCGGGAAGGCGCTGACGGTCTCAGCGCTACCCAGAAAGAGCACCCCGCCGGGGCTCAGACTGTAATGAAACAGCGGCAGAACCTTTTTCTGCAATTCCGAGGTCAGATAGATCAAAAGGTTGCGACAGATCAGCAGGTCCAGCCTGGTGAACGGGGGATCCATGATGAGGTTTTGTACGGCAAAGGTGACCATTTCGCGAATCTGCTTGCCCACCCGGTAGCCGTTCTCTTCCCGGATAAAAAATTTCTTTAGCCGCTCGGCGGTCAGGTCGGCTGCGATGCCGAGCGGATAGACCCCCTGCCGGGCCTTGTCGATGGCGTCCGGATCCAGGTCGGTGGCGAAAATCTGCACCGTAAAATTACGTCCTGCGCCAAGCTGCTCCAAGGTCTCATGAAAGGCTATGGCCAAGGAATAGGCCTCCTCCCCGGTGGAGCACCCTGCCGACCAGGCCCTGATGTTACCCCCCTCGGGACGGGCCGCCACGAGGACAGGAAGCAGTTCTTTTTGTAATTGCTGCCAGGAGTCCGGATCCCTGAAAAAGCTGGTCACACCGATTAGAAGCTCCTTGAAAAGCAGCTCCACCTCCTGGGGATTGTCCTGCAGATAACGGACGTAGCGGTCGATCCGGTCGATCTGGTGCAGCCCCATGCGTCGCTCAAGACGGCGGTAGATGGTGTTCCTCTTGTACATGGAGAAGTCGTGGCCGGTCTTGGTCCGCAGCAAGATGACTACTTTCTCCACGGCCCCCTGATCCTTCTCCTCCAGGGGAAACTTGGTCTTGTTGCCGCGAGCCTGGCCGAGCCAGTCAATGAGCCGGGCGGGCAGCTGTTCAGCGGGAGCGACCAGGTCGGCAAGTCCGGCATCAATCGCGCTTCTGGGCATACTGTCGAACTTGGCCGAGGCAGGATCCTGCACCAAAGCCAGCCCCCCCTTTTCCCTGATGGCCCGAAGCCCCAGGGTGCCGTCCGACCCCATGCCGGAGAGGATGACCCCTATGCCGGCTTCGCGCCGGTCCTCGGCCAGGGAACGGAAAAAGGCATCGATGGGGAGACGCAGCCCGCGGGCGGCGGTCGGATCGAACAGGTGCAGCACGCCGCGCAGAATGGACATCTCCTTGTTGGGAGGGATGACGTAGACGCAATCGGGCTGGACCGTCATCCGGTCCTTGACCTGAAAAACCTCCATTTGCGTGCTGCGCTGCAGCAGTTCGGCCATCATCCCCTTGTGGGTGGGGTCCAGGTGCTGGACGATGACGAAGGCAATGCCGCTTCCCTTGGGTACCTGGCGCAGGAACTGCTCCAACGCCTCCAGACCGCCGGCGGAGGCGCCCATGCCGACTATGGGAAAGGCATGGGGCTCCGGGGGTTTGAGGGGATGATCCTGATCAATACCGGGGGTTTCAGTGCGTTTCGAGGTAGGCCGTGGTTTTTTCATAAGGATTAATATACCAGCATTTTCATTAGATGTGTTGCTGATTTTCCACCGAATCAGGCGTTTCCCCCGAATCAACCAGCATCGGCTCACGATTTCCCGGGGAGAGCCCTCCAAATATGGCGGTTACATCATATAACGAGGCCAACAGCATAATCCTGGTCCTCGCAGTGATTTGCACTCAAACGGTAAGCTATCGGAATTACAGAATAGTATAGGCCGCCAGCTCTCATCGACGGTTGGCACATCCCATGCTAGACACCCTGTAGATCCAATGAGAACAAAAATTCCAGCTAGAAAGGAAGATAATATAGTTTCCTGCTGTGAGAAAAATAAGGGAGCAGGCCATGGCATTAACCATAGATCCAGAGAAAAGCAACCTGATACAAGCAGCGCCTCGACTAATGCAGATCATGCGGGTACTGACCCGGCACAAGTTTCTGGGCGCACTGCGCGGCAAGGAGCACTGGCCCTCCCCCGTGGAGGTGCGGCAAACCTTTGAGGAACTGGGGCTGACCTTCCTCAAGTTCGGGCAGGTACTCGCCCTGCGCCGCGATCTGCTGCCGGACGCCTACATCGACGAGCTGGAGCTTTTGCACGACCAGTTGCCGGCACGTCCCATCGATAAGGTACGCCGGACGGTAGAGCACGAACTGGGCGCCCCGATGCACAAGCTGTTCGCAAGCTTCGGGGAAACGCCGCTAGCCGCGGCCACCATTGCCCAGGTGCATGAGGCGACCCTGGACTCCGGGCGTCACGTGGCGGTAAAGGTGCAGCGCCCCGGCCTGGAAGAGATGATCTCCACGGATATCGCGGCCATGTTTTACCTGGTGAAGCTGGGGGAAAGGTTCTTTCCGCGGCTGCGCACGCTCGACCTCCCCGTCCTGGTGCGGGAATTTGCCGCCAGCCTGAACCGGGAGACCGACTTCGGCCACGAAGCCCGCACCATGGTGCTGTTTCGCAAGGCGCTGGCCGATGTGCCCGGCCTCTGGATTCCCGATGTGGTGGCCGGGCATTGCAGCGGCAGCGTGCTCACCATGGAGTTTTCGGAAGGGGAGCGGATCGATCTCTACGCCGCTTCGCACCCGGAAGAGATGCCGAGGCTGATCAATACCCTGGTAAGGGTCACGCTGCAAACCATCTTCGAAGAGGGGCTCTTTCATGCGGACCCCCATTCCGGCAACGTGCTTGTGCTCCCGGACGGGCGGCTTTCCCTGCTCGATTTCGGCATGACCGGCGAACTCGACGAGCCGATGCGCAATTCGCTGACCCTGCTTCTGGAAGCGGTGGTCAAGGGGGACGCGCGTGCCGTCACCGAGGCGTATCTGGAAATGACCACGGCAAGCGAACAGGTGAACCGCGGGGCGCTGCTTTTGGACATCAAGGCCGTGCTCTACGAGATCCACCGCACCGGCCTCGCCGAGGTCTCCATCGGCGACTCCTTCGAGTCGCTGCTGCGCGCCGGAAGCCGCCACGGGGTCCACAACCCCGCCGAATTCTTCCTGCTGACCCGGACCTTTGTCATCCTCGAATCGATGATCCGTCAACTGGACCCGGAGCACGACTACCTGAAATCGTTTCGCGAGGAGATCGCGCGCCTGACCGCACAGCACTTCTCGATGGCGCGGGTCAAGGAAAAAACAGGCAAGTTCGCCCGGGAGTTCGAGCGCCTGGTAAGCGACGGGCCGGGCGACGTGCGCCGCGTCTTGCGGCGCTTCGCCGAGGGGGACCTGGGGCGCTTGCAGACCCCGGCCCTGGAGGCTTTGGGGGGGCGCGTAAGCCGCAACCTGGAAAGATTGACCGGTGCCATAGCTGCTGCGGCGCTGGTGGTGGGCGGCGCCATGCTGGTACTGGCACCTATAGGCGGCTGGCACCATACCCTGGGGGAATCGATGGTAGTAATAGGTATCATAGGCATTGTCATGATCTCTGTGGGAGCGTTGCGACGCGACCGCGGCAGGCGCTGACGCCCCATCTGCCCCTCCGCTCCCCGGCTTCCTGGTCGGGTCAGGCCACACACCAGCTAACAGGTGCGCCATGAACGATTCATTAAAAACCAAGGAAGAATTGCTCCATGAACTGAACGACCTGCGCGAGCGTTACGCAGCGCTCAAACTCACCGCACGCGCCTGCCTGGAATTGGAAAACGGCATCCAGGAGGCCAGGGAGTACGCGGAGAACATCGTGGAGACGGTACGCGAGCCGCTGGTGGTGCTCTCATACGACTTGAAAATCATCACTGCGAACAACAGCTTCTACCACACCTTTAAAGTGACGCCCGAGGAAACCATCGGCCATTTCATCTACGATCTCGGCAACCGTCAATGGGACATCCCCAAGCTGCGCGTGCTCTTCGAGAAGATCCTGCCACACGACACCGTGCTGAACGGTTACGAGGTGGAACACGATTTTCTGGACATCGGGCGCAAGATCATGCTGCTGAACGCCCGGGAGATCTTCCGTGAAAAAGTCGGCTCGCGTGTCATTTTGCTCGCCATGGAAGATATCACCGAGCGAAAGCTTGCCGAGGAGCGGATCAGCGAGGTCATCAGGCAGCAGCAGGCGATCCTGGACAACATCCCGATCATCGCCTGGCTCAAGGACAGTAGGGGAAGGTATGTCGCCGTCAACGAACCCTTCGGCAAGGCCATCGGCGCCGCGCCCAAAGATCTGGCCGGCAAGACCGACTTCGACATCTACCCGCCCGAGCAGGCGGCTAAATACCATACCGACTCAAAAGAGGTAATGGCCACGGGCACTCGCACCTATTTCGAAGAGTCCAGCATCGGACCGGAGCAGACCATCCAGTACCTGGAGAAGATAGAGACCCCTATCTTTAACGACTACGGAGCGGTGATCGGAACCATAGGGATTGCCCACGACATCACCTCGCGCAAAGAGGTCGAGGTCGCGCTGCGTCATGAAAGCACCCACGACGCATTGACCGGCCTCTACAACCGGGCCTTTTTCGATGAAGAACTGGAGCGGCTGACCAGTGAGGTGAAGTTTCCCATCAGCATCGTGATGGCGGACGTGAACGGCCTGAAAATCATCAACGACACCTTGGGGCATGGGGCGGGAGATGATTTGATCCGGCTGGCAGCGGTGCTGATCCAGAAAGCCTTCCGTACCGGGGATATAGTAGCCCGGATCGGAGGCGACGAATTTGCCGTGATCCTCCCCGAGACGGCAGCCGGTGTCGCCAGGGAAGCGGTCCGCAGGATCATGAACTGCGCCGAGATCGTAGAGGGGCAAGTGAGCATCGCCTTCGGCATCGCCGCCGCAGAAAACGAGGCTGAGCTAGCGGAAGCAATAAAGCTAAGCGACGAGAGGATGTATCTCCACAAGTCGGAGCAGAAGGAATCGTAGGGAGCAGCCGGCTGCCGTTGCAGATTACCCCTTGCGGGTGTCCAAAGGTCGGGGCTGGACACCCGCGAGGGTTGCCCCTACAACACCATCGGGGTGGAGGATGAAAAGACCTATGTGTTAGCGGATTCATTAATGCTCTCTAGATGAATTTTTACTTACCTTTTTAATTCAAAATATGCTACACCGTACGCATTTAGCGATTCCGGACGAGAAAGAGGGTCACAATGGCTAAGATCAAACCTCAGCAGCTAAACGACGCAGCACTGCGTTGTTTAGCCGATAAGCGGCTGGGAAACAGCAAGGAGGCGCCCCCGACAGTACTGGAGGCGCAGCGGCTGCTTCAGGAACTCGAGGTCTATAAGATTGAGCTGGAGTTGCAGAACGCTGAACTCACCAAAGCCAGAAATGATGTGGAAGCGGCGCTGGAAAAATACACCGACCTCTACGATCTCGCCCCGGTCGGCTATTTCACCCTGGACCGGCGAGGAACCATAAACGGCGTCAACCTCACCGGCTCAAGCATCATGGGTCTTGAGCGCTCCCGGCTGCTGAGCCGCCGCTTCGACCATTTCGTAGCCGATGAGTCCCGTGCCACCTTTGCCGCCCTACTTGACAAAATATTTGCCGAATCCGGCAAGGCGAGCTGCGAGGTGGCACTGCGGCATCGGGGCAATACCCAGCTCCCGGTGCAGATCGAAGCAGTGGCATCTGGAGATGAATGCCACATAGCAGTGATCGACATCAGCAAAAGAAAGCATGCCGAGGCAGCGCTCGGGAGCGAGCAAGAGGCGGCAAAGAAGCTTCGAATGGAGAAGGAAGCCGCCGAAGAGGCGCTGCGCAACGAGAAGGAGGCCGCCAAAGAGGTGCTGCGCAAGCAGAAATCGGCGGCAGAGGCACTCGAAAAGGAGAAAGCGGCGGCCAAGGCGCTTCGCGCCGAGAAGGAGGCAAGCAAGACGCTTCGACTGGAAAAGGCGGCGGCAGAAGAGACGGCCCGGATCAAAAGCCAGTTCCTTGCCAATATGAGCCACGAGCTACGCACCCCGATGACCGGCATACTGGGGATGCTCCAGTTGGCACTCGATGAAGAAATCGCCCCGGTGCCGCGCAAATACCTGGAAACGACGCTGGGTTCGGCGGGATCGCTGCTGCGGATACTGAACGACATCTTGGACATGGCAAAGATCGAGGCGGGCAAGCTCACCCTGGAACGGCACCCTTTCTCGCTGCGCAGATGCATCGATGAAGCAGCTGATCTCTTTACTCCGATACTGCTTCGCAAAGGGCTTGTCTTTTCCAGCTCAATAGCGGATGAGGTCCCGGATACGGTGCTGGGTGACCAGCTACGGTTGCGGCAGGTCCTGATCAACCTGATCGGCAATGCGGTTAAGTTCACCGAAAAGGGAACGGTGTCGCTGCAGCTGAGCGCCCGCCCCTCAGATCGCACCGGATCCCATGAATTCACCTTTTCATTAAGCGATACCGGGATCGGCATCCCTGACGACAAGAAGGAGCTTCTGTTCCAGGCCTTCAGCCAGGTGGACACCTCCCACAGCCGCAGTTTTGGAGGCACCGGCCTCGGGCTTGCCATCAGCAGGGAAATCCTGGGTCTCATGGGGGGAACCATTAGTTTCGAGAGCGAAGAGGGAGTAGGCAGCACCTTCTATTTCAGCATCCCGTTGGCAGAAGCCGTAAGCCCGGATGCTCCGACCTACGCGACGCAGCCCGCACCGATGGAAACCGCAGTTGCCACTCCGAAGGAGGAGCCGACTCGGCGTCTGCTGCTGGCCGAAGATGATGTGACCATAAGTGAGATTCTGGGAGTCCTGCTCAGTCGGTATAACTACCGGGTGGATTTTGCCAATAACGGTAAGATGGCGGTTGAGCTGTGGCAGAAGAGGGAATATGATCTCGTGCTGATGGATGTCCAGATGCCGCTTTTAAACGGCTTTCAGGCGACCAGCGCCATACGTGAACTGGAGCGGGAACGCGGGTCCCACACCCCCATCGTCGCCATGACCGCGCACGCCCTTAAAGAGGACGAACAAAGATGCCTTGCCGCCGGGATGGATGCCTATATCTCCAAACCGATCGACTTTATGCAGGCGCTACAGGTGATAAGTAGCGTATTGCTGCGAGATACCGGCGGCGCTTGTTAATCGGCCTAGAGTCCTCTGTAACAGGCACACACCTCAAAGACCCGTAGAAAGCGACCCCGCTTTTGCGGGTCTTTCACGTTGTATGCGCCCCCCGCCAACAGCCCCCTCCCCCCCATTGCCCAAACCACCAACTCCGCCCAATATAATTCCGTCATATATGGCAGTTACGCCAAACATGGCGGGTTCAGTTGGTAACTTGACTCCTCTCCTCCCGCTTACCAATCGATTTTTATCGCATACATATCAAATAGTTTTAGCGCCTAACCGTGTAAACTTAATGACAGGGCACGGTTGTTGTAACCATCTCCCTGCAGGACCTGAAAGACAAAGGAGACTGGCGATGAGAATATTAAAGACTGCCTTCAACATGGAAGATGAAGCGTCGGTTTATTACCAACAACCGGTAGTGGCGGACGCCCTGTTCAAACCCTTGCCGTGCACGAGCGACATCATGGCCGAACTGAAGCAGGCGCGCGACGCCTATGAGCTGGCCGTCGCGCAAGAGCAAAAAGGCACGGGGTTCTACCAGGAACTGTCTGCGCCGGCCGACGAGGTGCAATCTCGCGAGATCGGGCTGAATGTGGCCGCCCCTAAAGGTAAAAGACTCACCCTGGCAGGGAATTGTTACTCCCTCGTTGATTCCGCCCGAAATTCCTTCATGATTAGTGCTGATCTGCAGTTCGCATCAGTACCGTAAAAAGTCCCCCTTTGAAAAAGGGGGAGGTCTTTGCTGCAGATCAGCACTACCAGGAATTCCTTTGCCCTGGGTCGAGTTCAGGCAATTTCCTAGTATTGTTAAACGCCTCAAGATCTGCCGGTTGGATCGAGACCATCGTCAGCTTGAACCCGATCATAATCGACGGCCGGTTGCAACTTTCAGGGCGGAAGAGGAAAATAACTCCAGAGGTCCAAGGAGAAATCCAAGGAGAGAACTATGGAGCAAACCAAGAGAGCAGTAAAAACTCCAACCAGGAGATCTGCTTCGGAGAAGACGCAGATGGAGCAGGCTTTAAAAAACTCGGAACTGCGCTACCGCCGCCTCTTTGACTCGGCCCAGGATGGCATCTTGATTCTGGATGCCGAAAACGGTTCGATCAGCGACGTCAATCCGTATCTGATCCAGATGCTGGGGTATTCGCGGCAGGAGTTTCTGAAGAAGAAACTCTGGGAAGTAGGCGCGTTCCGGGATGTCGAGGCGAGCCGGGATTGCTTCGAGGCGTTGCAAAAAAAACAGGTTATCCGCTACGACGACCTGCCTCTCAAGAGCAAGAGCGGCCAACTTATTCAGGTGGAATTCGTCAGCAACGTGTACCTGGTCGGTTCGGAAAAGGTGATCCAGTGCAATATCCGCGACGTAAGCGACCGCAAGCGTGCCGAAGCGGCCCAGCAGGCCAAAGAGGAGGCGCACTGGTCCCTGATAGAGAATCTGGAAGACCATTGGCGCTTGATCCAGCAGCTTCCCGTTGGCGTTGTTGTCCATGACCCCGATACCAAAATTGTGCTCTGCAACCCGGAGGCTTCGAAAATTCTCGGGGTGTTGCCCGACCAGATGCTCGGCAGGGACGCCCTCCACCCGGAGTGGCGCTTCGCGCGCGAGGATGGCGCTCCGCTCCCCATGGACCAGCATCCGGTTAACCAGGTGATCGTCTCGGGAAGGTCTTTAAAGAATTACATCATGGGAATTACTACCGGCGCTAACGATTCAGTCACCTGGGTGCTGGTGAATGCTTATCCCAAGTTTGACGGCGATCAGCTGCTGCGGCAGGTTGTGGTGACCTTTTCGGACATCAGCGAAATCAAGTGCGCCGAGGCGCTGATTCGGCGGCATCTTGAACATCTGACTGCGCTGGTGGAAATCGACCGCGCCATCAATTTCAGTTTTGATCTCGAGCTCAGCCTGACCATGCTGCTCACCCACGTCATGGTGCAACTGCGGGTTGACGCAGCGGACGTACTGCTCTTTAACCCGGCAACCAGAACCATGGAATACGCCGCCGGGCGAGGTTTCCTCACCAAAGACATCAAAAAGGCGCGGGCCCCATTGGGTGAGGGGTACCCCGGGGAGAACGGTCAGGACCCAGGCATGGTGCATATCCCGGACATGTCAAAAGAGCGGGACAGCTTCCTCGGGGGGATCGATCTGGCAAACGAGGGGTTCGTCAGCTACTTCGGAGTCCCATTGATTGCCAAGGGAGAGGTGATCGGGGCGCTGGAAGTCTTTCTGCGCGCTCCGCTGGTACATGGCGCCGAGTGGCTCGACTTCCTCAAGACGCTCGCCTCCAAGGCGGCCATTGCCATTGACAATTCAACCATGTTCGACAACCTGCAACGCTCCAATGTCGAACTCACCCAGGCCTATGACGCCACCATCGAAGGATGGTCCAGGGCCTTGGAACTGCGCGACAACATGACAGAGGGGCACACCAAGCGGGTCGCAGTCTTGACCGAGAAACTGGCGCGTCTCTTCGGCCTAAGCGATGCGGAACTGGTGCAGGTCCGCTGGGGCGCCCTGTTGCACGACATCGGCAAGATGGGCATCCCGGACAGCATCCTGCTCAAGGAGGAGCCCTTAACCGAGCCCGAGTGGGCCATCATCAAGAAACACACCCTCTACGCCTACGAGATGCTCTCGCCCATCCGCTATTTGCGCCTGGCACTCGACATTCCGAGCGCCCATCATGAAAGGTGGGACGGAACCGGCTACCCCTTCGGCTTGAAGGGGGAACAGATCCCGCTGGTGGCACGCATCTTCGCGGTAGCCGACGTCTGGGATGCGCTGAGGTCGGACCGGCACTACCGCAGCTCCTGGTCGGTGGCAAAGGTGCGGGAACACCTTCAGTCACTGTCGGGGACCCATTTCGACCCTCGGGTGGTCAAGCTCTGCCTGGATTCGGACGTGCTGACTCGCTGAGACCATCGATCCTGACCTATTAAGCTTGCTCCCCCTCGCAATTCACCGGTTATAGGGTAGAGTTAGCCGCTTACCTCGCTTCGAAATTTTCCTCTGTGTCATTTCGAACTACTCCCACCCCCCATGATCGCCATCGGCTCTACGCCCCCCTACGGAACGGTTCGCACAGTTCCTTTCCGACTCTTTGTCGTTTCGTGAAAATCCTCACGATGCGGCGAAGTTCAGAACGCAAAGGCACTCAAAGGATATAAGTGAGCTCAGCTACTCTCATAGGTTACTTCGCAAAAAAAGATGAAGCCCGCCAGGCTCTTAAGGATCTGGCGCGGGAAGATTACCGCCGCGCCGCCCTGCTGCACAAAGAAAGCGACGGTACTCTGCAGATCGCAGACCCCTTTCAGCGCTACCGCCTGCTCGGGATACTGCTTTGCGCCGCTCTCTGCGGGGGGGTGGGCTGGATCGTCTCTTTGCTGATCCGTTTGCCGCAGGCGCTTCAGGGCTATGACCTCCCGGCTCCCTTGCTTTTCGTCTCCGTGTTTGCCGCCCTGGGCGCCGCGGCAACAGCTTTCTGGCTGCGGCGCTCGCGCTACGGCGTCGACCCGGAGATGCTGAGCGATCAGGGGCGGCGGCTGGTCTCCGGGGAAAGTGTGCTGATCCTCCAGGCGCCGGTCGGGGCACTGCTGCGTCCGGTGGCACTTTTGCGGGAGCTGGGCGACCTCCCGCCGGCGCTCTTCGTGGTGCATCCCAGGCGCGAGCGGCGCGCAGAGGCGCGGGGCATCGAGACCAAGCTCTCTCCGGCGCAGATCCTGGAACATGCCGTGCGTCATGCCGGCGAACAGCAACTGGCCCCTAAACCGGCTCCCAGCAGCGAGTTGCTCCCCCGCCTGAAAAAGTCGCGCCTCTGGGTCCGTGAGGTCACCGCCGACCTGGCCCAGGCGAGCCGCCTGGAGCAAAAAGCCACGCCGGCTGCCGACTGGATCCTCGACAACGAGTACATCCTGGAGGGAAACATCCGCGATGTGCTGCTGAACCTACCCCGGAGCTTTTACCGTCAGCTCCCCACCCTCGCCTCGACACCCCACCAGGGGCTCCCCTGCATCTACGGTCTGGCCAAAAACCTGGTCTCCCATTCCGAGCTCCGCCTTGAGCACGACGACATCCTTGCCTACATCGAGGCGCACCAGACGGTGCGTACCCTGACCATCGGCGAGCTCTGGGCCCTCCCCCAGATGCTGCGCATCGCACTGATCGAGAGCATCCAGAGCCTCGCCGTAACCGCCCTTTCGGACCTGCGCGAGCGCCAGTTGGCCGATCTCTGGGCCAACCGGCTGATCGCCGCTAACCGCCGCGACACCAACCAGCTTTTCGGTATTCTGGCGCAATTGGCCGGCGCCGAGCCGATTCCCACCCCTTATTTCGGAGCCCAACTGGTCGGACTGCTCTACAACGAGGCTGCGGCCCTGGCGCCGGTGCAAAGCTGGCTGGAGCGCACGCTGAAAAGCCCGCTGCACGAGATCCAGGCCCGCGAGCAGAACCGGCAGACCAGGGAGCAGATGTCCTGCGGCAATGCCTTCACCAGTCTGCGGCAACTGGCCCTTTTGGACTGGCGCGAGATGTTCGAGAAGCTGAGCCGGGTGGAGCAGATCCTGCGCCGCGATCCCTCCGGGATCTATCCGGCCTCCGATTTCCCGACCCGGGACCGCTGCCGCCGGGCCGTGGAGGATCTGGCCCGCGCCGCCGGCAAAAGCGAGCCGGAGGTGGCAGAGCGCGTGGTCGAGCTGGCGGCGCAGGCGCTGCGCGACCAGTGGGCCGACGAACGGATGGGGCACGTCGGCAGCTGGCTGGTCGGAGAGGGGCGCTCGCAACTGGCCCAGATGCTGCCGGGCCGCGAGGCGCTCCGTTACCGCACCCTGGACTTCATCGATCGCCACCACACCGCACTCTACGCCCTGGCTATCGGCAGCTTCAGCGCCCTTTTCATCGTCCTGAGCGCTCTCCTTGCCCTGCCCAACGACTTCGCGGCTGCTCCCCCCCTGCTCCACCTGGGACTACTTTTGCTGCTGATCATTCCGGTCAGCCAACTGGCGATCGAGGTGGTCAATTACCTGGTGACGCGCTTTCTGCCACCCCGCCCGCTCCCCAAGATGGATTTCGCCGACTCCGGCATTCCCGACGCCTTCCGCACCCTGGTGGTGGTCCCTATGCTGCTCGTTAACGAGGCTACGCTGCGCGCCGAGGTGGAGAAGCTGGAGATGCGCTACCTGGCCAACAAGGAGGCCAATCTCCTCTTCAGCCTGTTCACCGACTACACCGATTCGGCCACCCTTTGCCATGAGGATGACGAGCGGCTGCTGCAAAGCGCCTGTGCCGCGCTGGCGCAACTGAACCTGCGCCACGGCGGCGAGCGCTTCTTCCTGTTCCATCGCGAGCGGACCTGGAGCGATTCGGAGCAGAAATTCATCGGCTGGGAGCGCAAGCGCGGCAAGCTTGAGGAGCTAAACGGCCTGATCGACGGCAGCAGGGCCGAGGGTGCCGCAGATCTCGTTTACCTGGGCGACCCGGAGCGGCTGACCAACGTCCGTTTCGTCATCACCCTGGACAGCGACACCCAATTGCCGCATGCCACCGCCCGCAGGATGGTGGAAACCCTGGCGCACCCACTGAACCAGCCCCGCTTCGACATGTCGGGCGCGATCAGCTCCGGCTACACCATCATCCAGCCCCGGGTCAGCCCGACACTGACCAGCACGAGCGCCTCGACCTTCAGCCGTCTCTTCAGCGACGCGGTCGGCATCGACCCTTACACCCAGGCGGTCTCAGACGTCTACCATGACCTGAGCGGCGAAGGGTCCTACCACGGCAAGGGGATCTACGACGTGCGCGCCTTCAGCCGCGTGCTGTCCGGGCGCTTTCCCGAAGAGTGGGTGCTGAGCCATGACCTGATCGAAGGGGCACACGTCCGGGTCGGGCTTGCCAGCGACATAGAGCTCTACGACGAATTTCCCCAGGGGTATCAGAGCTACTCCAGCCGGGCCCATCGCTGGATCAGAGGCGACTGGCAGATCGCGGGGTGGATTTTCCCGCACGTCCCGCAGGCGCTCGGCGGGCGCGGGGCGAACCAGCTTTCCTTCTTGAACCGTTGGAAGATCCTCGACAACCTGCGCCGCAGCCTGCTTCCCGCGGCAAGCCTCGCCTTACTGGCGGCCTCCTGGTTCATATCCCCCGGGGCCGGCGCTGTCGCCACAGTGCTGGTGGCAATGCAGCTCCTGTTTCACCCGCTGGCGCAGCCTTTCACCATGGCGACCAGCGGAGGCGGCTGGAAATTCTTCTCTGCCGCGAAGCTTTGGCACGACCTGAAGCGGGGAGGCTCCGACGCTTCGCTGCTGCCGCACCAGGCTGCCGTAGCCCTGGACGCCATCGCCCGGGTCTGCTACCGCCGCTTCGTCTCGCAGCGCGATCTCCTGGAGTGGAGCGCGCAGGCCACGCAGGCCTGCGCCTCGCGCCGGCGACCGCTCTTCGTGGCCAGCCTCGCCCTGGGGAGCCTCTTCAGCGCAACCCTGGCCCTGGCGCTCTGGCACTTCAAGCCTGAGAGCCTGGCTCTGGCCCTCCCCTGGCTGGCGCTCTGGTTTTGCTCCCCGCTCCTGGGATGGCTCCTCAATCTGCCCCCGAGCGAGGAAAACCCGGAACAGCTCGCCGAACAGGACCTGCGCTTCCTGAGAGAGGTGGCCCGCCGTACCTGGCGCTACTTCTCCGCCTATGTCGACGCCGAGAGCTCCTGGCTTCCTCCCGACAATTACCAAGTAGCCCATCAAAACCGCCGCGCCATGCGCACCAGCCCGACCAATATCGGCCTTTGGATGACCAGCGCCCTGGGCGCCCACGACAGCGGTTACCTGACCCTGAACCACCTGGTGGAGCGGCTCACCGACACCATGGCAAGCATCGGCCGGCTGCAGCTTCATCAGGGTCATCTGCTTAACTGGTACGACATCCAAACGCTCGCCCCTTTGGAGCCCCGTTACGTCTCCGGCGTGGATAGCGGCAACCTGCTGGGGGCCCTGGTGGCTCTGGAGCAGGGGCTCGACGAGCTGGCTCACGGGGAGCTTCTGGACGGCAAGGCCTTTGCCGGCCTGCTGGACACCGGAACAATACTGAAACAGGTGGTGGGCCAGGAACGCCTGGGAGGCTTCGATACCGGGATGCTGGACCAGCTGTTGCGCGACTGGGCGGCTCCGCCCGAGCGGGTGGCGGATAAACTCCGCCTGCTGCGCAAGATGAAGGAAAACTTCCGGATCCCGCTGGTTCCGGGAGGTGCGGCGTCCTGGGCCGGAGAAATGGAGCATCAGGTGGCCGCCTGGATCAGCACCTCGGACCGCTATCTGGCCTGGATCGAGCTCATGAACCAAAAGAGCGCAGCGGAGCTTCTCCCGCTCGGCCCCGCCATCACTAGCGCCATCGACCGGGACAGCGCGCAGGCCCCTTCGCTTGCCGCTTTGGCTAAAGGGGATGTCGAAGCGATCCTGCTGCTCCGGGCCTTCCGGGCGCAGTCGCCGCAGGCCGGCTCGCCGCGGGAACCCCTTGCCCTGACGCTCTGGATGGATGGGGTACTGGCCGCCTTCGAGACCGCGCAGTGGCTGGCCGGGGAGACACTCGGCATGCTGGAGCGCCTGATCGGCCAGATCCGCGACCTCGCGGCCGGGATGGAGATGGGCTTTCTCTACGACCCCAAGCAGAAACTCTTCGCCATCGGCTACAACGTCTCCACCGGCCGCCTGGACGGCTCGAAATACGACCTTCTGGCCAGCGAGGCGCGCCTTGGAAGCTTCGTCGCCGTGGCCCGCGGCGACGTGCCGCTGGAGCACTGGTTCTCCATGGGACGCCCCTACGGCGCCATCGGGCGCCAGCGCGTGCTTTTGAGCTGGACCGGGACCATGTTCGAATACCTGATGCCGCTCCTGTTCCAGCGCTCCTACCCCGGCTCGCTTTTGGACAAGGCGGCCCGGGAAGCGGTGGCAGTCCAGATCGCTTACGGCCGCAAGCTCAAAGTCCCCTGGGGCATTTCCGAATCCGCCTTTGCCGACCTGGACCTGGAAAAGACCTACCAGTACCAGGCCTTCGGGGTACCTGCGCTGGGACTTAAGCGCGCTATCGAGGAAAAGGTGGTGATCGCTCCTTACGCCACGCTGCTGGCGCTGAACCTGGCGCCGCTGGAAACGGTGCAGAATCTGAAACGACTGGCGGCACTAGGTCTTCTGGGCGATTACGGCTTTTACGAGGCGATGGATTTCAGCCGGCAGACCCAGCGCGAAGGGAAACGCGGGGTCATTGTGGAAGCGTATATGGCCCACCACCAGGGGATGGCCTTTCTCTCCCTGACCAACTTCCTGCACGGCAACCCGTTTCCGCGCCGCTTTCACAATGATGCACGGGTGCGGGCCTTTGAAGCGCTACTTCAGGAACGGATCCCTAACCTGCCGCCTCTGCAGCTCATCTCTACCCGCAACAGCGAGCCGGAGCTTGCCGGTGCCGACCTGGTCGCGCCGGCGCTGATCAGCTTCACCACGCCCCACACCTTAACGCCCAGGACGCTCCTTTTAAGTAACGGGCGCTACGGGCTGATGGTCACCAACAGCGGCGGCGGCTACAGCCAGTGGGGAGGACGCGAACTGACCCGCTGGCGTTCGGACCCGACCTGCGACACGGGGGGGACCTTCTGTTACATCCACGAGGCCGAGCCGGACCGTCTCTGGTCCAGCACCTATCACCCGGTGGGGGGCAAGGTCGCCGATTACTGCGTCGACTTCACCCTGGACCGTGCCGTCTTCCGGCGCTGCGAGAACGGCATCCATAGCGAGACCGAGATCATCGTCTCGCCCGAGGACGATGTGGAGGTGCGCCGGATCACCCTGGTGAACCGCTCCCCGAACAGCCGGAGACTCAACCTCACCAGCTATGTGGAACTCTCCATGGCGCTCCATAACGCGGACCGCCAGCACCCGGCCTTCAACAAGCTCTTCATAGAGACCGAGGCGCTTCCCGGTCAGCAGGCGCTCCTGGCGCACCGGCGCGCCCGTGGTGCCGGCGAGGAGCCGCTCTACGTGGCCCACGCCCTGACGCTGCAGCAGACAGACGCGGAGCGCCCGGAGCAAAGCCCCTGGCAGTTCGAAACGGACCGGGGGCACTTCATCGGCCGGGGCCGGACGCTCGCCAACCCCATGGGAGCGCGGCAGGATCTCGGCAACAGCCAGGGCTTCGTGCTCGACCCGATGCTCGGCATGCGGCGCAGCTTCACCCTGGAGCCGGGTGGCCGCGCCGAGGTTTCCCTGGTGCTCGCCGCCGGTGCCAGCCGAAGCGACGTGCTGCTCCTGCTCGACAAGTACTCAGACCCGCACGCCACCGAACGCGCCCTCGATTTCGCCTGGCGCTCGGCGCAGCAGCAGTTGCAGCTTTTGCGCATCCAGCCCGACGAGGCGCGCCGCTTCCAGCAGCTGGCAAGCCATCTGCTCTTTCCCAACCGCCTGCTGCGCGCACCGGCAGAGCGCCTGGCGGAGAATAGCCAGGGTCAGGCGGGACTCTGGCCCTACGCCATCTCCGGGGATCTCCCCATCGTCTTGATCACGGTCGGAGAGGCCCGCGAAATCAGCCTGGTGCGCCAGCTGCTCCAGGCCCATACCTACTGGCGCATGCACGGCTTTTCCACCGACCTGGTGATTTTGAACGAGGAGGCAGGGAGCTACGAGCGGCCGCTCCAGCAACGACTGGAACAGCTGATCAGGAGCCACGCCCTATCCGCCGCGTCCGATCGGGCCGGCGCCGTTTTCCTGAAGTGCGCGGCGCAGATCCCGGATCGCGATCTCAAGCTCTTGAAGGCCGCGGCCGGCGTGGTACTGGTGGCGGCGCGCGGCACCCTGCCCCAGCAACTGGGGGCGCCGCTGGAGGCTCCCGAGCTGCTGCCGGCGCTGCAGCGGAAAAAGGTGCCCCGCGACCCCTCCGCACCGCTCCCCTTCCTGGAGCTGAATTATTTCAACAGCCTGGGGGGCTTCACCCCGGACGGGCGCGAGTACGCCATCTATCTCGGTCCGGAAACCAATACCCCGGCACCGTGGGTGAACGTGATCGCCAATCCGAGCTTCGGCACCATGGTGAGCGAAACCGGCGCCGGCTTCACCTGGTACGGCAACAGCCAGCGCAACAGGCTCACCGGCTGGTCCAACGATCCGGTGCTCGACCCGGCGACCGAGGCGCTCTACATCCGCGACGAGGAAAGCGGCGCCTTCTGGTCCCCTACCGCGGCGCCGGTCCGGGAGCAAAGCGCCTACCGGGCCCGGCACGGGGCGGGCTATTCCGTCTTCGAACACAACAGTAACGGGATCGAGCAGGAGCTGACCGTTTTCGTCCCGGTGGACGCGGCCGGCGGCCAGCCGGTAAAGCTGCAACGCCTGCGGCTCAGCAATGCCTCACCAAGAAGACGCAAGCTCTCGGTGACCTATTACGTGGAACTGATCCTGGGCGAGACCCGGGAAAGCTCCCAGATGCACGTGGTCACCAACTGGGATGAGGCAGGAAAAGCCATGCTGGCGCGCAACCGTTACCACCCCGAGTACGGGGAGCGGGTCGCCTTCGCGGCACTCACCCCCGGGCCCGATGGGCATGGCGGCGACCGGGCCGCCTTCATCGGACGCAACCGCTCGCTTGCCAACCCGCAGGCCATGGAACTCACCCGCCTCTCCAGGAGAACCGGCGCCGGTCTCGACCCCTGCGCGGTGCAGCGGGTAAGCTTCGAGCTGGCTCCGGGCGAGAGCCGCGACATCACCTGCATGCTGGGCCAGACGGCCACCGAGCAGCAGGCCCGTGATCTGGTGCTGGCCTATCGCGAAGACAATGCCATAGAGGACGCCCTGGAGCGGACCAGGGCCTGGTGGGATGAGCTGCTTGGCACGGTTCAGGTGCAGACCCCGGAACTCGCGGCCGACCTGCTGATCAACCGCTGGCTGCAGTACCAGTCTTTAAGCTGCCGCATCTGGGGACGCTCGGCCTTCTACCAGTCGGGCGGCGCCTTCGGTTTCCGCGACCAGTTGCAGGACGTCATGGCGTTTCTCTACACCAAACCCGAGCTGGCCCGCGAGCAGATCCTTTTGCACGCCGGCCGTCAGTTCAAAGAGGGGGATGTCCAGCATTGGTGGCACGAGCCCGCCGGCGCCGGGATACGCTCGCGCATCTCGGACGACCTTCTCTGGCTGCCGTACGTGGTTGCGCAGTACGTCCGCAGTACCGGCGACCTTGCCATCTTAAAAGAGGAGGTAGCTTTCCTGAATGCGCCTCCGCTGGCGGAGGATCAGCACGAGGTATTCTCCACCCCCGAGCTCACCTTTGAGCGCGCCACCCTCTTTGAGCACTGCCGGCGCGCGGTGAGTCGCGGATTGACCGTGGGGCCGCACGGTCTCCCTTTGATCGGTACCGGGGACTGGAACGACGGCATGAATCTGGTGGGCGCCGGGGGAAAAGGCGAGAGCGTATGGCTCGCCTGGTTTCTCTGCGAAATCCTGCAGGGTATGGCCGAACTCTCTACTCTGATGCAGCAGCCGGAGCTGAGCCAGGGGTATCAGGAGGAACGCTACGCCCTGATCCAGCGCACCGAGCAGGCCGGCTGGGACGGCGAGTGGTATCTGAGGGGGACCTTCGATGACGGTTCCCCGCTTGGCTCCGCGGCAAACGCCGAAGCGAGGATCGATTCGCTGCCCCAGTCCTGGGCCTGGCTTTGCGGCGCAGCCGATCGGGAACGCGCCGAAAAGGGACTGGAGTCGGCCTGGCAGCATCTGGTGCGCCAGGATGAGGGGATTGTGCTCCTCTTCGAGCCCCCTTTCGAAACGGCAGAGCCTTCACCGGGCTACATCAAGGGGTACCCGCCCGGCGTGCGCGAGAACGGCGGCCAGTACACCCATGCGGCGCTCTGGATGGCGATGGCGCTGGCGCGCAAAGGCGACGGCAACCGGGCGGCGCAGCTCCTGCGCATGATCAATCCGATCGAGCATGCCCGCGATGCTGAGGCCGCCTGGCTCTACGGAGTGGAACCGTACGTGGTTGCGGCCGATGTGTACCGCTTGCCGGGGCGCGTCGGACAGGGAGGCTGGTCCTGGTATACCGGTTCGGCTGCCTGGATGTACCGTGCCTGGGTGGAAGAGGTGCTGGGCCTGCGGATAGAAAACGGACAGTTGCAGATGCATCCTGTCATTCCCGAGGCGTGGGAAGGTTTCAGTCTCAGCTACCGGCATGGCGAGGCGCTCTACGCCATTCAGGTTGAGAACCCGCAGCGCCGCCAGAGCGGCGTCGCCTGGGTGGAAATGGACGGCCGGCGCGTGCCGGGCGGAGTGATCAATCTGGAACGGGGATTGGTGAAGCATCAGGTGGTGGTGCGGATGGGGGAACCGGCGTCTCATTTAAGCGGTATCGAGGAGCCGGCACCGGTTATCGATGAGTTGCCAGCAGTCGGGAGCGCAAACCTTGCCTAAGGGTGTCTATTGCCGTTACCGGGGGAAGGCTAGGGAGCGGTGCCGTTAAGTTTCGGAACTATATCCCAAACACAGGTACCGCTGCAATCTGCTACCAAACTAACCTCCCCCTTTGACAAAGGGGGATTGAGGCGGATTGAGGGGGATTTAACCAGCTGGCTCAGGCTAAATCCCCCCTTGCCCCTTACTAAAGGGGGAGATGCTCATCCTTTGTTTGGGAGAGAGTTCTATTGAGTTAACGATTACGCTAATCCTGGCACGCTGCACAAGCCCCCTCTCCCTTGCTTGTCAGCCGTAGCCTTGGCGAAGGCTGATGGGAGAGGGATGGGGAGGGGGTGAAAAGCCCGTGTGGGCCTCACCCTTCCCCCCACCCCACTGCCACTCAAGTTAACGAATATCTGTAGGGGGCGAACCTTGTGTTCGCCCAGATTTGTTGCTCGCCATTTCCATCAAATCTCGCTGGACCCGGGCGAACACAAGGTTCGCCCCTACGTTAGAAGGAAGTGTTATTGAAAAACTCGCTGAAGATTAGCGACAACTTGGTTAATTTAATGGCAGTGCCCCCACTCTCAGTTTGAAAGGGAGGAAGTTTCTTGATCGGCAATTCAGCGTAAATCTGCTTTATCAGTGACCCCGCCCGCCGTGGTCGCCGCGCCCCTTGTGATCATCACGCCCCTTCTGTTGTTTCGACCCGCCGCCTCTGCCACGGTCGTGGTCTCTCCCTCCCTTTTTCCACTGACCATAGGGAATCCGGCGCTCCCGCACATAAACGTGCCGGTAGTCTTTGGGCACTCGATAGACCGGACGCGGGATGGAGCGTCGCGAAATCACCCTCCAGGGGCCGTCGTAGGACCGGGAGCGGTACCAGCGATCCCCTCGCGGAGACCACCAGTAGCCATCGTAGAAGAAGATATCAAAATCATACTCCGGCACGAAGTAGACGCTCGAACCGGGAACCAGCACAACCGCCGGGGGTGCAGTTACCACGATCGGCGGCGGACCTATATTGACATTTACCCGCACCTCGGAAGCCGCATCTCCGACTGTTCCCACCGCGACAAGCGCAGCGATAAGAAATGCCCACCCTCTTCTCTGACAGATACCCTTTGTCATACCTACCTCCCCGATCTTTGAAGAACCTGCCTGTGATTGTGATGATCCTCCCGGCAAAGAAACTCCCACCACAACTAGGGGAGCCTGGATCATCAGGCATCGTATCTTGATATTCGCACGCAGCTTTATGCTGTTTGTAACGAACAGCATTAATCTAACAGGAAAGTCCGCAAGTACAAGCCCCGGCTAATCAAGATGACGTTACCCGATCACACTCAAACAGAACGGGTCGTTAAGCAGCAAAAGCGACGACTCTGTCTTAACCTCCCGTCCCATTGTCTCTTCAAGTCCAAGATCGTCTGCGTTGCCTCCTTCGGCCCCCGATAAACCAGACCGGCGTTCAGCTAGTTCATGGAACTTTAGCGTTTGACCGCCGTGGTTGCACTCTTCAGAGGTGATTTGTAGATTGGTGCAAGCACAGCAGTATGATTACCTTGTACTGTTATAGTCAACCCAATGACTATAACAATTGACTATCTGGCATAAGTGAAAAGCAAGAGGTGTGATAATAGATTGAATACTCATAAGGCTTACATGCCAAAAGCTATACCCAGATAGTACAAGCCGTACTGTCATCAGAACAATTAAACAGGGTCAACAGATAGCAAAAACGCTGGCTTGACACTCAGATAACACGGACTATACTCGACATTTGTTATGGTTAATGTTACCAAAAATCAATGAATACAACCTCCGGAGATAGTTAATTAGAACTCTGCTTGCACGCGTTAATTATAATCAAATGCACAAAAACTAGATTAATAACGGAGGTAAAAACCATGAAAACGAATATGAACATTCGGATGAAGCTTTTTATCGGTTTCGGCATCATAATCTTTACTTCAGCAGTAGTCGCGCTTACCGCGTTTTACGCAATTTCCTCATTGAATACCAATATTGTGAATCTCCTTGATACCCGCATCCCGCAAATGAAGAGAGTGGCAGATATCAATCAGGCCATTTCCTCAAGCGCGCTCCGCATAGATGAAGCGATGATGGCAGAGGGCGCTGAAGCCACCCAAGCTCAGCTAAAACCGATGGCCCAAAATCAGAAATTGGCCGCCGAGAGCATCGAGAAGCTCAAGGCATCGATGTCGTCGGATAAAGAAAAAGCCTTGTATCAGGCCGTTACCACTAAAAGGGCCTCTTACTCCACCGCTCGTAACGAGTTGGTTACCCTTCTAAAGGATGGGAAGAAAACTGAGGCACTCAAGGCGCTCAAGGAACTCACCCCGTTACGAGAGAGTTATCAGTCCGCCCTGGGAGATCTGGACAGCTACGTACAAGAGCAGGCGAAATCGGACGGAAATACCACGGTAAGTAGCGCCAGGTCCGCCAGGATCGCGATTGTCGTCCTGGTGGTAGTGTCGCTTGGCATCGCCGCACTGGTCGCTCTCTGGATCGTCAACAGCATCACAAAGCCTTTGAACGCCGCTGTAGCAACCGCCGACCGGATTGCTCAAAGGGACCTGACCGTCCAGGTCACCGGGATCGACGACACAGAGACCGGCAAGTTGATGGCCGCTATGGGAAACATGGTCCAGAACCTGCGCGACATCGTCTCCCAGACCTCGGATATCTCCGCGAGCATCGCCACCTCTTCGACCGAACTCCACGCCACCTCCGAGCAGATCGCGAGCGGCGCCGAGCAGGTAGCCTGCCAGACCCAGACTGTGGCCACGGCAAGTGAAGAGATGTCGGCGACCTCCAATGATATCGCTCAAAACTGCCATGCCGCGGCCCGCAACTCGCAGCAGGCCAGCAGCGCGGCGGAGACCGGGGCGCAGGTCGTGGCGCAAACGGTCGAGGTGATGAACCGGATAGCGGACCGGGTCAACGCCACCTCCCGCACCGTGGAAAGCCTCGGCGCCCGCTCCGATCAGATCGGCGCCATCGTAGGAACCATCGAGGATATAGCAGACCAGACCAACCTGCTCGCCCTGAATGCCGCCATAGAGGCAGCCCGGGCAGGGGAACAGGGACGCGGTTTTGCAGTGGTAGCCGATGAGGTGCGGGCTCTGGCCGAGCGGACCACCAAGGCAACCCGGGAGATCAGCGAGATGATCAAGGCGATTCAAAGCGAAACCAAGGGTGCGGTCTCTGCAATGGAGGAAGGGGTACGGGAGGTTCAGCAGGGAACCGAAGAGGCGGCCAAGTCGGGGAGCGCCCTGCAGGAGATCCTGAATCAGATTAACGCGGTAAGCATGCAGGTGAATCAGATTGCCACCGCTGCCGAAGAGCAGACAGCGACCATCAGCGAGATCACCGGAAACATCACCCAGATATCGGACGTCGTGCAGCGCACGGCCCAGGGTTCCCAGGATTCCTCCGTTGCCGCAGCCCAGCTTGCCAGCCTCTCCGACGATCTCAGCACCTTGGTTACTCAGTTTAAGATCAACTGACCGGCAGGTCGGCGCACGAATTTTGGGTTTAGTTAAACTCCCTCCCCTCAAACGGAGGGAGTTTGCGTTTCAGCCTGAGACAGTGAGGCAAGATGACCGGTTCCGTAGGGATACCCCTTGCGGGCACTGCCGTTAAGTTAAAGGTTGCTCGCTACTAGCTCCCCCTCCCTTTATGGTACCGATTCCCAGACAGGACACCCACAAGGGGTCCCCCTACAATATCCGCTGGCTTGGACGCGCTAAAAGGAACCCGAAATGACACGAGCAATCAGCACCATCTTTCTATGCGGCGACGTCATGACCGGCAGGGGGATAGACCAGATCCTCCCGCACCCTAGCCCCCCGCACATCTTCGAGTCGTACCTGAGGGACGCGCGCGGCTACCTGGCTCTCGCCGAGCGGGATGCGGGTAAGATCCTGACACCGGTGGATTACACCTATCCCTGGGGAGATGCGGTCGGCGTCTGGGAAAAGATGGCACCGGATCTCCGCATCATAAATCTCGAGACCAGCGTGACAAGGAGCGAGGATTACTGGAAAGGAAAAGGGATCAACTACAGGATGCATCCGGGAAATATCCCCTGCCTGACCGGTGCCGGCATAGATGCCTGCACGCTCGCCAACAATCATGTGCTGGATTGGGGATACCCGGGTCTGGAGGAGACCCTGGCGACGCTGCAGGGCGCGGGGGTGCAAACGGCCGGGGCGGGACGAAACCTGGAGCAAGCGGCAGCGCCGGCCGAGCTGATGGTGGCTGGAAAAGGGATCGTGCATCTGTTCAGCTATGGACTGGAGTCGAGCGGAGTTCCTGAAGCATGGGGAGCGACTGCGACAAAACCGGGGGTGAACCTTCTGCCAGACATGTCGGAGTCGACCGTGAGACGCATAACGGCGCAGATCAAAGGTGTGAAAACGGCTGGGGATACCGTGATCGCATCGCTTCACTGGGGCGGCAACTGGGGATTTGAGGTCAGCCACGAGGAGAGGCAATTCGCCCACCGGCTGATCGACGCGGCCGGAGTCGATATCGTGCACGGCCACTCTTCGCACCATATCAAGGGAGTCGAGCTCTACCACGGCAGGTTGATTATCTACGGCTGCGGAGATTTCGTCAACGACTACGAGGGCATTCGAGGCTACGAGCAGTTTCGAGGTGAACTCAGCCTGATGTACTTTGCCGATATTGACGCCACGACAGGAGAGTTCGCTGGCCTGACCATGGTTCCGACTCGCATGCATAGGTTTCGGGTGCAATTGGCGACTGCTTCGGAGACGGCCTGGCTGCGAGAAACCCTAAATCGAGAAGGGAAACCACTTGGCACCTGCGTAAAATCTGTTGAGGATGGCACCTTGCTTTTGCAACCGTTCTAGAAAAGAAAGATGCCTCCCCACTGCTATCGCCGCAACAGACCGAGCTTCGCCAGCACATTAAAAAGACCGTCCTTTGAGACCGGCTTCACCAGGTATGCAGCCGACTGGGCGTTGCAAAAAGCTTCCATAGCTTCGTTAACCGAATTAAGAGCGGTCAGCATGATTATGTTGACCCTCTTAGCTATGTTTCGATCTTTCTCGATCTGCCTGACAGCCAGTGCTGCGTCATGACCGCTCATCCCCGGCATCATGATATCCATAATGATGACATCAAAGGGAGCCTCGGCTGCCAGGGCGCTGTTATACATCGCCAAGGCCTCATTTCCGTTGCCGGCATGGTGGCAATCGGCATTTGAGCGCAATAAGGTGGCAACGAACTCGCGACAGAAAACCTCGTCGTCTACGATAAGACACTTCATCAATATTCCCCTCCTACTTGTCCTTGTCGATTGTCCCGTCTTTGGGATCTGGTCATAGGCCCTAAAACCCCCACCTCCCCCTTTGCATGGCTCGGTGGAGCTACGACCGAGCCGACTTAAAGGGTATCGGCACATTAAACCGTTTCTTTAGCGCAATTATTAAGGTACGCCTCCCTGGCAGCAATCCGTTAAACACGCATGGGGGACGGATCTAAGACCCGTCCCCCATGAGCTGTCTTGCTAAAATAGTATGTATCAGACCAGCAGGCGGACCGGATTCTCCAAGATCCGTTTTAGTTCCACCAGAAACTCGGCGGCGTAGGCACCGTCGGCCAGCCGGTGATCGGCGGAAAGTGTGACCTTCATGAGCTTCGCGCTGCCCGGCACACCAGCGCGCACCACGGCCGCGTCGGCTACCGCCCCGACTGCTAGAACAGCAGCCTGCGAAGGATAGATGATGGCGGTGAACTGGCTTACTCCGTACATTCCCATATTGGAGACGGAAAAGGTGCCGCCGCTCATCTCCTGCTCGCTCAAGGAACCAGCGCGCGCGCGTTCTACCAGAGCCCGGCTGGCTTTGGATATCTCCAGCAGGGTCAGATGCTGGCATCCTGAGACGACTGGCACCAGCACCCCGTCCGGCACACCTACAGCAATGCCGATATTGATATCGTCGTGAAGCCGCATCCCCCCTGGCGCAAAGGAGGCATTCAATTGCGGGAAGCCCTGCAGCGCCAGCGCAACCCCCTTCACCACCAGATCATTTATAGTTACCGGCATATCACTTTGCTTGAGTTGGCGCCGGAGATCCTCAGCATCATCCATGTAGATCTCCATGGTCACCATGAAGTGCGGGATTGAGCTCCATGACTCGCTGACCGTCTTCGCTATCGCCCCTCTTATTCGCGAGAAGGGAGTCAGTCCCTGCCCGGCCGCCGCCTTGGCAACGGTTGGCGTTGCAGGAGAGGATGGAGTAGGCCGTTCAGGTTCAGCTGGCGCCGCTTCATGTTGTTCCAGGTCCTGAAGCAAAATACGCCCTTCCGGTCCGCTCCCCTTAACCTGGCTGAGATCGATGTCCAGTTCACGCGCCCGACGCCGCACCACCGGGGCCGCCCGCTCCCGCGACTCTGGTGGAACGGGACCTTGAGCTCCTCCGGCCTCAGCACCGCCTGCGGCCGGCCGCTCACCGGTGCCGGGTGCCGCAGGTTTACCTGCCTCGGCCGGTGTGGCGACAGCGGCAGCAGCCTTCTCGTCCGGAGCAGCCTCTCCCTCCTGAGCCTGGAGTCCGCCAGTCTCCATCGCCAGTTCCAGCTTCGGCTCCTTGACACCCGCCGTCGGCGCACCCTTGGCAGCAGGTTCCGCAGGTTCCGCAGATTGCGATTGCGGCGCGGGCTCCGGTCGCGCTGCGGGTTCAGCGGGTCCGGTGCCTTCCACTTCTCCCGCCTTCGCTTCAGGTTCCACCCTTTCCGCCTTCGCTGCCGGTTCCGCCCTTTCCGCCTTCGCTGCCGGTTCTGCCGGTTCCGCCTTCGCTGCCGGTTCTGCCGGTTCCGCCTTCGCTGCCGGTTCTGCCGGTTCCGCCTTCGATGCAGGTTCGGCCGCTGCAGCAGGTTCGGCCTTCGGTTCGGCCGCTGCCGGTTGACCCTGGGCGGTTTTTTCCTCGGCTTCGCCAATCACGGCGATCACCGTTCCGACCTCTGCCAGCTCTCCAGATTCGACCCGAATTTCCAACAGCACCCCGGAGGTGAAGGCCTCAAGCTCCATGTTTGCCTTGTCGGTTTCCACCTCAGCAAGCACATCGCCGCGGCGCACCGTCTCCCCCACCCGCATCTTCCAGGAGACGATCCTCCCTTCGGTCATGGTATCGGAAAGTTTGGGCATGACGATCTCGTTCATGGCAACTCCTCAGTAAGATTGGGTTAGCAAATCACGAACACCCTGCACGATCCCCTCAAGCTGCGGGATGCAGAGCTTCTCGATCTTGCGGGAATAAGGCATCGGCACGTCGAGCCCGGAAATTCGTCGGACCGGCGCCAGGAGCCGGTCGAAGCAGCTTTCGTAGATCCGCGAGGCGAGATCTCCTCCTAGCCCCGCGGTCCCCCAGCACTCTTCGACCACCACAGCCCGTCCGGTCTTAATTACCGAGCCGATAAAGGTTTCGGTGTCGAGCGGGCAAAGGGTGCGCAGGTCGATCACCTCGCAGGAGATCCCCTCCTTTTCCAGGAGCTGCGCAGCCTGCAGACAGAGGATCGACATGCGACCGTAACCTATCAGGGTTACCGCGGTACCCTCCCGCATCACGGCCGCCCTGCCGAAGGGAACCAGAAATTCGGGGTCCTCCGGCACCTCCCCTTTACTGTTGTAGAGGAGCTCGTGCTCCAGAAAGACCACCGGGTTGTTGTCGCGAATTGCAGTTTTTAAGAGCCCCTTGGCGTCGGCGGGTGTGGCCGGGTAGGCGATACGCATGCCGGGGCAGTGCATAAAGTAGCTCTCCAGGCTCTGGGAATGCTGGGCGCCGAGCTGGCTGCCGCCGCCTCCGGGCATCCGGATCACCATGGGAACCTGGGTCTGGCCGCCGAACATGTAGCGCACCTTGGCCATGTGGTTCACGATCTGGTCCATGGCCAGGAGGGCGAAGTTCACCGTCATCAGCTCGGCAATGGGGCGCACCCCGCCCATGGCCGCGCCGACCGCCACACCGACAATGGTGTTTTCCGAGATGGGACAATCCCGCACCCGCTCCTCGCCGAACTCGGACAAGAGCCCGCGGGTCACCTTGAAGGCCCCCTCGTAGAGCGCCACGTCCTCCCCGAAGGTAACCACCGTCGGGTCGCGGCGCATCTCCTCCTTCAACGCCATATTGATGGCATCACGGTAGGTCATCTCAGACATATATATCCTCCCAAATCTCTCTATCCTCGGGCCAGGGGGATTCGGCGGCGAAACGGACAGCCTCCTGCACCTGGGCCGTTGAGCGCTCCAGTATCTCATCGAGCTGCGCCTGCTGCACGATACCCTCCTCCAGCATCCGGTGCGCCAGGTTCGGGATCGGGTCGCGGCTCTTCCAGATCTCGTGCTCGGCGGAGCTGCGATATTTGGCGGGGTCGGCCATGGAGTGGCCGCGAAAACGGTAGGTTACCATCTCGATGAAGTAGGGTCGCTGCCTCTCCCTGACCCAGGCCGCGGCCCGCTTGGTAGCCTCGTAAACGGCAATGACATCCATGCCGTCCACTTTTTCGCTCGGGATGTCATAGCCGCAGGTGCGTCGGTGCAGGGCGGCCTGGGCCGAGGCGCGGTGCACTTCGGTGCCGATGCCGTAGAAGTTGTTCTCGCAGATGAACAACATCGGCAGTTCCCAGAGCCTTGCCCAGTTGAGCGATTCATGAAAAGTTCCCTGGTTCATCGAGCCATCGCCGAAGAAACAGGCAGTGAGGCGGTCCTCCTGCAGCAACTTGCTTGCCCAGGAAAGGCCGGTGGCAATGGGAAACTGGCCACCGACGATGGCGTACCCCCCCATGAAATTGAGTTCGGGGGAAAAGAGATGCATCGAGCCCCCCTTCCCTTTGCAGAGACCGGTCGACCTGCCGAAGAGTTCAGCCATGACACGCTTGGGATCGGCTCCTCGCACGATGGCTTGTGCGTGGTCACGATAAGCGGACAGGATGTAATCGTAGCTGTTGAGCGCGGCGGTGCAGCCAACGGCGACTGCCTCCTGCCCACTGTAGAGATGCAGAAAGCCGGTGATCTCACCTTTGGCGTACTGCTCGGCGCAACTCTCCTCGAACTCGCGGCAAAGCACCATCTGCTCGTAGAACCTGATCAGCTCCCCTTCCGGAAGCAGATCCTTAAGGCTTCCTTCCATGATTCGCCTCCTTGACGTAATTCAACATCCCTCCGGCCAGTAGTTGCTGCCGCTCGCGTTCCGACGCGTCCAGAAGCGTTATGATCTGGTCCCCGTCCACCTGGACCGGAATTTCCCGTGTCCCTCCCGCGACCAAGGCCCGCACTCCAGTCATCTTGATGCGATCCCCCTGCTTGATCTTGCCGTAGTCCGCCTTGTCTTTAAAAGTTAGCGGCAGGATGCCAAAATTGATCAGGTTGGCGCGGTGGATTCTGGCGAAGCTTTTGGCGATCTTCACCTGGATACCGAGATAACGAGGCGCCAACGCCGCATGCTCCCGAGAGGATCCCTGGCCGTAGTTTTCGCCCCCGACCACCGCCCCGTTCGCCTTGGCAGCGGCGCGGTCAGCGAATTCCGGATCAATCTGCTCGAATACGAAGCGACTGATAGCCGGTATGTTGCTGCGGAAAGGGAGCACTTTGTTCCCTGCCGGCATGATGGCGTCGGTCGAGATATTGTCCGCGACCTTGAGGATTACATCAAGATCGAGCTGATCGGGGAGCGCGGGAAATTCAGGAAACGGGACGATGTTCGGTCCGGTGACGATCTCGACGGCACTCCCGTCGGCAACAGGCGGGGCGATGCCTGCATCGTCCACCAGATAGCTCTCCGGGTTTTGCACCGCAGGCCAGGGGAGGAGCTCCGAGAGCTTGCGCGGGTCCGTGATCACCCCGTAAACACCGGCCGCCGCCGCGGTCTCTGGTGAGCAGAGGTAGACCCGGTCCTCCTTGGTGCCGCTTCTCCCCGGGAAGTTGCGCGGGAAGGTCCTAAGAGAAACCTGATTGGTGCCGGGGGCTTGTCCCATGCCGATGCAGCCGAGGCATCCGGGCTGGTGTATCTGGGCGCCTGCCAGCAGGAGCATGATGAAACCGCCGTGAGCCACCACGTTTTCCAGCACCTGCCGGCTCCCCGGATTGATATGGAAGGAGAGCTGCGGGGCGATCCTTCTGCCGTCGAGTATCCGGCAGACCGTCATAAGGTCGCGAAACGAGGAATTGACCGAGCTCCCGACGATCACCTGATCCACCTTGAGTCCTTCCACCTCCGCCACCCGCACCACGTTATCCGGCGAGGAGGGGCAGGCGATCATCGGCTCAATTAGGGACAGATCGATCTCCTCGTATTCATCGTAGGTGGCGTCGGGATCGGCGGAGAGCTCGCGCCAGACGTCGCCGCGCCCCTGGGCCGTGAGAAACTGCAGCGTGCGCTCATCGCTTGGGAACACGCTGCTGGTAGCGCCCAACTCCGCCCCCATGTTGCCGATGGTGGCGCGGTCCGTGGCCGAAAGGGTAGCGACACCGGGGCCGTAATATTCGATGATCTTCCCTACCCCGCCCTTCACCGTGTGACGTCTGAGCATCTCAAGGATCAGGTCCTTTCCCGAGACCCACGGTTGCAGCTCACCGGTCAGCTTCACCCCCCAGATGCGCGGGCAGGTGAGGTAAAACGGGTGCCCCGCCATGGCTAGCGCCACGTCGAGACCGCCGGCGCCGATAGCAACCATGCCGAGCCCCGCTGCAGTCGGGGTATGGGAATCGGCACCGAGCAGGGTCGTTCCCGGCACGCCGAAGCGCTCCAGATGTACCTGGTGGGAAACACCGTTACCCGGTTTGGAGAGGTAGACGCCGAACTTCTGGGCCGCGCTGGCTAAAAAGGCATGGTCGTCGGCATTCTTGTTGTCCGTCTGCAGCAGGTTGTGATCGACGTACTGCGCAGCCAGATCAACCTTCACCCGGTCAATCCCCGTTGCCATGAACTCCAGCATCGCCATGGTGCCGGTCGCGTCCTGCAGCAGGGTCTGATCAATCTTCAGTGCAATCTCCTGCCCCGGGACAAGCGTCCCCTGGACCAGGTGGCTTGCCAGTATTTTATGCGCCAGATTCTCTCCCATTCGGCCTCCCGTCTACCGCCACAAAAAATACCGGAACACCTATATACAAACGGTTTCCGGTCAGCATCTCATTTCTCCAGCAGTTCCTGCAGCACCACAGCATTGTTGTGCTCTTCATCACGGGCCGCATAAAGCAGGGTCACTGTTTCCTTACGCGCCTGACGGACTATTTCATCCAGCAAGGAACGCTGTACCTTAAGCTCAGCGAGATAGCGCCCCCGAAACTCGTCCCATTTGGCGGGATCATGACCGAACCAGCGGCGCAACTCATCGCTCGGAGCGATTTCCTTGAGCCAACGGTCAACGCGGGCCTGCTCCTTGGAAATGCCTCGGGGCCAGAGCCTATCGACTAGAAAGCGCAGGCCATCTTGCGGATCGGGCTCTTGATAGATGCGTTTGATTTTGATCATCGCTATTTCATATATGGGTAGCCCGGCATGGAACCGGACAGGTGGCGGATCACAGCTCTTTCAAATTGCTGAACTCCCGCCAGGCGAGAAAGAACTTGGGAGACTCTACGAACTCATAGATATTCTCAACGATGTTGAGATGTATCCTTTCTTCGTCAGCCAGCATCTGCAGCAGAGTTCGCACCTCGGGGCTCTGCTCTTTTTCCGCCGCATTCTGGTAAAAACTGATGCTCTGCTCCTCCGCCTTAATGGCATGACGGTAGCCATCGGCATCCACCTTGTACGGCCCCGCACCCTTCATCTCCAGGAGTCGCTGGAAAATGTTTTTGGCCCGATTCAGGGTCTGGCTCTCAATACCGGCAAAGGGAATCTCGTTTTTTCTAGCCTGCAGGGCGTCGTAGTGCGTCTGTTCAGCCTGCGCCAGCAGGTTGAATAGATTTTTCAGCTCTTTGTCGTCGCTCTCGGCCGCCAGTTTCTCATAGTACGCCTTGCCGTCAGCTTCCATCTGCATCGCGTAATCCAGCACCTTCATATGCGCACCCCTCTTGTGTCTACAAGACGCAATTGCTAACCATGCCGACGAAACGCGACTCTTAAAGGGAAACCAGAACCCTCTGCATGCTCTGCTTGACCGTTTCAGCCAACTCCGCCAGTTGCTCGTTACCGACCAGCGACAGCGCCGCGACCGGGTCCATGATCATCACCACGGTGCGAGCATCGGAGATGGAATAAACAGTCACGTTGCAAGGAAGCAGCGCTCCGATGTTGAGGTCGATACCGAACGCCTGATAGGCCAATCCCGCGTTGCAGACCCCCATAATCAGATAGTTGCGAAACTCCTTGTGCAGTTTCTCGCGAAACTTCTGCTTCATATCGATCTCGGAGATAACGCTGAATCCCTCCTTGATTAGCCCCTCCTGGACACGACTGACAGCCTCGGCAAATGGGAGAGCCAGTGTCATGCCGAAGGCAAACGGCGTAGTGAGTGGGAGTGATTCTTCACGTTCCATGGCCTCTGCCCTCTGTTTCAATGTGAGCACCTCCCTCTGAATTTGTTCGGGAATGGCGGACTGGATCAGCTGTTCGGCCGTCTCATCCTTTGGTTTCCAGTCAACCTCAATGGTTAATATTTGTGGAGCGACAGGACTTTGCACCGACGAGGCCACCACCCGGTTGACCACACGACCGGTAAAGAGCGGGTGTTCCAGCAGAAAGTAGTGAATCTCACCATGGACCTTATCGATTACCACCTTCTCCTTGATCAGAATTCCGACGCCCTTGATCTCTCGCAACACCCCGTTTCCATAGTGCTGCAGGATGCGCGACTGCACCACGCCCGGCATATAACTTTGCGGCTGTTCCACCTTCTCGATCAGGAGCTTCCATACCGTGTCCAGCGCGGCATGCACCTCGCAGCTGTAAGAAATCTTCCGCATGGTCTAGCACCTCCCGCTTTCATTGGCCCCGCACCGTACGAAGCGGAGTCGGTAAGGGACAGGTTGAAAAAAAGACCTCATAACTTTACCTTATTGTTTTTACACGGCAATGCCGTGAAAAACTTTTTCATGGAAAGAGAGGTCGACGCTTCCTCATGGGTAGATCACTAACCAATCCGGAATAAAGAGAGCTCGTAGCGAAAAGCAGGGGCGGGTTTGGTTCGAAATAGGACGGGGGGATTAGCTTTGATGCAGGTATAGATGAAGCATGGTACGACCGATAAGTAATCCGATCAGTGCTGATCCTCACTAAAAAGTTGTTATGTTAAAGTCGCCCCCACGGTGCCAACAGACTTACCGTAGGGGCGAACCTTGTGTTCGCCCGACTTTGTTGTTCACCATTTCCATCGGGATTTCGAGAACCGGGGCGAACACAAGGTTTGTCCCGACACTACGGATGGCAGCACGCGGCACTGTTACCGAGCAGGCTACCCCTGCGCGTCGGCGCGGTGCACGGCTAATGGCCCCCAGGACTGGCAGACCGACATCACCTCAACGCTGTTGATGTTGACCCGGGCCGGAACCGACGCTACCCAGACCACAATATCGGCGATATCCTCAGGCAGCAGCGGATCAGCTCCCAGATAGACTTTGTGTGCCTTCTCATCGTCTCCCTTGAAGCGGACCTTTGAGAATTCCGTTTCCGCCATGCCCGGCTCGATGTTGGTGACGCGAACCGCCGTGCCGAGCAGATCGGCGCGCAGGTTCCTGGAAAACTGCTGCACGAAGGCCTTGCTCGCTCCGTAGACATTTCCGCCCGGATAGGGCCAGCTACCTGCGATTGAGCCGATGTTCACTACGTGCCCCCGACTGCGGGCCACCATCCCGGGGAGGATAGCGCGAGTGCAGTACATCACCCCTTTAATGTTGGTGTCGACCATGGTGTCCCAGTCATCCAGCGACGCCTTGTGCGCCGGTTCGAGCCCGAGCGCGAGTCCCGCGTTGTTCACCAGCAGATCCACCTCGGCAAAATCCGCCGGAAGCGAGGAAAAGGCCGCTGCGACCGCATCTCGATCCCGAACATCCAGGGTGATTACGTGTACCGGCGTGAGCGAAGCAAGTTCCTCCTGCATTTGGGCCAGCACATCGCTGCGACGCGCAGTCAGGATCAGACGGCAACCAAGCCTGGCAAAGGCGCGCGCGCAAGCGGCGCCGAACCCCGACGATGCACCGGTAATCAGAACAGTTTTCTCCATAGAAGGCTCCCTCTCTCAGTGCTTTAAATGGTGCACATCTTAATTCAGAACGCCCTCCAATACAAGAACCAGCTTGCGTAAAAGCCGAGACAAGAGAGCGTGAACAGAGAGAAGGGTTGTGCTCTGAGAGCACTTCAGTGGGCAAGCACAGAGAAAGGCGCACATAGGAAAGCTTCAAACGAGGCAAATCTCGGACAATACACTGCTTTGCACCCTCCCCCAGCCCCTCCCATCCAGGGAGGGGAGCTTAAAGTCCCCTCCCCCCTGGTGGGAGAGGGATAGGGAGAGGGGGATTAAGTCGGCTGCAAGAGCGTATGCAGACGCTGGCTGGCAAAACCAGTCTTACCAATCTGAACATCCCTCTTCTATTCACAGGTATTGTCATGATTTCAGATAAAAAGAAAGGAGTGCTGGTATCGCAACCAACACTCCCTTCTTTTATCTGCGCAGTAACTACCCTTTCTACCTACAACTCATGCCTCGGAATGGTGAGTACTTCCTCTATATACCTCATATGCCGCTTTTCCTGCGAAAGGTTGGTCCTTAGCAGCGTCATGACCTCCTCCGGAAAATCAAGAGCGACCGCTTCCTCATACATTCTACTGGTCAGCCTTTCGTTACTCATCATCGCCTCCAGCACGCCTTTCGGGCCGGTCAGGCTCCTGAGGGCGGTAAGACCTTCGATCAGATACCCTTTCAGATCGGGGGTCGGCTGCAACGGTTTTCCGTCCAGTTGCTGCACCATGGCACTGAGGTCCTTTACGTGGTTCTTGTGATCATCCTGGAAATCCACCAGTCTGCGCCGGATATCGTGGTATTCCATATGCTTGATGGCGTGGTCATATGCCTCCACTGCATCCACGTCCAACTGAATCAGATCATTCAGCCGCTCGATTATTACTGATCGCTCCATTTTATCCCCCTTTTGCTCCGTTTGGCTGATTGTGCACCCGAAATCGATGCCCCAATTGTAGCTATGGGTCCGCGAATCGCAACATGAGGACAATAACGATTTCACAGCAACATCAAAGCATTCCGCCCCCGGGCACACATTGACTTTGTTTAACGCAACAGTAGACTAAACCCTTGAAAATTAGGACAGCGGGGTGATCTTCCAAGTGGCTCACTCCATGGCCATACAGCCCCCCACATGGCAGCCGACAGTTCCACTTCCACCGTTACTTCAGTTCTACAGGAGGCTATTGATGATGAGAGGGATATTTGCAGCTGTTATCGGCGTCTCTTTAACTTCAGTGATCTCTGCTGCGGATGCAACTGATACAAAGCGAATCGGAAACGAACCTCGCTGTGACAAGCTTCCTGGCCATGCAGCACTCAAAGCGGCACTCGCTGCGGCACGTAGCACGGAGAACGGTGGCTTCAACCTCGACATGTGGGGCGCCATCGTGAACCGGGACGGCGTTGTCTGCGCGGTAGCTTTCACCGGCTCGGACAGAGGCTCGCAATGGCCCGGGAGCCGCGTCATCGCTGCCCAAAAGGCCAATACTGCCAACGCATTCAGCCTGCCCTCGCTAGCCCTTTCCACGGCAAACCTGTGGGCTCCTACACAGCCTGGCGGCACCTTATTTGGTTTGCAGGAAAGCAATCCGGTCGACCCCGAAGCAGCGTATAAAGGGCCGTTTCATCATTACGGGACTGCGGAGGACCCGATGGCAGGAAAAAGGATCGGCGGAATCAACGTCTTTGGCGGCGGGTTGGCCTTGTACAACCAAGATAAGGTCCTGTTAGGGGCAATAGGGGTAAGCGGGGACACCTCATGCGCCGACCACAATATCGCCTGGCGGGCACGGAACAACTTGCAGTTGGATTATGTTCCAGCCGGCGTTAGCGGTGATGCGGAGCGCCCTGACAATATCAACTACATCAGGCCGGGTTCGGGTCCCAGCCTGGCGAATGATTTTTCCCACCCGATCTGCACCATAGCCGGCGCCGATAACGTTTCCCGGATCAGCGCCGACCTGCCGGCGATACCGAGCCAGGGTGCGACCGTAAAAGATTCCGGTCGTTCGGCCAGCGCGAAAAAGGAATAACCCCATCCTGTCGGAATGGCCTTATCTTCCGCTACCCCCCCCCAGCCAAACAACCCCATCCCCCTCCTGACCTCCCCCTTGAAGGGGGAGGAACGTGAACGGCGGAGCATGGGCGAAGAAACATATGCATATGAGTATCTTCGAGACGCAAAAAGCCCGCAAACAGGAAGCATGCGGGCTTATCACATTCGACATAAAAACATTACCTACGCTTGGTTCCTCGTTTACGGCAACCGATATTCCCAGGTACAGGCGTGCTGAAGTTCCTGATGCCGCCGCTCCCCTTTGCCTTCATCTCGTTCCCAAGCTCCAGCTTGGGAACGTAAATGGTATAGGAAGCTCCGCTTCAACGACTCAAAGCTGGAGCTTTCCCAGCGATTGCATTCCCAAGCTGGAGCTTGGGAACGAGAAACTTTTCGGGTGGAGCTGGCCAACTACCCCGTTAACTTTATTTACGCTTCGGATCCTCGCTCACCACAACCAAATCCTCCCAGCTCTAGGCGTGCTGAAGTTCCTGATGCCGCTCCCCTTCGCCTGCCCCAAAAAACAATTAGGTCGCGGGTAACATCGCCCCCTCGAATGCTGTGCCCGGATTCATCCGTGGGCACCCAAGAGTTACGCGGCGCAGATAGGCCTGGAGGTTAAAATTCCAAAAAGATCGCTTGCCGCGCTTGAACCTGGGTCTTCCATATAAGGGATCAACCTGGCGCAGGGTTTGCCGTGGTAGGTAATGATTACCTCCTCGCCCCTGCCAACCGAATCCAGTAATTCCTTGGGACGATTTCTAAGATCGTGTGCTGTCGCTTCCATACTGTCCTCCCGGTTGAGGTTCGGCAGCATTTACTGCATCAAGCCGGGTCGGCCGGATTAAATCCACAGAAAATGCCTGCTATTACGCTTTCGTTTCCTCGTTCAACTGCACTACATCATCGCCAGTCGAGGCCTTCTTGAAGTTCCTGATGCTGCTCCCGAGCGCCTGACCCAATTGCGGCAGCTTGGCAGGGCCGACAACTACCAGGGATATGACGAGGATGATGATCATTTCCGGCATTCCGAATCCAAACATTTGTTTCTCCTTTTAATTATGCTTGCGCTTGCTGCGACTCTATCTCTGCCTCAATCTCTTCCAGGACCGGAGTGGTCTTGGCGCTATTTCGCAGTTCGTAATATTCTTCCGGCGTGTTGATGTTACTAAACGAATCAAAGCTGGGATCGAAGCCTGCCACCTCGGATGCCGCAATTTCCCGGACCCTTAGATGCGGCAGAATCGAAATGATCTTTCTCTCTCCTTTTTCCAGGCATGCCTCCATTACCGGCAGACATCCTTCCCGATACAGGGCGTGCAGCGGCTCATAGCCGTTTGCGCTGCGCGGCAGCACCAGATCGCAGCCCGCTCCGCGGTTGGCAATATGCCTGATCAGCCAGGGATCGAGGTGCGGCATGTCGCAGGCAACCGTAAAGACAGCAGGATTGGAACTCTGCGCCAGCCCCGCGTGAATTCCCGCCATAGCCCCCATCCCCATAAATAGATCAGGTACCTTCTTGCAGGGAAGAAACTGGTACTGCTCCGGTGTGTTGGTAACCAGGATCACCTCGGGGAAAATCTCGCTCAGTTCCCGGTAGATGCTCTCGATGAAACGCCCACCCTTGTGCGGCAGGAGCGCTTTGTTGCTCCCCATCCGGCTCGACGCGCCACCGGCCAGGATCACCCCGGTAACCCCGGCGATCTTCCCTTTCTGTGAGGCGACCACCAGCCCCTCAGGATGGGTGTAGACCTTGAACCGGTCCGCCTTCACGTAACCTATCAGGGTGATGCCGGCCTCATCGGCCATCTTGACCGCCATGTCCGTCGGCGAGGTGCGCGAGGCGATCACCTCTATGCCGAGTAGCGATGCCTTGGCCACCAACTCCGTGGATACCCGACCGGAGGTTACCAGGATTTTGCCGGCCAGGGAAATCCCCTTCAGCAGCGCTTCTCCCGCGATCCGGTCGATGGTGTTGTGACGCCCGATATCCTCAGCGTGCAGCAGGAGGGTATCCTCGCCAACGCCCGCCGAGTGCATGCCGCCGTGGGTTTTGTACCCTTCGGCCTTTTGTGCCAGTTGCGCCATCAGGGCAAATACCGATTCCGGCGCATGCACCCCGGAGACACCCTTCTTCTCTGCTGCCTTGGGCATGTTGAAGCTGATCCCAGTGCCGCATCCAGAGGTAAGCACCGGCTTCAGGCGCTCCGGCAACTCGCCCCGAATGGTGACACTTGCAGCGCCAAAGTCGTTGCAGACCGAAAGAGCCAGAAAGTCGTGCACGCTTTCCACGAACCCCTGTAGCCTGAGAAATCCCGCCACCAGAAAGCGCAGGTCGTGAGGTGAGGCAATCAGGGTCGCGATCTCGCGGCCATTAACCACGAGGCACAACGGGAATTCGCTGACGAGATCCCCTTCCTCTGCCTCCATTACGCCTTTGCTGAAATTGTATATTTTGGAAGCCACATCAAACTCCTTAACGATAACGATAACGCCGATTCTGGTACGCGGCCTAAGCCCCCTCTCCCTTGGCTTGTCAGCCGTAGCCATGGCGAAGGCTGATGGGAGAGGGATGGGGAGGGGGTGAAAAGCCGGTGCGAGCCTCACCCTCCCCCCTACCCCACTGCCATTAAGTTGTTGGATATCTGTAGGGGCGAACCTTGTGTTCGCCCAGATTTGTTGCGCCGCCGTTTCCATCGGAATCACGCTGGACCTGGGCGAACACAAGGTTCGCCCCTACGTTAGAAGGAATAGTTATTGAAAAACGCACTGAAGATGCTCCAACTTGGTTAACTTAACGGCGCTCCCCCCTGCCCCCTCCCACGAAGGGAGGGGGAGGAAGAGAGCAGCTTACGCCTTGCTGGCAACCGCGCCTTTGGGGGCGTGGCCTTTCTCGGTTTTGTGAAAGGTGTCCGGCAGCGAGTAATCCACGGTCTCGGGGTGATGCTCGAAGATCGGGAAGTACTTCGCGATCAGTACGAAGAAGAGCACGTGTGCCGCAATGATTCCGACGGTGACTACGCTCTCGATGACGGAGGGAAAGTACATGGTCCCTTCTTCCATCATGCCGAACATGGAAACGTTGAAACGGTTCATAACGACGCCGAAAACAACCAGCCAGGCGGCGGTGGAACGGAGCCTGCTGTCTTCACGCACCGACTCGTTCATCAGCATGACGAGCGGGGCAATTACGCCTGCCAGCATCTCTACGGCAAAAAGTGCCACCAGACTCGGACGGTTGAAGAGCGGTCCCTCGGTCAGTGCGAAGAGCGAAAAGAGGCGCACGGTGAGGTACAGGGTCAGAACGTAAGGGAGAATCTTGGCCAGCGTCTCCAGGAGTTCCGATTCGTCCGGTTGACCCATGTATTTGTGGCTCATGGTCGCTTCGGCGATGATGATCGAGATACCGGCGCACATGGCCGAAATCCAGAACAGCAGCGGCAGGAGCGGGTTGTACCAAAGCGAGTGCAGTTTATCGACAGCAATCAGGAAGAAGGTGCCCAGGGAAGACTGGTGCAGCGTCGAGATGGCAGCGGCCGCAATGACGAGCGGCATCTCGATGGTGCGCAAAAGCCTCAGAGGTACGTGATAGCCGAACTTCTCGCAAACCGGCGAGAGGAACTCCAGGAAGAGCACCGTGGTGTAGGCCATGATGCACATGGACACTTCGAACATCGGGGAGTGCGGGTTCCAGTAAACCAGGGTGTGCCAGGCGCGCTGGGGCTGCCCCAGGTCGACCAGGAGCCCTATGGAGACCAGCGAGTAGCCCAGAAAGCCGGTGACGATGGCGGGACGCACCAACGGCTCCAACTTCTTGATGTGGAAGCAGTGCACAATGGCTCCCAGCGTGAAGGCACCGGCCGCAAGCGGCACGGCGGTCACGACGTCGAAGGAGATCCAGAGTCCCCAGGGGAAGGTGTCGTTCAGGTTGGTGGTGACACCAAGACCGAACACCAGGCGCACCAGCGATGCCAGCGCTCCGAGCGACACCAGGATGATGAGAAACTTGACAAAGGTGTGGTACCCCTTGACTTCATTGTAAATAATTTTGGCGGCGGTCATCTAGCTCTCCTCCTTCGGCGTCTTGCCGGTCGCTTCCCTTTGTTCTGCTTCCTTCTTGATCCGCTCTTTCCTGTGGGTGAACCAGGACAACAACGAGAGCGAGCCCCCGACGGTTAAGAAGATGCCCGGCACCAGGCGCAGCGCCTGCCAGGTGTAGGACGGCAGCGGCCGCTTGGTGACGTGCTTGAAGCCGAGCTCGTCGAACGGGAGCGCAGTCAGGTAGATGACGCTGGTGCCGCCCGCCTCTTCCGCGCCGTAGAGCTTCTTCAGGTACTTCTCGGGACGCGACTCGATCCTCTTGGAGGCTTCCTTGATCATGTCGCCGCGGTTGCCGTAGGTGATGGCGGCAGGGCAAGTGGTGGCGCAGGCGGGCTTTTTACCCTCCTTGATGCGGGAGTAGCAGCCGGTGCACTTTCTAACCAGCGGAAAGGCCTTGCTCCACTCGTACTTGGGCACTCCGAACGGGCAGGCGACCATGCAGAAACGGCAACCGATGCAGCGCTTGGCGTCATAGGTGACCGGGCCTTCCTTGGTCTTCTTGAAGGCGCCCACCGGGCAGACCGAGGCGCAGGCCGGCTCGTTGCAATGCATGCACATCTCTTTGTAGAAGGCGAACTCGTTCTGACCGTTTTTCTCGTAGTCCCGGAACTTGATCCGGGTGAAGGTGTGCTCCGACATGAGCGGCGGGTTCTGGTACCCCTCGCCCGTGAAGAAGGTGGTCTTCTCCGCATCAAGCTGATTCCACTGCTTGCAGGCAACCTGGCAGCCGCGGCAGCCGGTGCACTTGGTCATGTCGATCAAAAATGCCTTGCTCTTGGAAAAATCGTTGGTCACTTCGCTCATGCGCGCTTACCCCCTTTCTCGATATTGCATAGAAAAGCCTTGAATTCGGGGATGCTGGTATTCGCGCAGCCTACCGACGGCGTCAGGACGTTGCCGCTGTCCCCTGTTGCCAGTCCCGCGTAGCCGAAGTGCCAGGGCATGCCTACCTGTTCGACCATCTTACCTTGTACGTTGAACGGCTTGAGCCTGGAGGTCACCAGTGCCTGGGCCTGGATGGAGCCGCGCTCGGTGCTGATGCTGACCTGGTCGCCGTTGCTGATCCCCTTGGTGCGGGCCAGCGTCTCGGAGATCTCCACGAACATGGTGGGAACCAGTTCCACCAGCCACGGGATGCTGCGGGTCATAGCACCTGCCTGCCAGTGCTCCGTCATGCGGTAGGTGGTGCCGACATAGGGATACTTGACGGTATCGCTCGACATGTTGGCTGGAATCTTCACTGCAGGGTTGGTCTGGGTCTTGGAGAGCAGGTTCTTCGCCGGGCTCTCGATCGGCTCGTAGTGCTCGGGGAACGGTCCGTCTTTCATGTCCCGAG
>Ga0209317_1000318_pt1 | contig 59982 bp, 62 predicted proteins | sample RifGroB2_FD_183994 | JGI IMG/M metagenome (GOLD analysis project Ga0209317, IMG submission 183994) | Soil microbial communities from Rifle, Colorado, USA - Groundwater B2 (SPAdes) (version 2) | ecosystem: Environmental > Terrestrial > Soil > Unclassified | place: Rifle, Colorado | collected...
GCAGAGGGCGACGGAGTTGAAATCCCCCTAAATCCCCCTTTGCAAAGGGGGACTTCTTTTGAACGTAGAACGTAGAACGTAGAACATTTTTTTACGAGGTCCTCATGCACCATGAAAAGGTTAAACACGATTTCGAACCTAAGATAATCGCCTTCGTCTGCACCTGGTGCACCTACGCTGGCGCCGACCTGGCCGGCACCAGCCGGATGCAGTACCCGGACAACGTCCGGGTGCTGAAGTTCCCCTGCACCGGCCGCATCGATCCGGTCTTCATCCTGCGGGCCTTTCAAAAAGGGGCCGACGGCGTGCTGGTCTCCGGCTGCCACCCGGGCGACTGCCACTACATGGCGGGTAACTTCCACGCCCGGCGCCGCTTCGCCGCCTTCCGCGCGCTCCTGGGCTTTGTCGGGGTCGACCTGGAACGGCTGCAGTTCTCCTGGGTATCGGCTGCCGAAGGGGGCAAGTGGGTGGAGGTGGTGACCGAGCTGACCGAAAAGGTGCGGGCCATGGGGCCGATGCAGGAATTCAAGGCGCTGGAACTGGAGGAGCAGTGGTCTGCGGTGCTTGGCACCCCGGAGCTGAAAGAGGCATACGAGCAGATAGCTTAACGAACCGGGAGCAGCTCCCGATTTTTCGCGTCGCGGCCGTCTGAGCCTCCGCGGCGCCAACGGTGCCCTTAAATATGACAACAGAAAAAGCGCATAACTCATTCGCCGGCATCGACCAGACCTATTACCAGGCTGTGACGGAGGCGATCCGGCTGGCGGCGGTAAAGCTCCTGGAGGCGGGGTCGGTCACGGCCGTGATCGGCTACCTTCCCGGCCGCAGGAAAGGGACCGCCTCCCCCGCCGTCGTCAGCGACCCGGCGCAGGCGGCGCACCTGATCTTCTCGCCGGCCTGCGTCAACAACCTCTCGCTCTACCTCACCAAGGCGAAGAAAGGGATCCTGAAAAAAGGGCGCGTTGCCATCGTCGCCAAGGGGTGCGACTTGCGAGCCCTGGCGGGTCTGATGGGCGAATCGCAGATCAAGCGCGATGAACTGGTAATCATCGGTGTTGCCTGCGCCGGAGTCTACGCACCCGGCTCGGACCACACGCCCCCGCTCATTGAGGCGAACATCGCCAGAAAGTGCCGGGAGTGCACGGTGCACCTCCCCGCAGGGACCGACCTGGTCGCGGGCACCCTCCCCCCGCTTCCGGAGTTCACCCCGCTTGAGGCCATGGACCTCTCCCGCCTCGAGGCGATGACACCGGCGGAGCGCTGGGCGTTTTGGAAGGAGCAGTTCTCGCGCTGCATCCGATGCCTCGCCTGCCGTCAGGTCTGCCCCTTATGCTACTGCGAGCAGTGCCTGTGCGATAAGAACCGCCCGCAGGCGGTGGAGAGCTCGCCCCGGCCCGCCGGCAACACCGCCTGGCACATCGTGCGCGCCATGCATCTCGCCGGGCGCTGCGGCGGCTGCGCCGAGTGCGAGCGCGTCTGCCCGATGGACATCCCGCTGAACCTTTTGAATCGGCGCATGGCACAGGAGCTGAAGGAACTCTACAACTTCGAGGCGGGCATGCTCCCCCAGGAAAAGGGCCCGCTCACGCAGTACAAGGATGACGACGACCAGTCTTTCATCAAATAGGCAAAGGCAAAGAGGCCTCACCACAGAGGACACTGAGATCCACAGAGGAAAACCTGGTACCCCTGCAAATGAAACTCTTCCGTCCTCCGGGAGAAGGCCGGGGTGAGGGAGGCGCCAGTAGGCAACTTCCCGCGCAGCAGGACGTTTTCAAAGAGAAGTGACAGAAATGAACCAGTTCAATTAATGGCAAGCTCCCTCACCCCTAGCCCTCTCCCGAGGGCGAGGGGTTCTCAAACACTTTACCTCGGCTCCGCAGGGTCTTTGCCAGTTGACCGCAACGGATCGCCCCAAGAGAGTTCTATGCCGCAGATAATAACGGAAGCGAACCTTCGCAATCTCATCGACCTCCTGGTCAAAGAGTCAAAGCTCGTGGTGGGTCCCAAAAAGGCCGGCACCATGGTGCTGTACGAGCCGCTGGCTGCCGGCTCGGAACTCTCCCTCGGGGCTCTTCCCCGCCGAAGCGCCAAGGAACTGTTCTTCCCGGTGTGCGAGAACATCCTCAGCTTCCGCAAAGAAGGCGGCGTCCTGCAGGTGAACGATGTCGACAGAGCCCGCTTCCCGGAGACGGTGCTTATCGGCGCCCCCCCCTGCGACGCGGGCTCTCCCGCCATCCTGGACGCGGTCTTCTCCTGGGATTACCAGGACGAGTTCTACCTGGAGCGCCGCAGGAAAAGCACCATCGTCGGCATCGCCTGCACCAAGGGGGACGACGCCTGCTTCTGCACGGCTGTGGGTCTTGGGCCGGACGCCGAGGCGGGGAGCGACCTCTTCCTCACCCCGCTGGCTGACGGCTCCTACGCCTGCAGTGCGGTGACTGAAAAAGGCAAGAGCCTGGTGGAGGCCCATGCGGCTCTTTTCGGCGAAGCGGCGGCCGAAAATGTTCCGTTCGAAGAGCAGACAATTGGCAAGCTCGACCTGGTAAAGATCAAATCGTGGCTCGAGGGTCACTTCGAGGATCCGCTCTGGGAGAGCATCGCCGACATCTGCATCGGTTGCGGCGCCTGCGCCTTTATCTGTCCCGCCTGTCACTGCTTCGACATCAACGACGAGGGGAGCGCCGAGAACGGCACCCGGCGCAAGCACTGGGACGCCTGCGGATTCAGCAAGTTCACCAACCACGCCTCGGGCCATAACCCGCGGGACGTTCAGAACAAGCGCTACCGCAACCGCATCATGCACAAATTCAAGTACTACGACGACAAGTTCGGAAAGACGCTCTGCACCGGCTGCGGTCGATGCATCCGCGCCTGTCCGGTAGGGATCGACATCGCGGAGATCCTCGGCACCATCAACGGGAAGCAGGATTAGCTCCACAGATCATCGGCAAGCGCCTTCAACAGGTAACTAAAACCCGAGCGCCGCGGCAGCCGCGGCCTGGAAAGGTCAAATCATATGTGCCAGACGAACAACATCTACCTGCCGCATCTCGCTACCATCGAGGCGATCGTCGACGAGACCCCGGACGTCAGGACCCTGCGCCTGGTCTTCCAGGACGAGGCGGTCCGTGAAAGCTTCAGCTTCAGGGCCGGACAGTTCGCCGAGTACTCGGCCTTCGGCTCGGGCGAGTCGACCTTCTGCATCGCTTCGCCGCCCACGCGAAAAGGGTACATCGAGTGCTGCTTCAGGGGGGTCGGGCGCGTCACCGAGGCACTGAGGGGACTGGAGGTCGGTGACACCGTCGGGGTGCGCGGGCCCTATGGCAACTCCTTTCCGATCGAACAGTTCTTCGGCAAGAACCTGGTCTTCATCGCCGGGGGGATTGCGCTTCCCCCGCTTCGAACCGTGATCTGGAACTGTCTAGACCTGCGCGAGAAGTTCGGCGAGATCACCATCGTCTACGGCGCACGCTCGGAGAGCGACCTGGTCTACAAGCGGGAGCTGGCAGAGTGGCAGGAGCGCGCCGACGTCAGGCTGGTCAAATGCGTCGATCCCGGCGGCAACGGCCCCGACTTTGACGGCCAGGTCGGCTTCGTCCCCAACGTGCTGGAAGAAGCGGCGCCCGGCGCGGAAAACACCATCGCGCTGGTGTGCGGTCCGCCCATCATGATCAAGTTCACCCTGCCGGTGCTGGAGCGTCTCGGCTTCCCGGACGACGCCATCTACACCACCCTGGAGAACAGGATGAAATGCGGGGTCGGCAAGTGCGGCCGCTGCAATGTGGGAAACGTCTATGTCTGCAAGGACGGCCCCGTCTTCACCGCCGGGGAGGTGAAGGCGATGTCGCAGGAGTTTTGACGGTTGTCGCGTTAAGCTGGCAGGTGCCCAAGTGGCCAGGCGAGAGGGAGGCTGTGCATGAAACAACATGAGAGGCGTATTAAACGGCACATCATATCGTTGAGGGTCAGCAAGGAAGAATGGGATTCCCTGCACGAGGTCATGCAAGGCCTGCAGTTCAAAAATGTCTCGGCTATCATGCGCGAGGCGTTCCAGCTGGTAATCACCACGCCCGATTCCTTCGCGACCGCCGCGACCGACGGGCATAAAAGGACCGGCTGACATGAACCATGACCTTAGAGAGAGCTCCTGCCAACCCGGTTCTCCGGCACTGCTGCCGCGCCCGTCCAAACTCTTCGTGGAAACCACCACCCGCTGCAACCTCGGCTGCTTCATGTGCGTGAAGCAGACCTGCGACCACGCGATCATGGAGGGCGACATGTCGCTTGCCACCTTTGCTGCGCTTGAGCCCGCCTTCCCCGCCCTGGAGGCGCTGGTCCTGAACGGGGTCGGCGAACCGCTCCTGCACCCGGACCTGGAGGTGTTCATCCGCAGGGCCAAGACGCTCATGCCCAGGGAGAGCTGGATCGGATTTCAGTCCAACGGCCTGCTGCTCACCGAGTCCCGCGCCGTATCCCTGTTGGAGGCGGGTCTCGACCGCATCTGCCTCTCCATCGACTCGGTCTCTCCCGATACCTTCCGAAGGGTACGGGAGGGGGGCGAGCTGGATGACATCAGCGACGCCTTTTCCGCCCTCGCCTCGGCAATGACCCGCACCGGCCGAGCCGACTTCAAGATCGGCGTGGAGTATGTGGTCATGCAGGGAAACCTGCAGGAGCTCCCGGCAGCGCTCGCCTGGGCTGCCGGCCGGGGAGCGAGCTTCGCGCTGGTGACCCACGTGCTCCCCTATGACGCGCAGCATGCCGGCGAGGCCGTCTACGGTAACTGCACCGACCAGGCGGTCTCGCTCTTCAGCAAGTGGAAATCGGAGGCCGAGCGGGAGGGGATTGACATCTACCGCTACTTCGAGGTCGCCATGAAATACGCCAAGTCGCCCCGGGAGCAACGGCTTATCGGCCTGGTGGAGTCCTTGAAGGCGGAGGCGGAGCGCGGCAACGTCCAACTGGATCTGAAAAAGCTCCTGAGCCTGGATCACCGCCAACGCGAGGAGGTCGCCTCGGTCTTCCAGAAGGCGCGTGAGGTTGCCGAAGAACTCCAACTGGAGCTGAAGCTTCCCGGCGTGCTCCTCAAGGAGACGCGCAGCTGCGGTTTCGTCGAGGACGGCGGAGCATTCGTCGCCTGGAACGGGTCAGTTTCGCCCTGCTACTTCCTGTGGCATCGCTATCGCTGCTTTGCCAGCGGCTGGGACCAGCCGGTTCAGGACAAGGTCTTCGGCAACGTGAATCGGCAGGGGATCCTGGGAATCTGGAACGACGAAGCCTTTCGATCCTTCCGGGAGGGGGTGATCGCCTACGACTACCCGCACTGCGCGAGCTGCAACCTGGCCCCCTGCGACTACGTGCAGACTGAGGCCTTCGAACAAGACTGCCATATCAGAGAGGTCCCCTGCGGCGCCTGCCTATGGTGCACCGGGATCTTCCAGTGCCTCAAGTAAACGGATAGTTGCCAGTAAAAAAGGGAGGTCTCTCCGGGACGAGCTCCCACAGCGCCGACGCAGTCCCTTTGCTACCCTCATGGGTCCTGGCCCCCGCTTGCCGTTCTCATCCACCTTCCCATTCCAGCCGTACTACCTCGCCTTTGCTCCCGGCCGTTGGCCGTTTCAACGCAATATCCATGCGGGTTTGCGCCCATTTAAATGTTGCAAAAATATCCCTCCTCACCTATAATTCAGTGATTTTATAAGGATCGTGAGACCATCTCTATGGGCTTTTTCATTACATTTGAAGGTATCGAAGGGTGCGGCAAGACTACCCAGCTGAGGCTCCTCAAGGAGCGCCTGGAGTCGGCCGGAGAACAGGTCACCTCTACCAGGGAGCCTGGCGGCTGCCCGATCGCGGACAAGATGCGCGCCATCCTGCTGGACTCCGAAAACAGCGCCATCACGCCGCTTGCCGAACTGCTGCTCTACGCCGCGGCGCGCGCGCAGCATGTCCAGGAAGTGATCGTCCCGGCGCTTGAGCGCGGCGAGATCGTCCTTTGCGACCGCTTCACCGACGCAACCCTCTCCTACCAGGGGCACGGCAGAAAGCTCGATCTGGCGACCATCGGGGAGCTGAACCGGCTGGCCACCGGGGGGGTGGAACCGCAACTGACCGTCCTGATCGACTGCCCCGTAGAGGTCGGGCTCTCCCGGGCGCTGGCCCGCATCGAGGCGACCAGCGGCGCCCGCGAGGAGCGCTTCGAGCTGGAGTCGGTCCTCTTCCACGAACGTGTGCGGCAGGGGTACCTGTCGCTGGCGGCCGCCTTCCCCGCGCGCTTCGTCATCGTCGACGGCTCCGGGGACCTGGCCCAGACGGAAAGGCTCGTCACAGAGGCGCTTTCCGGCCGGATCCCGCCTGGCAAGGGAGCCGGCAGTCAGGCTGCCAAGGCGGGTCGCTAGATGCCTTTTTCCGAGGTCATCGGCCAGGACAGGGCGATTGCAGTACTGCGCCGCTCCATCTCAGTCGACCGGGTGGCGCACGCCTACCTCTTCTCCGGCATCGAGGGGTGCGGCAAGAGAAAGACGGCACTGGCCTTCATCCAGGCGGTCTTCTGCGGGAAGGAAGAGGCCTGCGGCGTCTGCCCGTCCTGCAGGAAGCTTGCGGCCGGCCAGCACCCGGACCTCCATATCCTGGAGCCGGACGGCGCCTTCATAAAGATCGACCAGGTGAGGGAGTTGCAAAAGGAGCTCTCCTACCGCCCTTTCGAGGCTCCCAAGAAGGCGTGCATCATCGACGGCGCCGACAAGCTGAACCTCTCCTCCGGCAACGCGCTCCTGAAGACCCTGGAGGAGCCGCCGGGCGACGCCCTCTTGATCCTGATCGCGCCGGAGCGCTCCGCGGTGCTGCAGACCATCCTCTCCCGCTGCCAGGCCCTCAGTTTCCAGCCGCTCCCGGCCGAACTGATCGAGGGGCGGCTGCTAAGCCACGGCTTCTCCGCCCAGGCGGCCCGGGTCGCCGCTACCCTTTCCGGCGGAAGCCTCAGAAAAGGGACCGAGATCGCGAACGACGGCGTACTGGAAGGACGCGGCAGCTTTCTGGAGCGGGTCCTGGCGCTGAAGCTCACCGACATGGCGGCGCTCTTTGCGGCGGCTGAGGAATTGGCGGCCGACAAGGAAGGACTTCCCGGGCTACTGGAACTGCTTCAGTCGTTTCTCAGGGACATGCTCATCTACCGCTCCACCCCCGGAGCCCTGGCGAACGCGGACCTGGAGCAACTGATCGCCCGCGAGGAGGCGCGCTGCACCCAGCAGCGGATCATGGAGCTGATCGAGCAGTTGATCGACATGCGCCGGATGCTGGCCCGCAACGTGAACGCGCGGCTCGCCCTGGAGGTCTTCTTCATGCGGCTGGCGACCAGGTGAGGGGACTGGCTCCGCAGGTGCCTGTCCCCCTTCTTCCCGAGGTCTTCACGACCTCCTTATTCTTGCATAAACAGACACGGCCGGCTGCGGCGGAAGGTTAGGCAAACTTCCCCTCAACCCCGACCTTTGCAGCACACTTTGGAGGCATTTTTGGCACGCATAGTAAGAATACAGTTTACCACCGCGGGAAAGCTCTACGATTTTGGCGTCGGCAAGACGCCGCTCAAGCCGGGTGACCAGGTAATCGTGGAGACCGAGCGGGGCAAAAGCATAGGACGAGTGGTCTCCGGACCGATCGAGCTGGACGACTCCCTGATCCCCGAGGGAATGAAGCAGGTGCAGCGGCTGGCGGAGCCTTCAGACCTGGCCACCCAGGCTGCCAACACGCTTAAGGAGAAGGAGGCCCACAAGTTCTGCCTGAACCGGATCAAGGAACGGGTCATGGACATGAAGCTCGTCAAGGTCGAATACCTCTTCGACGGCAGCAAGGCGATCTTCTACTTCACGGCGGACGGCCGGGTCGACTTCCGCGAACTGGTGAAGGACCTGGCACACGCCTTCCACACCAGGATCGAGATGCGCCAGATCGGCGTGCGCGACGAGTCGAAGATGGTGGGCGGCATCGGCATCTGCGGCCGGGAACTCTGCTGCTCCTCCTACCTGCGCGAGTTCGAGCCGGTCTCGGTCAAGATGGCCAAGGAGCAGAACCTGGCGCTCAACCCGAGCAAGATCTCCGGGCAGTGCGGCAGGCTTCTTTGCTGCCTCTCCTACGAATTCGACACCTACTGCAGCCTGAGAAAGGGGCTCCCCAAGTGCGGCAAAAGGGTGCAGTGCGGCTGCGTGGACGGCGAGGTGGTGAAGGTCAACGTGCTGCAGGGCACGGTCACCGTGAAGAACTTCGACGACACCATGGTGCAGCTGAAAGGGGACGAGATCAGTCCCGAGAACGTGAGCGACCGCGTGAAGAAGCCGCAGGGCAAGGATGCGCCCCCCCCGCCGGACGCCAAAGGCAAGGGGTCGCAGGGGGCCGGCAAGCAGCGGCGCGAGCGCAGACCGGTCGACGTCAAGGAAAGAAAAAAGGAGAAACCTTCATGAAACCGTCTTTCTACGTCACCACCCCGATCTACTACGTAAACGACGTCCCCCACATAGGGCACGCCTACACTACGCTGGCCGCCGACGTGCTGGCGCGCTACAAGCGGCTGAAGGGGTTCGAGGTCTTCTTTCTGACCGGCACCGACGAGCATGGGCAGAAGGTCGAGAAAGCGGCCAACACGGCCGGCGAGACGCCGCTGGAACTGGCAGACCGGGTCATGAAGCGCTTCCAGTCGCTCTGGGAGAAGCTGGAGATCTCCAACACGGACTTCATCAGGACCACCCAGGAGCGGCACAAGAAGGGGGTCTCGGAGCTGTTCCAGAGGGTGCTGGAGAAGGGGGACATCTACCTTGGCGAGTACGAGGACTGGTACTGCACGCCGTGCGAGACCTTCTGGACCGAGACCCAGCTGATCGACTTCAAGTGCCCGGACTGCAACAGGCCTACCGAGAAGCTGAAGGAGGAGTCCTACTTCTTCCGGATGAGCAAGTACCAGGAGGCGCTCTTAGCCCACATAGAGGCGAACCCCGAGTTCATCCAGCCCAAGAGCCGCCGAAACGAGATCATCTCCTTCGTGAAGGAAGGGCTTCGCGACCTCTCGGTCTCCCGCACCACCTTTCAGTGGGGGATACCTGTTCCCGGCAACGACAAGCACGTGATCTACGTCTGGTTCGACGCCCTGGCGAACTACATCACCGCCCTCGGTTACCCGGACGCGTCCGGCAACTTCGGCAAGTACTGGCCGGCCAACGTACAGCTGATCGGCAAGGACATCCTGCGCTTTCACGCCGTCTACTGGCCGACCTTCCTGATGGCGGCCGGTCTCCCCATCCCCTCCAGGGTGTTCGCCCACGGCTGGTGGACCGTCGAAGGGCAGAAGATGAGCAAGAGCCTGCAAAACGTGGTCGAGCCGAACATGCTGATCGACAAGTACGGGGCGGACGCGGTCCGCTACTTCCTGCTGCGCGAGGTCCCCTTCGGCCTGGACGGCGACTTCTCGCACACGGCCCTCATCCACCGGATCAACTCGGACCTGGCCAATGACCTTGGCAACCTGCTGAACCGCTCGACGGCTATGCTCGGCAAGTACTTCGGCGGCGTGCTGCAGGAACCGTTCGCGGAGACCGCGCTGGAGACCGCCTACCGGGAGAAGACCGTTGCCATGGTGGCGCAGGTGGACGGACATATCGAGGATCTCGCCTTCAGCAAGGCGCTGCAGTCGATCTGGGAAGTGATTTCGGCCGGCAACAAGTACATCGACGAGACCGCCCCCTGGACGCTCGCCAAGGACCCGGTGCTAAAGGAGCGGCTCGCCACCGTCATGTACTACATGCTGGAGTCCCAAAGGATCGTCTACTGCCTGTTGTCGGCATTCATGCCGAAGACGGCCGAGAAGGGGCTCTGCTACCTCGGCGTAAATGAGGCGCCCGTCGAGCAGGCGCTCTCCTGGGGCGGGCTGCAGGCAGGTACGGTGATCGCCAAGGCAGAGGCGCTTTTCCCGAGGATCGACGAAAAGGCTGAGTAGCCAGCTTGCAGGGACCATGTCAAAAAAAGGGACGCCCCGCGGCGTCCCTTTTTTCGTCCAGCAGCTATGCACGGTGTTCAACTGGTATAAGAGTTGCCTATTGCTGTTGGCTCCCCTCATCGACGGGAGGGATTTAAAGGAGGATGAAGTTGCCATTGAATCAGCTGTGGCCAGCTCTCCCCTCCCCCTGACCCCCTCCCGCTGGGAGGGGGGATTTTGTCTCGAATTTTCTGTATCTTTGCGCCCTTGCCCGAGTGCCATGCCTTATCCGCCTGGCAGCGCCCTGAGCTCTCCGGGGGCCACCATGAAAAAGAACCTGAACATGCAGTATTTGTAAAATTCCGAGAAGAGGAGCTTGAAGCTGCCGCCGTCGCTCCACCAGCGCACCTTCAGGTTGCGAGTGTCGACCGGATGCGGGTAGATCGCCACGTCCTTCTGGAGCGCGTTCCTGAAGATGAGCGTGGCCCTCTTCATGTGGTAGCGCGAGGTGATCAGCTTGACGGAGGTCACCTTATGCCTGGTGACCAGGTCGCGCGCGTAAATGGCATTCTCCAGCGTGTTGCGGGAGACATTTTCCAGGTAGACGCGCTCGGCGCCCGCCCCGGTGAACAGTTCGCGCTTCTTCACCATTGGATCGACCCCGATCAGCAACAGCAGGCGCCCCTGCCCCGCCCGGAAGAGCTTCACCCCTTCCTCCACGCGGCCGCGGCCGCCGGTCAGTACCACCACCGCGTCGGTCTGCACCTGCCGCTGGGAAACCGAGAAGGTCTTGTAGACGAAATCGACGAAAAGAACGCTCAGGACGAGCATCGCCAGCACCAGCAGGGAAAAAAGCCCCTTTAACAAACCCATGGTTAACATCCTTATAATGGAAACGGAGGCAGGCGGTTTTTTGCTTGCATCCGAGCGCATCCTTTGCTATAACTATCGACTTCAGTAAACTCCGGAGGGTACAAAGAAATGTCCAGAATATGCGAGATATGCGGTAAAGGCCCAAGTTTCGGGAATAACGTCAGCCACGCCAACAACAAAACCAGCAAGATCTGGCGCCCGAATCTGCAGAAGATCAAGGCCGTGAGGAACGGTACCGTCAGGAGCATCAAGGTCTGCACCCGCTGCATCCGCTCCGGACACGTAACGAAGGCCCTCTAGACCAGGAACTTCTGCAACATTATTAAAGCCGCGGCGCCCACAGCGCCTGCGGCTTTATTTTTGCCGCTATCTAGCCGAAGCAGGCGGTGACCTCGATCTCCACCAGCGCCCCGCGCGGCAGCCCCTGCACCTCGACCGTGACGCGTGCCGGAGGCTCTTGCGGGAAATGACGGCCATAGATGGCGTTCACCGTGGCGAAGTCCGCCATGCTGGCCAGATAGATGACCGTCTTCACCACGTCGCCAAAGCCTAGCCCGGCAGCCTCAAGAAGCGCCGCAATATTTTTCATGACCACTTCCGTCTCGGCGGCAATGCCGTCCCCGCACATCTCGCCGGTAACAGCGTCAAGCGCGATGGCGCCGGAGAGAAAGAGAAAGCCGCCCGCCTTCACCCCCTGGGAATACGGGCCGATCGCCTTCGGTGCCTGCTCCGTGCTGATGATCTCCTTCTTCATGACTACCTCCTTAAATAAGCCTCTTGCCGCCAGCGACTGACACTCTCCTCGCCTTAGCCGCAGACACCGCCGCTAGCTCCTCAAGCGCTCCACCTTGATGACCCCTTTAACCTTGCTGACCGCAGCGAACACCTTTTTCAGGTGATCAAGGTCGGTCACATCCACCTCGAACAGGTTTTCGCCCTTCTTGTCGAGCGTGCTCTGGATGGAGGCGCTGGAGATGTTCGCCTCACAGTTGGTGATGGCCGTGGCGATGTTGGCCAGGATCCCCTTCTCATCGTTGCAAAGCACCCGTATCTTGACCGGCAGCGCGCTCTTTCGCCCCTTGTTCCAGGCCACCTCGATGCGGCGCTCGGGCTCTGCGGACATGGCGAACGGGCAGTCTGCGGTGTGCACCGTGACGCCGCGCCCGCGGGTGATGAAGCCGGTGATATCGTCGCCGGGAAGCGGGTTGCAGCACTTGCCAAAGCGTACCAGCACGTCCTCGACCCCGTCGATCTGGATGGCGGAGGAGGATTTCCCCTTCAGCCGCTCGATCACCTTGCCGATCCGCGTTTCCTTGTGCTCCCTGGCCGCTTCCAGCTTTTCGGCCGGGATCAGTTTGGAGAGGATCTGGTTACTGGAGAGCTTGCCGTAACCGACCGAGGCCATCAGGTCGTCCTCGGCCACGAAGCCGAACTCGAGGGCCACCTTCTTCAGTTCGCCGGTCTTTTGCAGCTTGCCGAAGTTGAGCGAGTAGCGCCGGAACTCTTTCTCGCAGATCTCGCGCCCAAGGGTTATGCTCCGGGTCCGCTCCTCGGTCTTCACCCAGGCACGGATCTTGTTGCGCGCCCGGGTGCTCTTGACGATCTTCAGCCAGTCCTTGCTGGGGGTGTGGTGAGGAGAGGTGATCACCTCGACGATGTCGCCCGTTTTCAGCTCGTACTTCAGGGGGACCAGCTTGCCGTTCACCTTGGCGCCGACGCAGCGGTGACCCACGTCGGTGTGCACGGAGTAGGCGAAGTCGATCGGCGTGGAACCCTTGGGAAACCCCTTCACATCCCCCTTGGGGGTGAAGATGAAGACGTCCTCCGGAAAGAGCTCGACCCGGACCGTATCCATGAACTCCTTGGAATCGTCCAGTTCCTGCTGCCACTCGAGCAGCTGCCTGATCCAGGTGAAGCGCTTCACCTCCTTCTCGTCGTACCCCTTTCCTTCCTTGTACTTCCAGTGCGCGGCGATGCCGGATTCCGCCACCCGGTGCATGTCGGTGGTGCGGATCTGCACCTCCATCCGCTCGCCGAAGGGACCGATCACCGTCGTATGCAACGACTGGTACATGTTCCCCTTCGGCATGGCGATGTAGTCCTTGAAACGCCCGGGGATCGGCTTCCAGGTGGAGTGGATGATCCCCAGCACCTCGTAGCATTCACGGATGTCGTCCACCGAGACCCGGATGGCGATCAGGTCGTAGATCTCGTCGATCTCCACGTTTCGGCTCTGCATCTTGCGGTAAATGGAGTAGAGGTGCTTGGAGCGCCCGGAGACATCCCCCTTGATGCCGTGCTCATCCAGCTGCTTCTTGATGATGTCCATCACGCTCGTCACATAGGACTCGCGCTCCTGCTTCTTCTTGGCGACCTTGGAGGCGAGATCATAGTAGAGCTGCGGCTCCAGGTAGCGAAAGGACAAGTCCTCCAGCTCCCCCTTCACCCAGGAGATGCCTAGCCGGTTGGCGATCGGCGCATAGATGTCGAGCGTCTCCTTGGCGATGGCGCGCTGCTTCGCCTCGGGCTGGTACTGCAGGGTGCGCATGTTATGCAGACGGTCGGCGAGCTTGACGAGGATCACCCGGATGTCGGTTGCCATGGCAAGCAGCATCTTTCTGAAGTTCTCGGCCTGGCTCTCTTCCTTGGTCTTGAAGTGGATCTTGCCGATCTTGGTGACGCCATCGACAAGCGTTGCCACCTCGGCGCCGAAGAGCGAGTCCAGCTCCTCGTGGGTGGTCAGGGTGTCCTCGACCGTATCGTGCAAAAGTCCGGTCACCACGGCCGCCATGTCCAGACGCAGGTCCGCGAGGATGCCGGCCACCTCCATCGGATGGATCAGGTAGGGCTCGCCGGAGAGCCGGGTCTGCCCCTGGTGCACCTTGGCGCAGAAGACGTAGGCCTTTCGGATGAGGTCGAGGTCGCAACCGGGGTTATAGGAGGCAACCTTATCGAGTATGTCGTTTAGTCTTATCATCGCGTATGCTTTTCCAGAAAAAAGAAAGGGCTAACAGCCCCGGGGCTCTCCCCCTTAGCCGTTAGCCCCAAGTCGAGCTTTAAAAAGGGAGACCGCGCAGCCGTCCCCCTTCGATGCTTTTCAACGACCCTTTTTGCTACCGACTTCGCAGCCGATCTTGCCGGCGGCGATCTCCCGGAGGGAAACCACTACGTTCTTGTTGGCGCCCCGGTTGTCGATCAGCGGCTTCGCCCCTTTAAAGAGCTGCTTCACCCTTTTGGAGGAGAGCATGACCAACAGGAAACGATTGTCCACCTTCTCCAGACAGTCTTCTACGGTAACTCTTGCCATAATTTGATACCCCTTTGGTCTTGATAAGTTTTGGAATTTTTAGATATCGAAGGTGGAGGAAAGCACCTGTATCAACCGGAAAGCCTTGCACTGCTCGGCGATCAGCACGCTTTTCAGCTGCTCCACCGCCTCGCTGAATTTGTCGTTCACGATGATGTAATCGTACCAGCGCGATTCCTTTATCTCGCCGGCCGCGTTGTTGATCCTTCTCTGGATCACTTCTTCGCTGTCGGAGGAGCGGTTGTCCAGCCGGCGCCGCAACTCGCCGATATTGGGTGGCAACACGAAGATGTAAACACCGCCTTCGAACCGCCCCTTCAACTGCCGTGCACCCTGGCAGTCTATGTCGAGTATCAGGTCGACACCCTGGGAGCGGCACTCGTTCAGGGTCGCGAGCGAGGTGCCATAGAAGTTGCCATGCACCTCAGCCCACTCGGCGAATTCGCCGGCTCCAACCATCCGGGAAAACTCATCCTGCCCCACAAAAAAATAATCACGTCCGTGCACCTCTCCGGTTCGGGGAGGGCGCGTCGTGTAGCTGACAGAATGCCGCAAGTTCGGAAAAATGTCAATTATTTCCTTGCAGAGCGTGGTCTTGCCGGCGCCGGAGGGTGCAGATATGACATAGAGTACGCCTTCACGATTCATGTTTTTCACCCGTTTTCTTCCCTTACTCGATGTTTTGCACCTGTTCGCGGATCTTTTCCAGTTCCGCCTTCAACTCGACCACGCTGGAGGCGATCTGGGCGTCGTTCGCCTTGGAGCCGACCGTGTTCACCTCCCGGTTGATCTCCTGGAGCAGGAAATCGAGCTTGCGGCCTACCGGCTCGTCTCTTTTCAGCGTCTCGTCGAACTGGCGCAGATGGCTCTCAAGCCTTACCAGCTCCTCTGTGATATCGCATTTATCGGCCAGAAGCGCCACCTCGAGGGCGAGCCGCTCCTCGGGAAGCCCGCTCTCGAAGCAGAGCTGGGCGATTCTCTCCTTCAAACGCGCCGCATACTCCGAGACCACAAACGGCGAGCGCGCCGTCACCCGCCCGATCAGCGTGGTCAACATCTCGCGCCGCTTCTGAAAGTCCGCCAAAAGCGACTCCCCTTCGAAGAGCCTCATCTCGTCCACCCGGCGTAGCGCCTCCTCGAGGGCTGAAATCAGCTCCTCGGGGACCGCCTCCAGGCTCGCCTCCGCCTCGGCCGCCACCGTTATCACGTCACGCTGGGCGGCGATCAGGGAAAGGGTCACCGGCTCATCCAGGCCCAGCGCCTCGCCGATACTGCTGAAGGCCCGATAGTAGCCGCGGGCCAGCGGCAGGTTCGCCGTCGGCACCCCCAGGGAGACGGCATTCTCCACCTGGATGAAGACGTCGATCTTGCCGCGGCTGAGCCTGTCGGCCACCCGCTTCTTCAAGTCGTTCTCAAACTGCATCAGCGCGCGCGGGAGCTTCACCGTGATCTCGCCGTAGCGGTGGTTCACGCAGCGAAGCTCGACCGTGAACCTGCCGCCTGCGTAAGCGGATTCCCCCTTGCCGTAACCTGTCATGCTCTTGATCATGGTCCCCCCTCTTGAAAATAGAAAACCCCGCCCCCGCGTCAGGCCTTGCAGCGCCTGGATCGACGCCAGGCCCTGCAGCGGCTAAATTCCCTCCCCCAGCGGGGGAGGGTCAGGGAGGGGGAAGTAACTCGCCACGACCTAAGCCGGGTGCCTCTGCGCGCCCCACCAGTCACCGGCGCCTCTAGCGTGCCTCGAACAGGTTCTTCTCCCAGCGCCAGGCATCCGAAACGATGCTGGTCAGCTCCGCGTAACGCGGTGTCCAGCCGAGCACGCCGCGGATCCTTTCGGCGACAGCGATCAGGCTTGCCGGGTCACCCGGGCGGCGTGGCGCTTCCATAACCGGAAAATCCACACCGCTTATCCTCTGCACCACTTCGATCACCTCGCGCACGCTCTCGCCGCGGCCGTAGCCGACGTTGATGGTGGTGGAGGCACCTCCCTTCTCCAGGTAGCCAAGCGCGTACAGGTGCGCCGCGGCCAGGTCCTCGATGTGAATGTAGTCCCGGACGCCGGTGCCGTCGGGTGTATCGTAATCGGTACCGAAGATGGAGACCCCCTGCCGCATGCCGAGTGCGGCCTGGCAGGCGACCTTGATAAGGTGGGTGGCATCCGGCGTGCGCTGCCCCATCCTGGCCAACGGATCGGCGCCGGCCACATTGAAATAGCGAAGCGCAACATAGGAGAATCCGTGGGCGAAGGCCGCATCGCGCAGCATCCACTCGCTCATAAGCTTGGAGGTCCCGTAGGGATTTATCGGCACGGTGGCGCTGGTCTCGGAGGCGGCTCCCCCCTCCGGCATGCCATACACCGCCGCCGTGCTGGAGAAGATGAAGCGCTCGACGCCGTGGTCTACGCAGGCCTGCAAGAGGTTCAGCGTATTTCTCGTGTTGTTGGAATAATATTTAAGCGGCAGGTGCACCGATTCCGGCGCGATGATGGCGGCGGCAAAGTGAAGCACAGACTTGCAGCCGGTCTCACGCAGTACCTGATTCAGCCGCGCGCTGTCGGCAAGGTCACCGACGATGAGTCTTTCGCCGTGGGTGAGGGCGTCTGCGGAGCCGGTTGAGAGGTTGTCGAAAACCACCACCTCATGTCCGGCCTCTGAGAGTTGCCTTACCACGTGACTACCGATATAGCCGGCCCCGCCGGTGACTAGGATTGCGGACATGGAGCGGTCTCCTTTTAACGGCAAATATAAGAAATTAACGGCAGAATGTGGAAATGAAACAAGGGTCTAGCTTGGGGCTAAACCCTCGACACTGCGCGGATCCATAGGAAATCTAATCGTCACAGACACCTGGACAGGAACAGCAGCTACTAAAAGAACCGCTTGCGCCGACAGCACCGCCTGTTCAGGCTGCCAAATATACCATCTAGCCCTCCCCCGTGCAACTACTTAATTAAGCCAATGCCAGCCGTTTTGCCTGTTTACAGACAACGGATCTCACCTCGACCCCGGGCAGTCGAGGGCCACGACGTGCCACCAGTACGCTGCCCGTGCTGCCATGCGCGCCAAGAACTGCAGCGCCCCGACATAACCCCGATGAGCGAGCGGGCGGAAAGCGAAGGCAACCCTGAAGCCGCCCAAAGTTTCCCGGCTCCGACCTTCGCGGTCTGCAGCCAATTCAGCTTAGCAGCTTGACACGGCGGGGGCAGTGGTTATATTTTCCTAATCAAAATACAGAAAGGAGAAGAGCATTGAAGAAAATAAAACCGTTTGACCTCGCCTATGAACAGTACCAACTGCTAAAAGAAAAAATCAAGTCGACGGGCGATGCCCAGGAAAAGAACATCCTCTTTAAAAGACTCACCAACCTGCTGGCTGTGATGGAATTTCTGGTCTCCATGAACAAAACAACCTGATCAACTTCCGCTCCACCCCCCAGACAAAACTGGAATGCCTATCATCGGCCCGGCGCAAGCAGAGCAGCCGGGCTGAAAGCTTCAGCTGGCCCGCCGGCTGCAGTCGTCCCCCCGCGGGCCGATCATGCTCGATCTGCGCCATGGTTTTTTCATTGTAGATTCGATGCTATAATCTGAACTGCCGGGGAATTTTGCCGAACGGGAGAGGATTAAGCGGTCATGAGCGCCAGGAACAAAGACAAGGAAATTAGAACTGGCAGCCGGAAAATCGGTTCGCCGACCCTCTGGATCGCCTCCCGCACGCTCTTGACCGGTCAGGTAGTGGAGTTTTTCTCCCTACGGAAAAAGGCAGCCGGTAAATTCAAGCAAGACGATGTCCACGACCTGCGCGTCGCCTCGCGCAGGTTTCGCGAAGGGCTCGCCCTGTTCTCGCCCTGCTTTGCCGGACCGCCTACCAGGCGGTTGCTGAAGCAGGTGAAAAAAGTCACCAGGCTGCTCGGGGATCTGCGCAATACCGACGAGGCCTTTCTGTTCTTCTCCTCGCTCACCCCGGAGGAGAGCGCGGGGTCCGGCCCCGAGATCGAGGGGCTTTTCGCCACCTTAATTGACAGACGGCAACAGGCGCAGAAAATCCTTCACAAAGAACTGGGCGCGCCCAATCCCGCCCCGCTCAGAAGGCGCTTCCGAGCCCTGGCCAACCGGCCGAACCTGTTTCGAAACAGTGCCGTCGATCCCTTCACGGAGATCGACTTTTTCGCAGCTGATGCCATTGGCGAGCGCGCCCAGACGCTAAACGAGCTGCTCCCCCAGGCGGTAAAAGAAGACAACCATCCCGCTCAGCATGAATTGCGGATCGCCGTAAAAAGGATGCGCTACCGGCTGGAAATCATCGCGCCGCTCCTGAAAGACGGCTATCAGGATCTGCACGCTTCGTTGAAGGAGTACCAGGATCTGCTTGGGAAGCTGCATGACATCGACGTCTTTGCCGGGATGGTTCAGGAGCAGTTGCCGGAGGGAGCCGGGGGGAAAGGGGTGCTGCGGGCCATGACAGGACGCAGAAGCCGGCTTTTCGAAGCCTTTGAGGAGCTGCTCGGGCGCACCCCGCTTGAGCGGATTGGAGCTGCGATCATCGATGCTCTGGACAGGACGCCCCGGCAAGCTCCATGACCAGCGCCCCGCTTCCCCGGCAGACCTTCGCTGCAAAAGGGAGATTCAGCGTCTCGAAGGTGTCGCTTGGCTGATGATAGTGAGGATTGCGGAAATCGGTGGTGTCGGTCAGCAGGACGGCCCGGTAGCCGTTATCCCAAAAAGGGGCATGATCCGACCTTCTGGTGTCCGGGAGCAGCTCTCCGTTTCCCGGCACCACCAGGCTCAGGTAAGGCAAGGCAATCCGGTGCCGCTCGATTGCCCGGCCGAACGATTGAACGAGCCCCCGGGAATATTCATTACCGATCACCGCGAGGAAGTTCCCCTTCTTCGGGACCTCGACCGGTATGCCTGCCGGGGCTCGCTGGCTTAGCTGCTCTCCGGCGTAGCCTACCGATTCCAGCACCAGCACCCCTGCAATATCCCACCCGGACTCACGTGCCAGGCCTGCCAGGGCCCGGCTTCCCCGAATTCCCGCGCCGGAGACGTCCTCACCGGCATTTTCCTCCAGGTTCACCGCGATGAACTGCACGCTCCTCTCGAACCGGCAGCGGCTGAGAATCGCCGCCAGTTCCAAAAGAACTGCAACGCCGCTGGCGTTGTCGTCGGCGCCAGGTGAGGCGGCCACAGTGTCGAAATGGGCAAGCACCATCACCCGCTCTTCGGGAAAGCGGGTGCCTGCCAGGGTGCCGATTACGTTGGCGAAGCTGGCGCCCCCGTCCTCGAAGCGCTGCTCGCTCATGCAGCAGCCGAAGGAGGCGAGGCAATCCCTGATGTAACAGGCGGCCTGTAGCAGGGCAGCCGGAGCCGCGAGCGGATGCCGGACCCCTGCCAGCGAGCGGATGTGGGTGGCGATCCGGTCGACGCTGACCGTTTTCAGGAGCTCGTCCAGCATGTCCATCCCCTCTCCCGCTCGCTTCATCAGACTACCCTTTCATGCCTTGGAAACCGCAGATGCACGGCTTTCCCCATTCAGAGCGGCTCTGCCATCAGCAGCCGGTTTTTCGGGGTGATATCAGAAGGAATGGTCTGGGTATAAACCCGGTAGCCGCGCGAACGAAGCAGGGCCGCCCGGGTGACGTCCACGGCCAGCGCCCCGTCCAGCCACCCCTGCAGGCCGCCACCGTCGGCGCTTCGCAGGTCGTGACAGCAGGGAAGTACCGCCACCCTGCAGCCGGCCGCCATGGCCCGTTCCAGCACGAGATCGGTCAGGGCGCCGCAGGCGTGCACGGAAACCACCAAATCATCCGGCAGCAAGGGGACCTGTTCCAGATCCCTTTCCAGAAAACTGAAGCGCCCGCCCAGGTTGGGCCAGTCCGCGCGAAGTTCAGCCGCCAGCAGCGCCGCATTTTCCGGGATGCGACGGTCGACGGCCAGCGCCCCGGGAATCTCCCGGTCCAGGATGAGCAGGATCTGCGCCAGCAGGCCGTGACCGCCGGCGAGGTCCACCACCCTTCCCCCGCGAAAACGCCTGTGCACGCGGCGGGCCACCTCCCACGCCTCGTACAGTTCCTTGCGCGGCAGGCAGCCGGCGCGGCAGACCGCCCGGGCAATCCGGTCAAAGAGCGCCTCTCCGGCAAAAAGAGGCAAGTGCCTTTCGTTTAGTCTGTTGCGGGACGATCTGTCCATAACGCTTCCGTGTTAGTCCGTTAAAGGCCCGCCCGGCCGGGGCGATCAGCATTATAAAAGGCAGGGCGAATACAGGATTCGCCCTTTCGCCCTGCCTTTTGTTTGTTTACAAGCAGTGCCAACCAAAGCCGGTCAAGACCTCTCCCCCGCCACGGCCTGCAGTTTCTGCCGCAGGTACTGGATCAAGAGCCGGACGCCCACGCCGCTTGCCCCCTTCGGGACAAAGGGGCGGGCTTTGTCGCTCCAGGCGGTGCCGGCAATGTCCAGATGGGCCCAGCTGGCCGTTCCGACGAACTGCTTCAGAAACCAGGCGGCCTTGATGCTGCCGCCGTCGCGGCTGCCGGCATTCTTCAGGTCGGCGATGTCGCTCTTCATTCCCTCGCCGTACACCTCCCAAAGCGGAAGCTCCCAGACCCGCTCGCCGCAACGCTCGCCGGCCCGCTTCAACTCGTCGACCAGCCCCTGGTCGTTCCCCATAAGCCCGCTCGCCTCGTGCCCGAGCGCCACCACACAGGCCCCGGTCAGGGTCGCCAGATCGATGATGGCGCTCGGCTGGTAATTGGCCAGGGCGTAGTGCAAGGCGTCGCAAAGGATCAGGCGACCTTCGGCGTCCGTGTTGGTGATCTCGATGGTGGTGCCCGACATGGAGGTGAGCACGTCGCCGGGCCTGAAGGCCCTGCCGCCCGGCATGTTCTCGGCAGTCGGGACGATACCCACCAGGTTCACCGGCAGCTTCAGCCTGGAAGCCACCTCCATTACCCCAAGTACCGCCGCCGCACCGGCCATGTCCGTCTTCATCTCCTCCATCCCGGCGCCAGGCTTAATGGAGATGCCGCCCGAGTCAAAGGTGATCCCCTTGCCGACCAGCACCACCGGAGGCTCACCGGCCAGAGCCCCGTCATATTCCAGCACGATCAGCCGCGGCGGCTCGACCGAACCCTTCCCCACCGCCAGCAGGGCGTTCATCCCCAGCGTCTCCAGCTCGTCCATCTCCAGCACCCGGCAGCGAAGGGCGCAACGCGTCGCCAGTTCGCGCCCGGTTTCGGCCAGATAGCCCGGCGTGACCACGTTCCCCGGGTGGGAGACCAGATCGCGGGCCAGACTCACTCCCAGGCAGATCGACTGGCTCGCCTCGAGCCTCGCGCCGGCCTCAGAAATGGCAGACCCGCCCGGGAGCAGCAAAGTCATCGACTCCAGGCTGAACCGCTCCTCCCTGTTCTTCGTCTTGTACGTTTCAAAGCTGTAGTTCCCGAGCAGCGCACCTTCGCAGACCGCCTCCAAGGCGCTCTCCGGAGGGCCGCAGAGCTGCAGTGCCGAGGCGAAAGACGCGACCCTGGCCGCCTTTAGAGCCTGCACGGCACGACCGGCCGCCTGGCGCAGCCGCTCGTCATCCAGCTCTGCTTTCTTCCCGAGCCCGACCAGCAGCAGACGCTCGGCAGCAAGCCTGCCCAGGGTGTCGATGAGGCGGGTGCTGTTCGGCTTGCCCTTGAACTCGCCGCTTTCAGACAGGCGACGCAGGCAGCCATCCAGCGCCTGATCGCAGAAGCTGAAAAGCTCATCTGCGGCATCCTCCCAGCAGCCGATGACCAGGGCAGAGGTGGCATAGTGCTGCGGCGCTACCAAACAGGTATCAATCTTCATGGGTTCCTCCATGTCTATCACGTTTTTGGCTTGTGGTGGTTACGAGCGACAACAGCCGGCTCTGTAATTGTCAATGTAGATTGTTTGCGGAAAAGATCAACGAGATTTTGAAAATCCAAGGTTTGCCGGCCAAGGATTGAATAACGCAGGATTAGTGTTATTTAATAGCTACCCGGTTGTGCGGGCCTCGGTGGCCAAAGGACGCCCGACAGGGTGCAGGCAGGCAAGGAGGTACAAATGATCCTGGATCACGTAGGCATTGCGGTGAAATCCCTGCCGGAGGGTATAGAGCACTGGGAAAAGGTATTCGGCTACCGGCAATCGACGGAAATCATCCTCAACACCCGGCAAAAAGTCAAAGTGGCCTTTCTCGGCAAGGACGGTTCCCTGCCGATCAAGCTGTTTGAACCGACTGATCCTTCTTCGCCGGCTTATGCATTTGCGCACCGTGGAGGAGGATTACATCACTTATGCTTTCGCTGCGGGAAGCTGGAAGAGGAAATTGCCAGGCTGGTACCGTTGGGGCTGAGGGTTCTGGTGGCACCACAACCCGGCGAAGCCTTTGACAACGAGCATATCGCTTTCCTGTTCGCCAACCAGGGGCTCAACATCGAGCTTATTGATACCGTTAAAAGAGCCGGCCTGCTGGAGGGCGCCAACGGAACCAGCCCGGAGCGAGGCTCCAAGGTGCCGGGTCTACGGCCTGCCTCTCCTGAAGAAGGAATAAAACCATGATGAGACATGTAAGGGACCGCGCCGAAAGAATCTTTTATGTCATGCAGTCACTGGGACCCCGGGCCTTCCTGCATCTGCTCGGCTCGATGCTGTTCTCGGTCAATCACTACTATCTGGTCGGCCTGAATCTGGCCGCTCCGCTTAAACATCCTCTTGTTATAAACCCGAAAGGGTCGATCACGCCGGTCACCGCCGAAGATATGGAGCAGATTGCCAGGAGTCTGCCTACCTTGGATCCTGAAGACCGGAGGGAACTCCTGTCGAGGCTGTTCTTTTACAAGAGCGGATTTTCCAACTGTTACCTGATGAGACAGGCAGATGATGTGGCCTACCTGCAGTGGATGATATCTGCGGCTGAGAACCCGGTGATCGAGCAGAGTTTCTCCGCCAAATACTATCCGCTGAAGGTCAAGCAGGTGATGATTGAAAATGCTTTCACCTTCCCGCGCTACCGGGGGCGAGGCTATTTCCTGGCCGGGACCATGCAGCTCCTCGAACTGGCGAAAAAAAGCGGGTACACCGCAGCGATCAGCTACATACGCAAAGACAGGATCAGCCCCTTGAACGAATTCACCCAGATGGGTTTCAAGGTCATCAAGATGGTGACTGAATACAAGCTGCTAGGAAAAGCCTGGAGAACCTTGTGATGGCACCTTCAGGCGGATTTTTTCGGCCGGTGTTTTTTGGCCAGGTGCTCAGCCCACTGTCTTTGAATCTCTGCGGGCGCATAGCGCTCGAAGAAACGGGGAAAGCAGCGGGCGATCAGCTTGTCCTGCCAGGAGAGGGTGTTAAGCCATTTGTTATAAGGGTCTGAATTGGAGGAGTTCATAGGAGAAAGGTAGCGGGAATCAGGCGCGAGTCAACAGCGAGGGCGGGCAAACGAGCTGCAGCGCCTCCCAGCCGCGTGCCGCCGCACCGCCGCCCACCTCTTCTTCAAGCAGCTGGCATCCCGCTTGGAACTAATCACACTGCCTGCGCCACTTTCATCGTGACATCTCTCTTCCCGCCTCGATCAAATGAACACCCCTGCACCTGCCGGTGATCTACAGGGCTCTGCCGATAGATTCCCTGATATGCATTATTCCCGCTGCTTCCCCGTCCCTCTTTGCGTTTTGCAGAGCGCCTGGGGCCTCCCAAGAGGCCAGCAAGCCGGATAGCTGCGATCTTCCGGATTTATACTGAATATTTAATCCTTACCGCCATAATTAGTACGCTTTATTGTTGCAGAAATAGCGTTACATAAGGTAAATTCTCATGGGAAAAGAACGGGCCTTTGGCAAGCGGCCTGCCAACCCGGATGAAGCAAGGTACTCAATTTTTAAGAAGGAGCTTTCATGGGGCAGGAGCGCAAAATCCTGGTGGTGGACGACAACGAAGCGGTCTGCGCACTCCTGAGTAAACTTCTGGGCGACAAAGGTTACCTGGTGACCACTGTCGTAGACGGCGCTTCAGCATTTCAGGCGCTAGCACTAAACGAGTACCAGCTGATCCTGCTCGACCTGATCCTCCCCGACACGAGCGGGATCGAGATCCTGCGACGGATCCGCCAGGAGGAGCGGCCGACCGACATCGTCATGATGACCAGCAACGCCTCCATCGAGACCGCGCTCGAGGCCATGCGGCTGGGAGCCCAGGATTATCTGCTGAAACCTTTCAAAGACCTGGACATGGTGCTACGGGTCGTGCAAAAGACCATGGAGAAGCGGCTCCTGATCGCTGAAAACGATCGACTCTACAGTGAGCTGCGCGAAGAGAAGCAAAAACTGGAGCTGGCGGTGAACCGGCTCGCCCTGCTGAACGCCATTGGGCACGCCCTGCACTCCATCCTGAACGTGAAGGACCTGCTGCATATGCTGGTGAAGCTTGTGGCGGACGAGCTGATCGCCCAGCGGGTCTCGCTGATGCTGATCGACAAGGAGACCCAGGAGCTGACCATCGAGAGTGCGGTCGGTTTCGACAAGGGGTTGATCCATGACATCCGGGTCCCGGTCGGCATGGGGGTGGCCGGTTGGGTCGCCAAGGAGGGCCAGGCCGTCATAGTGGAAGATATAAACGACGATCCCCGCTTCGCCAAACAGCACAAGCGCCCCTACACGAGCGACTCCTTCATCTGCGCTCCGCTCGTCCTCTGCGTGCCGATCATGTTGAAGCAGGAGGTGATCGGCGTCATCAATGTCAACAACAAGACCCAAGGCGGCGTCTTCAGCGAGGACGACCTGCAGTTCGTGGCGACCCTGGCAAGCCAGGCCTCGCTCGCCATAGCGAACGCCCGCGCCTTCGAGCAGCTGCGGGAAACAAACCAGAATCTGCAACGGGAGATCGGCGAAAAAACCAGGGCCGAAGACAAAGTAAAGGAGCTGAATGCCCAGCTGGAGGAGCGGGTAGCGGAACGGACCGCCGAGATGGAAACCGCCTACCAGGAACTGGAGGCGTACGACTACTCCCTCTCCCACGACCTGCGCGCCCCCCTCTCCCGGATCATCGGTTTCAGCAAGGCAGTGCTGGAAGACTTCGCCGAACAGCTCGATCCCGAGGCGGCAGATTACGTCGGGAGAATTTACGACTCCGGCCGGCAGATGTTCCAACTCACCGACGCCGTCTTGAAGATGTCGCAACTAATACACGACCAGCTCCTCCGCGAGACTGTCGATCTGAGCGCCATGGCCCGCAGCATCGGTGACGAGCTGGTCGCGGGTGAACCCGTGCGCCAGGTGGAGATAGTGATCGTCCCGGGACTCACCGCCTGGGGGGATTCCCGGCTGCTACGCATGGTGTTGCAGAACCTGCTCAGCAACGCCTTGAAATTCACCGCCAAAAAGGAACGCGCCCGCATCGAGTTCGGCGCCAGGCGGTCGGCGGCGACAACGGTATATTACCTCCGTGACAACGGCGCCGGGTTCGACATGGCTTATGCCGACCTGCTGTTCAAGGGGTTCGAGAGGCTCCACTCCAATGACGAGTTCCCCGGCATCGGCATAGGCCTGGCCAGCGTGCAGAGGATCGTCAAACGGCACGGCGGCAGCGTCTGGGGGGAGGGCGAAGTAGGCCTCGGAGCGACCATTTACTTCACGCTGAAAGGGGATATGGAACATGACAAAAAAGAGCATCCTTCTCATTGAGGATAATGCCGATGACGAGACCCTGACGCTACGCGCCTTTCGCAAGTGCGGCATCGCCTGCCAGATCACCGTGGCCCGCGACGGCGCCGAGGCCCTGGAATTTCTCTCGGAAAACGGCGGCGGCCACGCGGACCTCGTGCTTTTGGACCTGAAGCTTCCAAAGATGAACGGAATCCAGGTGTTAGAGCGCCTAAGGAGTGACGAGCGGACCCGTGAACTGCCGGTGGTGATCGTCAGCACCTCCAACTACGAACGTGACATCTCCGCCTGCCTCGCCTTAGGCGTGCACGGCTTCCTGCAGAAACCGGTGGAATGCCACGAACTGGCGAAGATGATCGGCGACAGCTATTAAGTGCTGATCCGGGATGGAGATCGCGAAGCAACCCCGCAAGCCGCAAGATAAATCCCCAGCTGAAAATCCGACCGGCCCCTCTTGGCCGACCAGCGCCTGAGGGCCGACAGCCAGGCCATCTCACCACCCCGCAGATCGAAAGCACCAGGCGCCCACCCCTTTCAAGGTGGGCGCCTTTGCAAAAGAGCAGGATCCCGAGCGGCAGCAGCCGGGTGGACGGGCGCGCCCGCGTCGGCTAGACCTAGACATGGTTACGCAGCATCAGCTCCGCCGGGTGAGGGCAAAGGTAGAGCTGCTCCTTCAGGTACTGCTGATCGTACTTGTGCACGTAGTGCTTCAGGAGGGTGATCGGCACAACGAGCGGGACCAGGTGGTCGTGGTACTGGCCGATGGCTCCCAGCAGTTCTTCTTTCTCGGCGGGAGTCAGCTCCTTTTTGAAGTACCCCATGATGTGCATCAGCACGTTGGTGTTCTTCTTGACAGTTGCGTGCAGCTCCAGGGCCTGCATGTACAGTTCCTGGTAGCGCTGCAAAAGTTCGGGCAGTTTCAGCTCTTTGCCGTGGGCGACCAGGCGGCCGATCTCGCGGTAGATGGCGGGGCTGTGGGCCATCATGAGCAGTTTCTGGCGGCTGTGGAATTCAACCAGGCGGCCCGGGTCCGGTTTGTCCAGCAGGAAATCCTTCCAGCGGCGATAACTGAACACCCGCCCGATGAAGTTCTCCCGGATGACGGGGTCGTTCAGCCTCCCCTCCTCTTCCACCGGCAGCTGAGGAAAATGCCTGGTCACGGCCGCGGCAAAAAGGCCGCTGCCGCTCTTGGACGGCATCCCCCCCTGGTAGACCTTGACCCGGAACAGGCCGGAACTGGGCGAGTTCTTCTTGAAGATGAAACCGCAGAGGTCTTCTCCTTCCAGTTCCTGCACTTTGCTGGAACAATAAGTCAGCATCTGCCCGGTCTTGTCGACTCGGCTCCTGACGGTCACCAGGCGCGGACTGGCCGGGTCCCCCTCCAGGCGCATCGCCTCGCGCGGGGTCGGCATGCCGCAGCCGACCTCGGGACAGACCGGCAGGAAGCTGAAGAAATTGCCGAGCAGGTCGGTGATGTAGCGGTCGTGCTTGTGCCCACCGTCATAGCGGACCTTCTCCCCCAAAAGGCAGGAACTGACGCCGATCCTGATAGCTCTGTTCATGGGCTTATATCCCCTTCTCGTTAAGGCTTTTCCGGAGCTGCCAGTTGGCTTCTGATCTCTTCCATCCGCCTGCGGTTCTTGCCGAGATCGGAATATCCGACCCGCGAGGCGGAACGGAGCTGGATCACCCGGTTGCTGCGATCGAGCATGAATTCGCCGTCGTCCACAAATCCCGCCCCGGTACGAAACTCCACCCGCAGGTAGTCCGCGGTTCCCTCAATAACGGCGCTGTCCGCACGCCTGTCTATGATCCGCTTCAGTCTGGCAAAGGCGGCATCAGGGTCTCCGGTAAAGCCGAGCGGCGAGACAAAGCTGCCTATTTGCGAGGACTGGCTGGATATGCAGTTGGGTGAGCCCGGACAGGACTTGAGCCTCCCCTCGTGCACTCCCAGGTCGACCGGCCGCTCGCCGGCGCAGGCGGCCAGCACAAACGACCCTGCCCCCATGATGATCCTTTTGATGACATTCAGCATCCGTATTCTCCACTCAGGCGGTCGCACGGTGGAACTCGCCCTTTTTTAAAAAACCCGCTTCGCCCATTTTAACCTTGTTTTTTAGAGTAAACGCTCTACAATGGTTTCATTCTGATACGGTGAGGGAGGAAGCATGAAGGTACTTCTCGTTCAACCCGCAAGTTGTGATCCATTGACAGATCGGATTTTCCTGTTCGAGCCGCTGGCCCTCGAATACCTCGGGGCCGGGTTAAAAGAGGATGGCCACGATGTCCGCTTACTCGATGCCCGCATTGAACCTGATTACCAGAGTGTGTACCGCCTGTTTCAGCCTGACGTGGTGGGGTTGACCGGCTTTACCAGCCAGCTCAACATCATCAAAGAGATGGCTGAACGCCTGAAATCCATCTCTCCCGAAGTTGTCATCATTGTCGGTGGTCACCATGCCACAGTACGGCCGACAGATTTCAACGGTGCACGGATCGATGCCGTCGTCATCGGGGAGGGAGTGTTCACCCTGCGAGAAATGCTGCGCGCCCTGGAAACGGGGACCAGCTTTTTGAGTATTCCAGGCCTGGCGGTTCCCGGCCGGGACGGCATGGTCTTCAGCAAGGCGCGACCTTATACGGATCTTAACGCGCTCCCGTTTCCTGACCGCACCCTCACTGCAGGCTACCGCAAACAGTATTTCAGCGAGTGGTTCTCGCCGCTTGCCTCGGTGCGCACCTCGCTTGGCTGCACGGCGCGCTGCAACTTCTGCGCTCTCTGGAAAATCACCGCAGGGAAATACCTGCGGCGAGATCCCGAAAAGGTGGTCGCGGAATTACTTGGGGTAGCGGAGCCGAATGTCTTTTTCTGCGACGATGAATCCATGTGCGATGTCCAGCGGATGGACAGGCTGGCCGAACTGATCGCCGCGGCCGGTATCCGGAAGAGGTACTTTCTCTATGGCCGGGTGGACACCATCGTCAATCATCCGGAACTCTTTGCAAAGTGGGCAAATATCGGTCTGGCGCAGGTATTTGTGGGGATGGAGGATTTCTCGGATCAGCGGCTGAGCGCCATGAACAAGGGGATCAGCACGGCGCAACAGGCAGAGGCGGTAAAGATCCTCGATCGCCTCGGGGTAATGATGTATGCCTCCTACATGGTTGATCCCGCCTATACCTCCGAAGACTTCAGCGGCTTGCTGGCCTATGTCCGGAACATGAAACACAAGTACGCGACGTTTACCGTCATGACACCTCTTCCCGGCACCGATCTTTATGACCAGAGACAACACGAGCTTCTTTCCCACAAGCCCGAGCTGTACGACATGCTGCACACCCTTCTCCCCACCACCTTGCCGATACAGGAATTCTACCAGGAGTTCGCCAACCTCTGGATCAAAGCCGTCCCGCTGTACAGGCTGCTGCCGACCCTTTTCCGCTTCGGACTTCATGGCATGCTGACCCGTGTTAAAATATTCAGCAGAGTCCTGGAAAAATTCAAGCTGATGCATCTTGATTACTGACCAGAAAGGGTGACGGTCTCAGTAATTTTCGCGCAGGCGGCCGTTAGCTCTGGCCATCAAAGGTCGATAATGCTATAAATCGAGAATGAAAACCCGCGACAAAATCATCGACACCGCCATTGCGCTTTTTAACGAACAGGGCACCAAGGCTGTCTCGACCAACCATATCGCCTCAGCCGTCGGCATCAGTCCCGGCAATCTTTACTACCATTTCCGTAACAAGGAAGACATCATCCGCGCCATTTTCGAGCAAATGGACGCCTATGGCTTCGAGCAGTACCAGTTCATCCTGAATAAGTATCAGCCAGGGACCATAGAGGCGATGGAGCAAACCTTCGCCATGATACAGGAGTACAACTGGCGCTATCGTTTCTTCAAGCGGGAATTGAGCGCCCTCATCATGAACGATCCGCTGCTTAAGGAGCGTTTTCAAACCACCAACAGTCAAATGCAGGACATGATCCGCTACACTATAGACTGCGGCGTTGACACGGGCAGCATCAAACCGATGACTACTGCGGAAAAGGAACACCTGGTTGATGCAATCTGGCTGGTGGCCCTGTTCTGGCTGAACTATCTCGAGATTGGCGGCGAAGAGGTCAACGAGACCACCCTGCGGCGCGGCAGCGACGTGCTCCGTACCGTGCTCCGGCAATACCTGCCAGCCGGCTTCCCACAGGCTCTAACATAGAGACGACAGGACCGCCAGTTTCCAAGGAGGGACCTTCAGTTGCCCCGCTTCGCCCTTACCCAAGCGCCACGTCAAGTATCATCATCACCGAAAAACCGGCCATGGTAGCCATGGTCACCAGGTCTATGTTTGCCGCGATCCGCTGGGATTCCGGGATCAGTTCCTCTACAACGACAAAAATCATCGCTCCGGCGGCAAAGCAAAGCGCATAGGGGAGGAGGCTCTGCATCTGCAGTACGAACAGTGCCCCGAGAACCCCGGCCACCGGCTCGACCATCCCGGAGGCCTGCCCGAGCAGAAAGCTTTTTCCTTTCCCCATCCCCTCCCTTCTCAACGGCATCGACACTGCAGTCCCTTCCGGGAAGTTCTGGAGTCCGATCCCGATGGCCAGCGCAATTGCCCCTCCGATGGTTGCCGAGGGAAGACCTGCGGCCACCGCCCCAAAGGCGACGCCGACCGCCAGCCCTTCTGGGATGTTGTGCAGGGTGATGGCGAGAACCAGCAGCGTGCTCCGCTGCCAGGAGGTCTTTATCCCCTCACTCTGATCTATGGCCAGACCCGGATGCAGGTGCGGCAGCAACCGGTCCGTCAGTCGCATGAAAATCCCGCCCCCCATGAATCCGATCACAGCGGTCAGCCAGGGGGTTTGACCCATCTGCTCAGCCATCTCGATACCGGGTGCCAGCAGAGACCAGAAGCTGGCGGCAATCATGACGCCGGCAGCAAAACCGAGCATCGAATCCATCAGCCTCTGGTTAACGGTCCTGGCCAGGAAAACAAGTGCCGCTCCTGCAGAGGTAACTCCCCAGGTGAAAGAAGTGGCAATCAGAACCTGCGTGATTGGGCTGAAGCCTTGGAAGAAATCGATCATGGTGCGGTCTTTATCGGCAGGTTTGCCAGCACGTGCTCTGCATGAAGTCCGGTAATTTTCATTTTCGCCTTTTGCTCAAAGATTTCCTGCTGGTTTGTGGCTATCTGAACTTGATCTATACCAATGCATATTATAAAGTAATATCATGTTGCCATTGCTGGAGGTTGTCCCTATGCAAAAAAATACCAGTGTTACGCTAGGCGCACACTACGAAAAATTCATTACTCAGCAGGTCGCCAAAGGCCATTTCGGGTCAGCAAGCGAGGCCATACGGGCCGGTTTACGGCTTCTGGAGGAGCGTGAAACCAAACTTTCCTTGCTGAGGCGTGCTCTTATAGAGGGTGAAGAAAGCGGCACAGCCAATTATTCACTTAACGGCTTGATCGAGGAGATAGAGGGCGAAGGTTGCAACCGATGCCAACCTTCACCCTTGCCAAAAAGGCCCTGGACGATCTAAAGTCAATTAGTCGTTACACTCTGGAACATTGGGGACGCGAGCAGCGCAATCTGTATCTAAGAATGCTGGATGCCTCCTTTCAGCAACTGGCCGCCGATCCTCTCAAAGGTAAGGATTGCAGTGACATCCGGCACGGATACCGAAAATTTAATGCTGGCAGTCATGTGATCTTCTATCGCCAAATCTCCACCGATACGATACAGATCGCGCGTATTCTGCACGGTCGCATGGACTGTGAAACGCGGCTCTCTTCGCCATGATTCGCCGAGATATTCTAATGGGATTTTATAACAGATAGGAGCGGGCCTGACCACAGGAAAGAGAGTCGATCCCGTGGTAAACCCGGCTTTTTGGAACGGGGAAACCCGGCTCAGCTAATTCCTCCTTTTCTGCCTTCAGAATCAGGCATCTCCCCCAGACCCAGAGTGAAGTAGAAAGTAGCTCCCTTGCCCGGCTCCCCCTCGGCCCAGATGCGCCCGCCGTGGTGATGGATGATTCTCTCCACTGTGGCAAGGCCAATACCGTGTCCCTGAAAATCTTTGGCGCTGGATAACCGCTTGAACGGGGTAAAGAGCTTGTCCGCATCCGCCATGTTAAAGCCGGGTCCGTTGTCCCGGACGAAGTAGGTCGCAACCCCCTGAATCTCCACCACGCCGAACTCGATAACCCCCTCTTCCTGTCTGCCGGTGTACTTCCAGGCATTGCCGAGCAGGTTGTCCAGGACCACCTGCAGCAGATTCTGATCACCATTGGCCAAGATACCGCTGGTAATCAGGAAAGCGGTCCGGCGCCCGGGCTCGGCCTGTCTCAGGTCGGAAGCGGTCTTTTGCGCCATTGTGGAGAGGTCAACTTTTTCCAGGCGTGGTTCGATATGGGCCATCTGCGAGAATTCGAGCAGTGCACTGATAAGCTGGTTCATGTTCAATACTTTCTGGTAACTCTTTTCCAGATAGCCCTTGCACTCCTCACTTACCTGGTCGCCGCAAAGCGTCTCGATCAACTGGCAGTAACTGCCGATCAAATTCAGGGGGTTGCGCAGATCGTGGGCAATGGCGTAATTGAAAGTCTCCAGACCCCGATTTGCCTCCTCCAGCTCGGCGGCCCGCGCCACCAGGTCGGCATTCAGTTTATCGATCTCAGCCTCCGCGCCCCTTCGCTCGGTGATGTCATTGAACAGGACGGCGACCTGCCGCTCCCCGGGTTGGCCAAAACGAAAGGCGTACACGTCATACCAGGCGTGCAGTTCTTCGGCCCGGTTCTGAAAGCGATGCGGCTCGCCGGTGGCCGCTATCCGGCCATAGATCTCATACCAATATTCTTCAAGCTTCGGGACAAGCTCGCGGATGCTCTTGCCCTTCGCGTTAACAAGGCCCGTCTGTTTCTCGAAGGAAGGGTTGGTCTCCAGAAAGCGATAGTCGATAGGCTTTTCGTTATCATCGAAGATGACTTCAATGATGCAGAAGCCTTCGTCAATGGAATTAAACAGCGTGCGATAGCGGCTTTCAGATCGTGCCAGTGCCTGCATCTGGTCCCTCAGCAGGTACTGGCGGCGCCTGCTTCCCAGCGCCGAGCGGACAATCGCCACCAGCGTGTTTACCCGCACCGGACGCTCTACCAGCGTCACGTCGCCGGGAAGCAGCAAGGCGTCCCGGGCCGCTTTGGTTTCCTGGCCATGGCCTAAAAGGACGATTATCGGCAATTCGGACCAGGAGGGCTGGCTGTCCAGGGTGCCGCGCAGGCAGGCTCCGACCAGGGGAGAGAGCGCTTGCTCCTCGATCATGACCGCTCCGGCTCCGCGGCCGAGTTCCGCGCAGAGTTCCTCCCGGCTTTCGCACATGGTTGCGGCCACGCCGATCTCCTCCAGCACTCGGGGAATCGACTCGGCATCCCGGCTCTTTGGCAGGAGCACGAGCACCCGCATGTCGTTGCCGCCATATAAAGCTTCACTAGAGGTCAAGAGAGGAAACTCCCGTAGTGACCGTTTGCCTTTCCAGCAGCGGATCGCCGAGGAGGATCCCCTCGCTGGACAGGGTCAATTCCCGTCTCGTCGTCTCGTGCGGGCCCCTTCGCTTTTTGACGATGGCGATGGCCCTCCTGATTTCTCCCCGGTCTTCGAACAGACGGAGGTGGATAACCGAGTCGGCGAGATAACTGACATTTTTCGCTTCCGCCTGAGTGCCGAAGACGGCAGGCTGCTCCACAGTCAGCAGCGTCGTCACCTCCTTGTTCGACAGGTAGGATAAAAGCTGGTGAATCTGGATAAAGAGATATTTCTGATCGGGCATCGCGTTGGCGTAGCCGCTCAGAGTGTCGATGACGATGGTGCTCGCCTCTTTCTCCTCCACCTCCCGAAGCAGCATCGTGCTGAACTCTCCGGTGGAAAAGTCCGCGACCTTGATCTCGCGAAGCGCGATCAGACCCTGGTCGATGAAGTCGTCCACCGCCAGCCCGAGCCCCTTGGCCCGTTCCCGGTAGGACAGCTCCGTCTCGTTAAAGAGATACACCGCCACGTGCTCCCCTCTTTGTGCGGCAGCAACCACAAACTGGTTCGCCAGCGTCGTCTTCCCTGTCCCCGAGGCTCCGATAATCGCCGTAGTGCTCCCCCGGTTCACCCCGCCCCCCAGAAAGAGATCCAGCCGCTGGTGTCCGCTGGAAACCAGTTCGCGTTGCCTCTGCTGGCGAGCCTCGCCCACCACCAGGGTCGGAAAGACACGTAGCCCTTCCCTCACTATCTTGAAGTCGTGCCAGCCGCTCCGGTAGGCCCTTCCCCTTAGTTTAAGAACCAGCAGCCTCCTCCGTACCGGACCGTATTCAGGCACCGCCTGCTCCAGGCGAATGACCCCGTGACAGATGGTCTCCAGATGGGGGTCGGGTTCGTCCGTGTTGTTGGTGATCAGGACGGTGCTCTCTCCGGTGCCGAATTCGCGCCGCATGGCCAAGACCAGGCGACGATAGCTGACCTGCTCCTCGGCTAGGAGCCGCAGGTCAGACAGTGAATCGATCACCATGCGCGTCGGCTTCACCCGTTTGACCTCAGCAAGCAGGTCCTTCATCGCGGCAGGGAGCTCCGCTTCCGACGAATGGAAAATTCTCTGCTCCGGCCCCTCCAGGATATCGGCGTTGATCTGGACCGTATGAAGAGTTAAAAGTTCGGGGTCCAGGAAGATGCCGGCGGCTTTTGCCAGGGCGCAAAGATCCTCTCCTGCTCCCGCGACCGCGATATAGAGGCAGCGCTCACCCATCTTTATCCCTTCAGCTATGAACTGCAGCGAGAAGGTTGTCTTCCCGGTTCCGGGACTGCCGGAAAGAAGGTACATCCTCCCTGCCGTCAATCCTCCCCGAACTATCTTGTCAAATCCGGGGATACCGGTGGTTAAGAGCTCTGGATGACTGTTTTCTTCCATGCAGCCTCCTTGTCATGGGCGCCGAAGAAGGCACCCATCTTGGCAAAGGCCCCGCCAAAGCTAGGTTATAAGCATGGTTGTTCTCTATTGAGGATCGAATCTTTCTCCCCATAACTCTATTCACCATCCGGCAGAGTACAAGACCCGCAGGTGAAAAAATTGCCGTAAGGTGCCAATTGGCAAGGCTTCCGGCCGATTGAGGGAGTGTACACCTCCCCAGGCGCAACCCCACCCTCTTCATTCAGGACTGCCAGCAATCAGCTTACTGAATGCAGCAATCCTTGGACCACAGGGTTGTTGATGACAATACAATTCCCCCTCTAAGCTCACTGTCATTGGCCACTTGCGCGCTAGCAAAACAAGTACTCGTCTGATACTACTTCTTCTTTATGATCAAAGACGGTAAAATTATATGACTGCAAGATGCCTTGATTTGTTATCAGCAACGGGCATGACTTGATCGGGCGTTATTTCAATGGCGGCCACGGTGCGGCACTTGATCTGACGGGCACGGTGCGGTCCTTCATACGGTTCGAGCACAGGCTAGACAGTTTTCACTGTTGACTTATACCAATAGGCCGCAACAATGCCGTAAATCAAATTCAATCCGATGACGACCACCGGTGTCAGAGTCCCAAAGCCAAGACCGAGAAAGCCTTTACCCATATCTGGCAAGACCACGAAGAGCATCATGGCAGATGGCAATAGACTGAATAGGCATCCCCGAAGTACAGTTTGTTTTTTCCATAGGGGCAGGAGCAGCAAAAGCATCCATATGCCACCCCAAATCATTCGCTGATATAGCCAGGGGGCAGTAAAATCGGGTTTCATAGTGACTCTCAGCAGATTACTTATTCCCATCTCGCCTAAAATCGTGATATTGACGCTATCGACCAACCCGCCAATCGCACCGCCGGTAAACGCTCCACTAATTCTTCGAATCATAATCTGGGCCTCTCGATGTTCTCAGTTTTAGCTCGCATGTCGAACAGCAAGCCTAAGTGGATTTACGCCGGGATGAGGTGGAAAAAAGCTTGCCTGCTGCACGACTACGGGATGCGCAGCCAAGTTCGACCTCCCATTGCTATGGTTTTTCCTCCTTGTGGCGATCGGTGGAGACGGGAGGCGCAAGGCGCGTCCGTAGATCCTCGGCACGATCACACGGCTCTCGAATTCCTGGTAGATCAGCATCAGCACGAGCACGATGATAGTGATGGTGGGGCCGCGGGAGAGCGCTCGCGATGGCGGTATGCTTTTTGTGAGGATTCAGCGGTTTTCCGATGCGCCATCAAGTCATCTCCGTAAAAATTTTACCCGGGTCGACAATCGGGGTGATTACCACAACCGGCGGAATACGCACCGTTTTTCCTTTTTATCGAGCTGCAAGCCTCCAGTCCTGGAAAACCGTGTTTCCCTCAAAAGCCGGGCAAGCCTTCCCTGATTCTCGCCGAAAACTCCGGGACATTACCGGCTGCCTTGGCCTTGCTGTTGATATGGCTGCGCCTTTTCAGCTGGGAGAGCGACAGGCTCCGATCGAGCACCCCCTGTTCATACATGAACTCATCGACATAGCCATTGGCGATGATCCTCCAGTCCCACTTCCCGCGAGGATTATAGGGGGCAGTATGGCCGCGGATGTTGGCAGAGCAGTTGTTGGTGAGCGCGTTATACCACTCGGGCCGGTCCCGAAGCCTGCTCACTTCCCTCAGGTAGTAGAGAAAAACCCTGGTTCTTAGCTCCTTCGATGTCTTCAGGCGAAAGAGGTAGACATCCTCCTGGCGATAGTTGGTGCGCAGCCTTACCACATCCCGCTCATCGGCGACCACATAGGTAATCTCGTACTGCTTGAAAAACCCCTTGACGGAGGAATATTTCTGGCCCCGGCGCTTGCGTGTCTCGACGGAAAAACAGAGGTAACGGCCGTCCTCGAACCCGAAGCTCATCATGGTATGCGCGATGGCCGGCGAGCCCCAGTAGACAAGATAGTTGTCGACGCTGCGGAGTTTTTTGAGATCAAAGGTAGCATCATAGTGACGGACCGTGTAATCCGTTTCGGATCGATACTCCACGTTGCGGATATTGCGGATCGTTACCTGGTCACCTTCGAATACGACCTGAGGGAGAACCGCGACATCGGGTTGCCAGTCCCGGTCGTTGGAGGGAGGAATCTTAAGCCACCAGGCGAGCAGTGCCGCGAAGACAACTAAAAAACCGAGAACCGGGCGATGATGCGGACGTACCATGACAAATGCCGCCAGGGATCCGATGGCGAACAGGGCGGCCACCAACGGGCGGATGCCTGCCGGAAGGTCTGAATAAAAAATCGCCATGCTTGCCCAGCAGACCATGCAGGCCAAGACGAACCATCCCAGCATTAAGCTACCCCGCCGCAGCAGTCTTTGTGACTTTGTATTGATTGATAACATTTCGATAAATTTGCCCACAGTCAGTATTTTTTGAGCCAATAAGTATCTAGTTTCCGTCCGGAAAGGGTGCTTTTCCGCCCTGACTGCGTCAACCTTCGGTCTTGCTTGTGCGGCGTACTTATGTACGCCTCCGCGCAACCCCTCGGTTTCCTTGCCAGGGCGAAAAATCCCCGCCTTCCGAATCGGAAACCAATAGTTTCACATCCGGAGTTTCCGGATGGAAACTATCTAGGTTAGACGGTGTTTCGGTTGAGGTCCTCACATTGAACAAGCTTTTTGCCGCTGTTGCCGATTTGCGGCGTCAGCACGTTTTCCTTATCTCCACCTTCAAGAGCGGGTTTTGCTGTGCAACAGGTTTGGCTCCCTACTCTCTTTGGAGAAACATAACAACTTATACACTCTGGGACAAAAGAATTCACTTGCTCATTATTGAGAGTATGTTAATTTTCCCTGACATCACTTTCAGCATTTCTCCGTGAACCGCCCTTTCAATGGGTCTTGAGGTGCAAAATATGACCAGTTTTTCAGGGCGACAGTTCTATTTGATCGGGCCCAACAGACTGCACAATGAATTGCTAGCCAACTTCCTTACGGAGAGTACCGGAGCGACCTGTTCAGTTGTAGCGACTCTCTGCAGTGTACCATTCGAAAGGAGTACTGCGGCGCAGAAAAGGCTCGTGCTTTACGACTTCAGCAATGACCGTGAAACCCTTGAGGATCTCACAGCGTCTGATACCAACAATATCCTGCAGAACGACTATCTGGTCCTGATCAATCTGTCACCTACATTGAAGATAGAAGTTGAGGCGCTTCAGTACGGTGTGCGCGGTTTTTTGTATCGTCAGGGCGGGATAAGCATCCTATTAAAGATGGTACATGCTGTGTTAACCTCCGAACTCTGGGTATCCAGGGAGCTAATTTCCGAATTGGTTCTCATAGGCGCACATAAAAAGATACCGGTCGTGAACGAAAATACCGGAGTTCTTTCCTTTCGGGAGGTTGAAATCCTGAAAAGCGTTACCAAGGGCCTAACAAATGCGATGATTGCCGATACTTACTGCTTGAGCCCTCACACCGTAAAAACCCACATCTACCACATCTTTAAAAAAATAAATGTTTCCAACCGATTGCAGGCCGCTCAATGGGCGTCAGATCACCTATAATCGGCCCCTGCATCAGGTGAACTCCTTACACCTCCCCCGTCATACGACATCCTTTCAGCCCTACGAAAGAAGTAGTCACGGCATCAACCCATCTCTCCATATCAGTCTTTCTTCGTATCAGCGCACCATTAAATAAAAGAATAATACTCTCTCAAATACGCCGGTCGGCGTATTGTTAAACGACTCACATGTTTTATCATTCACACTTCAGACAGATTAGGTCATAGCCAACAGCAAAGACGAGAGAGAAAAAGCCCGTGGCCAAGCAAAGCAACTCCCCGGTAAATGAACAAAAACAGCCTGATCTTGTTTGCTACAAATTCCATTGTCTGAAGAATTTTGCTATGCCAAATCTCTGATCCTTGCTGAGTGATACGTATAAGCTCTGTGCCAGTAACAAAGGCACAACTCATATAATTTCTCCATTCTCAAACATATGTTATCTTTATTTAAATCTGGATATAAACCATAAGCGAATTGTTTTGGGTGATTTTTTTCCAGACCTGACACAAGATGTATAAATGTTAAGGACAAGAATAAAAAAAATTATGTAAACATAACAGTGTCGATGAGTAACCAAAACCATATACTCCGTAGTTCAGTAACTTGCACTTTATTATTTGGTTGTCATCCGACTCATAAATTCAGAATAAGTATGAAGGGACATTCAATTTTACCGGCGCCACAAAGAATTAATCAATGTTGCTATATACTCCTTGCCAATTTTGCGCATAACCATATTTGGCAAAATAAATATGGAAGGGGGGGGCACATGTTTGATGATTCCTAATAGTGCAAGGCATAGATCCATTCCTGACTCTGACCATAAGGAGGTTTAAGCCATGAGACATCTAAATGTGTTGCGCACAAAGTTGTTAACAATGCTGAAGGATGAGAATGGCGCCACGATGATCGAATACTCACTTATGGTCGCCTTCATCGCTATGGTGGCGGTTGCTGCTGTAGGGCTGGTTGGAACTAACGTCGGCGCTAAATTCGATACACTCGCGGAATTATTCCCATAACAAAGGACTCAACAAAGGAGATACTACCATGAGAAATCTTATCGCAATGTATATCGCCATGCAGTCCAGGATGCAGTCATTGGTTAAGAATGAAAAAGGTGCCACGATGGTCGAGTATGCCCTTATGGTTGCCTTGATCGCGGTAGTTTGCATAGCAGCCGTAACTTCTGTTGGTGGAAACGCTAGTACCAGATTCACTGCAATCGCGACGGCGATAGGAGCATAAACGACAACAGATTTGTGACTTGACTGGAGGAAGAGTAATTTCCTTCTTCCTCCAGTTCTAACTCTCGCTCTGAGACAAAATACGCAACGTACTATACCTATAAATGTAAAGAGGTAGCCCCTGCTCCACAGGCTAGTCCCTCAGGATGCACAGTCACCCAAAGACAAGGTAAAGCCATGAACCTCGACAATAACAAAGGATCGGCACTGGTAGAGATGGCGTTAATACTCCCGGTCCTGCTCCTTTTAGTTTTCGGCATATTTGAATTCGGCAGGGCCATGCTTATCACCAACACCCTCAATTACGCCGCGCGCGAAGGCGCCAGGCGGGCGACGGTCAGTCCAGTTCCTATTAATATCGATGCTTTCGTAAGAAGTTGCATTTCGTTTGATACGGACAATCTAGCAACAATAACAACGAGCACAACAACACCCACATCCGGTTCCGGTGTTCCCATAACAGTGACGGTCACGCTACCTTTCGCGCCCATGACAGGAATAATCCCTGGGCTTGACGGCATAACGCTCACAGGTGCAGCCACCATGAAGTATGAATTATAACCGGCGCCGCGGCCGGATTATCGGAGGAACCATGACGCGACCGAGTACGGTAACCATTGTCACAGTATTAGCGCTCCTGTTGGCAGGCTCTGCATCTTTTTTCTCCTACAAATATCTCAAAGAGCAAAAAAGCGCACAGATACAGAGCGTGGCCATCGCAGCAGCGGCAAAAGACATACCCATCGGGACCAAGCTTGATGTCGGTCACATCATGCTTGCTACCTGGCCGAAGGAAGCTCTTGCCCCAGGATACCTTGTTGATGCCAAAAACCTCTCCGGACGGGTGGCCGTCCGCCCGATGAGCGCCGGAGACATAATCACCGAGGCCAAGCTTATGCCTCAAAATGGAGCGACAAACGGTGGCATCATGACCTACATCGTGCCGCAGGGGCACCGGGCGGTCACCGTTTCAGTTAATGAAGTGGCTGGGGTAGCCGGCTTTATCACTCCAGGCAGCAGGGTGGATATCGTACTGACTACGCCCAGACCGGGTGCGGCCGACAAAGAGGACAAGATCAGTAAAATCATCCTGCAAAACGTGCCGGTCCTGGCGAGCGGCCAGGGCACCGAACAGAAGGAGGGGAAGCCGGTGATAGTCCCCACAGTCACTCTTGACCTACCCCCTGAAGATGCGGAGAAACTCATTGTGGGTGTTGGCGGCAATAACGCAAATAAAGGTGCCTTGCAACTGCTGCTGAGAAACGTCATCGATACGGCCGCAGTTGATACCAAGGGGGCTACCATACCCAACGCGCTCAACTTAGCAGAGCCTCGAACCATTCGAGTAGCTGCTCGCAAAGCCGCGACAACCAGAAGACCTGCCCGTATAAATCCATCATCACGCCCCACACCGATACAAGCAAAGGTAAGCGTGGAAGTTATCAAAGGTGGAGTGAAGACAACCAGGGAATTCCCGATTGAAAACTAATCTTCAAGGCGAGGTGTCAGAGATGCATGTTTCCATAGTTGGCATGAAAATAACCGCGCTTCTGGTGCTGTTTCTAAGCCTTGCGTTACCGAGGATCACACGCGCCGGTGTAGCAACAGAGGTAACCCTTAACAAGAGCGTGCTGCTTAATCTGCAGAAACCATTGGAACGGGTGTCCATAGCCACTCCTTCCATTGCTGAATTGGTAGTCATTTCGCCTACTCAACTACAGATCAACGGTTCCCAGATTGGATCCACCACCTTGATAGTTTGGGAAAAAAATGGGAAACCAACATTTTTCGACATCCAAGTTAAAGGTGACAGTAATCTACTAGAAAATCAAATTCGGGAAATTGCTCCTAACGACAACATCACTGTGAACTATGCAAATGACACAATAGTACTCTCCGGGAAAGCTGCCAACGAACAGACTATTAACAAGGTCATGCAAATCGCCAGGGCCTACGCCTCCAAGGAGGAAAACAGCTCCGGTTCGAATAGTCAGAGCGCCATTCAGGTGTTGCCAATGTATGGCAATGGCGCCACCAAAGAGACCGAGAAAGAGAGCGGGGATAAACTGAAGGTCCTCAATCACATCCAGATTGATGCACCCCAGCAGGTGTTACTTGAGGTAAAAGTGGCGCAGGTGGACAAGACGGCTCTAAAGTCACTGGGCATCAGTGCATTGATAAAAGGATCCAGCGGCGAGGGTTTCTCCAATCTGGTAGGCGCGCCTGACGGTATGACATTCACCCGGGATGGTTTAAGGGCTGATCCTCCCGGAATAGCGGGCGACATCCCGTGGGTTGGCGCTATTAGCCCGCTCTCTCCCTATCAACTGGGCGGTTCGTTATTCAACAGCGGCATCGGCGGTGTACTGAGGGCACTTGCCACCAAAAATCTCGCTAAGATGCTGGCCGAGCCCAACCTGCTGGTTACAAGCGGCAAGGAGGGTAGATTCCTCGCTGGCAGCAGAATCCCTGTCTCTGTTCTTTCCGCAGTTGGCGGCGCCGCTACTCCCACTATCGAGTACATCAACATTGGCGTGAAAATCAACTTTAAACCTGAAGTCATGGAAAATGGACTTATATCGCTAATGATCGAACCGGCCGAGGTCAGCAGCATCGCAGGAACTCTGGCAGTCAATGGTTACCCGATTATCGATACTCGCGAAATAAGGACCAATGTTCAGTTGAAAGATGGTGAAAGCTTGATTCTCGGTGGGCTCCTCCAGGAAGAGACGATAAAAACCATGTCCAAGATACCGTTGTTAGGTGACATCCCGATCTTGGGCGCCCTGTTCCGCTCAACCCAGGATGACCTGAAAGAGAAAGAGTTGGTTTTTTTCATTACCCCGAGGATCGTTAAACCCAATGCCCCCGGCGATGAGCCGGAGTTGCCTACCGACGCACAGATCACCCCGGAGCAGGAGAAGGAGTTCAAATGGATTCCATTAGGCAACTAGCAGTTCTTAAAGATAAAAAAGGGTTTGCACTTGTCTATGTAGCGCTCCTGATTCCCGTGCTGTTCGGTTTTGTAGGCCTTGCAGTGGACGTTGGTCATCTGTACGTTGTGCGCGGCGAATTGCAGAATGCCGCCGATGCAACTGCCCTAGCAGGGGCGTGGTCACTGTACAGAGATCCCAGTAACCCTGGTGCACTTCCCACTCTCGATTGGGAAAGGGCTCGGACAGCTGCAATAAATTTTGTCCAGGAAAATAAATCCGGTGGTACTGCTCTGGCTGATGCCACAATTGAAGTCGGCTACTGGCCCCCGCTCAACCCCGCCGATCCGCTGTCAACGGTTTCCACCAGCCCAAGCCAGGTGCCAGCAGTCAGGGCTACGATCAGCAGGTCTGCCGGAAACAATGGCGGCCCGGTAGGTCTATTTTTCATGAAAATCCTTGACCCAACAAAAGTTAGCGCCCCAGTGAGTTCAAGGCCGGCTGTGGCGACTTCCGGCTTCCCAGGTTCGGTCACGCCCAACCTTCTTTTCCCCATGGCTCTTTCCAAGTGCATGACTGATGATATTTTTTCACGCCCTCCGGCCGATTGGCCTAACCCGATTAATATCAATTCGCCCTATGGGCCGGGAGGAGCAGAGTGTTCTTCCGGGCAGTGGACGTCATTCAAGCTCGATAGCAATTCTGTCCCTACCATTAGAGATTTAATGCGGGATGGCAACCCCGACCCGCTTGCGATCGGTGATGACATCTGGATTGAGCCTGGCGCGGAAGCCACTCTGTTCCAGACAAACAAATGGATTCCTCCTCTACCCGCTGGAGGCATAGATGTCGTAATGGCGATAGTCGACACCGAAAACACTGATTTGAAAACAAAGGGTGAAAGGACAATAACCGGCTTTGCAACTTTCCATATCGATGGAACCGACGCAACCGGAGCCGACAAGTATATTTTTGGACATTTTATTGCCTATTCCGAAACATATCCCCTCGGGATTAGCCCTGGTGGTCCGACATCAAATATAGTTTCGCCTCCGCAGATGGTGCAATAGACGCAGTGTTGTCTTCTGTAATTCAGCGAGTCAAAATTATTCTTCTATGGGAACTACTTATGACGCCACAAATATCACTTGCGGTTATCGACAGCGATGATAGAGCCAGAAACGATGCCATGGCAATACTGAGATCTTTCGGCGACAAAGTCGGCGTACTCGCTGCGACGGCTGATTTAAAAGAAGGTATGAAGATTTTTCAGGCTGCCCCCCCACAAATCGTCATGTTGCAGGTCAATGAGATCGAGCAGGGCGTTAAGGAAACATCCTTTTTAGTCTCCAATTTTCCGAACACCACCGTTTTTGTCACTGCCGCGGACAAGAATCCGGACTGGATTCTCAGGCTGATCCGGGCTGGCGCCGGAGAGTACCTGACAATGCCGGTTGTGGCTAAAGAACTGGCTGAGGCAATGCAGAAAGTATCCCGGTTGCATGCTCAAAAAGTCGGCCAGAACAGTATAAAGGGAGCGGTCATTACCGTTTACAACCCGTCAGCCGGTATGGGGACAACGACTATAGCCGTAAACCTTGCGGCAACGCTTGCCTTGCAGGGAAAGCAGGTGGCCCTTATCGACCTGAATCTTCTGAGCGCAGATGTAGCGACGTTCCTGGACCTTGCACCCCGCTATACCTTGGCCAATGTCATTGCAAAAACCGGACAGATTGACGCCAGTTTTCTAAAAAGCGTGATTGTCCCACATGTGTCAGGGGTGCACGTTTTAAACGGACCGCGGGATCTCCGAGACGCAGACAGTATTCTGCCGAAGCTGCTTCAAGAGGTAATTTCCGTTCTCCAGACCATCTTTGACTACACCATCATCGACACCGGCGGTCAGCTTTCCGGCTGCAATCAGCGCATATTCGATTGTTCGGACCAGATTTTGTTCACAACGGTCCTCAATCTGCCGGCGCTCATAAATGCCAAACGCTATTTAGCCACCATGAACAACGAGGGGTTTGGCCCTGACAAGGTCAGGCTCGTCGTAAACAGACTTTTAGCCAAAGACGACATGAAAATCGCCGACGCTGAAAAGATCCTCAATGCCAAGACATACCATACCGTACCTAACGCCTATGCAGAGGCCAAAACCTCAATAAACAAGGGCGAGCCATTGGTTAGCTGCTATCCCCGGTCGCCGGTCACTAAGGCTCTAGAAGAACTGGCCGGAAAGTTGATACTGGAAACAGGAGTCAAGGACAGAGCGGCACTTCAGGGGAGGATCTGACATGACATTTCCCGAGCATTTTGCAACTAGAGGTCACCAGCCAGGCGACAAGGACAACTTGTCCTTCCAGGACTTGAAGAGCCGCATCCACCGGCAGCTCATCGACCGGATTGACCTTTCCAAGATCGATCTGCTCCGTAGCGGCGAACTGGCCAGCGAGATCGGATACGTGATTGAGAAGCTCATAGTTGAGGAAGGCGTCCCTTTGAGCCGGCAGGACAAGGAACGGCTGGTTATCGATGTGCAGCACGAGACCTTTGGTCTGGGGCCGATCGAGCCGCTCCTTTTATCGCCGGACATCTCCGACATACTCGTCAACAATTACAACAGCACCTATGTGGAGCGTTTCGGCAAGCTGGAAAAAACCGACATAGTCTTTCGCGACAACAACCACCTGCTGCAGATCATCGAGCGGATCGTCACCAGGGTGGGAAGACGAATCGATGAATCATCGCCCTACGTGGACGCCCGCCTTCCCGATGGTTCCCGGGTCAATGCCATAATACCGCCGCTGGCCCTGGACGGTCCTGTGCTCTCCATCCGGCGCTTCGGCCTGGAAGCGCTCAAGATGAAGGACATGCTGGCACTGCGATCCTTCGATGAGCGCGTCGCCAAGATCATTGAAGGGGCCGTGAAGACACGGCTCAACATCCTCGTCTGCGGAGGGACCGGAACGGGAAAAACCACCCTCTTAAACGTCATCTCCGAGTTCATCCCCGACGACGAGCGCATCATCACCATCGAGGATTCGGCTGAACTGCAGTTGAAGCAGGACCATGTGGTGCGCCTGGAAACACGCCCGGCAAACATCGAAGGGACCGGCGAGGTGACCCAGCGCGATCTGGTGCGAAACGCCCTGCGCATGAGACCCAACCGGATCATCCTGGGTGAGGTGCGCGGCGGCGAAGCGCTGGACATGCTGCAGGCCATGAATACCGGCCACGACGGCTCCATTTCCACCATCCACGCGAACACCGTAAGAGACGCGATGGCACGCCTGTCGACCATGGTCATGATGACCGGTATGGATCTCCCCGACCGAGCTATCAAGGAGCAGATTTCCTCTGCCATCAACATGATAATTCACTTGGTCCGATTTGCGGATGGCACCCGAAAGATCGTCAAGATCGCGGAAATTACCGGTATGGAAGGAAACACCATAGTCATGCAGGATATCTTCTGCTTCGTGCAGCGCGGGGTAGATCAGGATGGAAGGGTGCTGGGGGAATTTAAAGCTACCGGCGTCAGGCCCCATTTCGCCGAGCGGTTCAAGATGTTCGGCTTTGACCTGCCACCGGGCATTTTCGAGAGGGGGGCCTAGCTATGATAGCAGCCGTACTCCTGATATTTGCAGCGGTGTTCCTGACCATCCTAGCCCTGTTCTTCACAGTGACGGCGATCCGGCAGTCTCCGGCCGCCGAATTGAAACGCCGGTTGCGCCGCCTGGAAAAAAGCGAAAAAGAAGGCTCTTACCAAGGGTTCACCGGAGAACTGCTCCGTGAGACAACCCCCTCCGAACAGTGCATTTTCCAGCTACCGTTATTGAGGAGGGTCAAAAAGCTGGTTGCACATTCCGGCGTCGCCATCAAACCGTCCAGCTTTGTTCTCCTGACCGGCGTCCTGTCCGCTTCTGCCTTTGCCGCCCTCTATGTTCTGAGGGTAAACATGCCTGCCGCCCTTCTGGCAGCGGTTCTGCTCGCGTTTATCCCCTTTGCGTACCTCGTCTACCGCAAGGAGCAGCGGCAATCCCGCTTTGCCGAACAGTTGCCGGATGCACTCATTATGGTTGGACGCTCTCTGCGGGCCGGCCATTCCCTGACAACGGCCGTTGAACTGGTCAGCCAGGAACTACCGGAACCGACCGGCGGGCTCTTCAAAATAGCCTACGAGCAACAGCTACTCGGCATGAGAATAGCCGACTCTCTCAGGACATTGCTGGACAAAATCGACAGTGTCGATCTGCACTTCTTTGTAACCATCATCAGGATTAACAGCGAAACCGGAGGCAACCTGGCGGAAATCATGGACAAGCTTGCCGAAACGATCAGATCGCGCCTGCAGATACGCCGGCAAGTCAAGGTCTATACGGCCGAAGGGCGCTTGTCGGGTTATGTGCTGGTGCTTTTGCCGGTGTTCGTGTTCGTCGCCTTCTATCTCAAGAATCCGGACTATATGGAGGTGTTCTTCACCGAGCGGGGCTGCCAGATGAGCCTTGTTGCCGCAGGCCTGGCGCAGATCGCCGGCTTTTTGATGATCCGTAAAATAATCGACATACGGATATAGGGGAGGAAAAGGTGCTTACCTTGATCACGGTGTCCATATTCGCCTGTGTAGCTCTTCTTACCTGCGCCGTACTCTATCCCCTTTTGAGCCGCGGAGATGATGTCAGGCGGAGGGTTGCCAAGCTTATCCAACCGGAAAATGAGCAGCTGGTTCTAGTCCCTGTCAGGGAAAAATGGCAGATATTTCTGGCCGACATGGGGAGCAAACTGCAGATGAAGCCTGCAGATCTGCGCACCTACCGCGAATTGATCACCGCTGCGGGTTTTAAGAGAGAGAGTGTCTCGATATTTCTTGGCAGCAAGCTTTTTCTGGCCGTCGCCCTGCCGGCAACCTTCCTGACCATGTTCGCGCTGCCTCAAGGAAAGCTGACCAGCAGTACCTCAATCCTGGTGGCGGTCGCTCTAGCTATCAGCGGCTACCTTTTGCCGACGTTCTGGCTCAGTCGACGGGCAGAAAACCGAAAAACCGAGATTTTCCATTCTCTTCCGGACGTGCTTGACCTGCTGACCGTGTGCGTCGAGGCCGGTCTCAGCCTGGACGCGGCCCTGATAAAAACGACAGACAATTTTCAGCACAAGAGCAATCCGCTCATCAAGGAAATTAACACGGTAATTCTGGAGATTCGAGCCGGAAAACCCAGGGCTGAAGCGTTGAAAAGCCTTGCCGAAAGGACCATGGTAGACGACATCAAATCCTTTGTCTCCATGCTGATACAGACGGAAAAATTCGGCACCAGTCTCGGTAAAACCCTGCGGACCTATTCGGACTCGCTACGTATGAAAAGAAAACAGCTCGCCGAGGAAAGGGCTGCAAAAACGGCGGTCAAGATGCTCATTCCTCTGACTTTTTGTGTGTTTCCGGCATTACTGGTGGTTATGCTGGCACCGGCATTTGTCAAAATATATGCAATGTTTGACAAACATTAAGGCCTCCCCCCTGTTCCTGCAATCATTTTGAAGGTGGTAAGCCGGGAAATGAAGCTCAACTAGGAGGCTTTTAATGGAGGATTCCGCAATGGAACTGCAAATAGAATTTTTGAAATCTAAGCGGCTCAGTTTTTATAGCGGAGTTTTGTTAGTTATTGCCTTCGGAACTTTCGCCTACGCGAATTTGCTGGGGTTTCAGCGTACACATGACGTCATGTTGCTCCTGTTCTGCTTTTCCGAAGCGCTCACAGCGGTCTTCATTCTATTTCGTACTAACCCGGAGACGGTTTCAGTTAACTCCTTCGACTGGGTAGCCGGGATTGGAGGCACGTTCGCGCCGTTGCTGCTGCGCCCTGCGCCGTGGGGAATAGCTCCTTTTGCAAAGTATGCCATCATCGCAGGTGTGATGATTCAGATAGCAGGTTTAATTTCTCTTAACCGCAGCATTGCACTTGTAGCAGCTAAACGCGAAATAAAAACTAAAGGTCTGTACCGCTTCGTACGCCATCCCCTTTATGCCAGTTATTTTCTGACCTTCAGCGGGTATGTACTGATGAATACTTCCATTCAAAATATGATCGTTTATACCCTCACGATATCGCTTCTTTTCATTCGTTTGTTCAAAGAGGAAAAGCACCTGATCTTGGACCACCTGTATCGTGAATACATGCAGAAAGTAAAATATCGCGTCATCCCGTTCGTTTATTAGATGAAGCCACAAAAGAAGATTCTTTACTTCAATGTTATTGCACATGGAGACACTTAGAAACCATGATTTATAAGGGTGGGGGGGAAGCTATGCAGATCCTAAAGTCAGTTTATTTGATGCTGCTGTTTGTGGTCGCTTTGTCATTGTCCGGCTGCGGAGGCAGTTCGGATGGGTCGGCCACCGTTAAGGACCAATTTTCTACTACTAAGAACAATGACGTTACCACCGTAATATTCGATAACATCTCAACTGCCGACGGAAAAACCGGTATCACCCTGAAAACAGATCGGCCCAGCATTGATGTTAATAACGGCCAGATTGTGCTGACAGCCACTGTTGTCAGAGATGACGCTGCTGTTTCCGGCGTACCGGTCATGTTTACCATCATGGCACCCACCAATGGCCCGGCAGCGATTGAAACAGGCTTGACCACCGTGACCGCCGATAAAAACGGCGTGGCAGTATCCCGGATAAGCGCAGGTAATTTCCTGACAACTACGAACGTGATCGTGCAGGCGACAGTCGCGATAGGATTGCAAACCGCCACGGCCACAACTACCTTCCAACTGGTTCGCGGCAATGGCGTCATTATGTTCACCGACCAGGCTGGATTGCCACCGGGGGGACAATCAAACATGCTGGAACCGTGGGAGAGAACAGATGTGGATCCCAGCATTGTTCCATATGTGAGTGTGCTGCAGCTCATGCCATTCAAGGTTACAGACTCCAATGGCAACCCCCGGGTCGGGGTACCGATAACCCTTTCGGTCTACAGTATTACCAGTCTGGATCCTGATGATATCCTTGTAGACTTTCTGGTATCGCCGATTACAGAGCCAGATCAGCGAACAATTACTACAGATTCGGCCGGCATGGGGATATTCAATACTGCAGTTATCCTCAGAACCCCTCAACTCGGGTCGTTCACAGCCTCCTCGGTGGTTTTTAAAGCAACGACCAATGATCCGGTTCCGGTCACTGCATATGTGGGAGGCTCCTACTCAATGACCGCAAAGTTGCCCCCAACCGTGCCCCCAGCATCGCCATAAGCGTGGGTAATGCCATGTGGTAAAGCTGTAAATATGACTATTTCAATGTCGTCAAACCGGAGGAAGTATGCTTAAAATGATTGCCTTAACAATTACACTAATCGCATTCACTGCCATAAATGCCATGGCCGACAGCATAGCTGGTAGGCTGGGGGTAACAGCCAGGATGGGAGCTACGCTGCCACTGGATGATGACATGATAAAGGGCACTTCTGATACGGACGCCGGTTTTGCTGCAGGCGGCGGGCTTATCTACGGATTCAGCGAACATGTGGCAGTTGATGTGGAGGCATTTCACATGCCTCAGCTTGATGTGCATGCCAACGGCGTAAAGACCTACGAGGCATCCATCACAGATCTCTCTCTGGGCCTTCAATTCCGTTTTCTGAACGAGACCAGGTTGGTGCCTTACTTCGGGTTCGGACCCGATTTCATTACAGGAGACCTGGATCACGTCAATGGGACTGGCTACAAAATGGACTGGACCTATGGAGGCCATGTCAATCTCGGCTTAGACTGGTTCATCACCCCGGGGATTGCCATGACCGCGGACGTTCGGGGTGTCTATGCGGTCGAAGGTGACATACAGACCGGTTCCACCACAGTAAGCGAATATCAGCCCAAATGGTTCATGGGAACAGTTGGTGTTCGACTGATGCTTCCTGAGAAGTTCTGATCAAGGTGGTTTGCTTAAACCCAACCAACTCTAAGGGTGCATCCAGTTTGAAGCCTCGTGCCAGCAGTAATTCCAGGCAAGCAGTTCAATCCGCAAGAGTCAAGGGTCTATGGAAGAAGACTATGTCTGGCTATTTGAAAGGGTAAATCGGTTTGAGATGGCGGGGGCAGTCTTTGCTTCCGTTATCTTCCACGCAGGGTTGTTTTTCGTGCTAACCTCAACCTCATATCATTACCCGGCAACCGGTAATGTCACAAAACTCGACATTCTCTGGCTATACCCTTCGTCTGCACCAATTGAACCGGCCGAAAACCACCCTCCCCTGGCAGACCTGCCAGGGGAATCAACCGTCGCCAGAGAACAAGTGGCGCGGGCTAACGTCACCCAGGCTAACGTCAAGCCACCGACGCCAACCGCTGACGGCATAAACACCGAGCCTCCCGCGCATGACCCCAGTGAGGAGAGCTACGAAAACAGTTCGGTTGATTTGATCGCCGCCAGGGTATCGGGTATAAAACAGGCTTTGCCACCAGTAGGGCTCAACACGCCAAAAGAAACAGCCATAACTCTCCCCGGACCAAAACCTGAACGCGAAGAGACCAGCCAGTCCACAAAACCCTCAACTGAATCAAAAGTAGCTACTCCGGCTAAGACGCAAGAGGCCAAGTCAACACAGCCACCCCTGCCTCCTGAGCTGCCAGCTGCAGCAATGGCTGTGGATTCAAGACTGGCCGATCTCCCTGCAACACAGGAACGACTCGCCAGAAATGAAGCGAACAGGCAGCATAGGTCAGCAGTGGAAAACACCAAGCAAGAGCAGCAGATTAAGGAGGCTGCTGTAATTGCCAGCCAGAAGGTTGAGCAAGAGCAGCTGGCAAAGGACAAAGCTGGACGGGAGGACCTTGCAGCATTCCGGACTCGACAGGAGAAACTAGCCCGCGAACAGCAGCAAGCAACCGAGGAAATAGCGGCACTGAAACGACAGGCGGCCGAAGCAAGACGCAAGGCAGCCGAACAGGAACAACTGGAAAAAGCAGTACAGAGACGACAGGCTGTCGAGCGCTCGTGGCAAGAGCAAGTTGCCAGTTCGCAACGTCAATCACCAGCAGGAAAAATTGATCAGCCACGCGACCATTTAACGATACCAGAGCCGAAAACCCGGCAGTCAGCGGGTCTGCTCAACGAGCGGCAAAGGAAAGAGAAGGAGGCAACCCGGCCGCTTCAGAAAACCGTTGAGCCACAGCGACTCCCAGTTTCACAGCCCCCCCCTGCCACCAGGTTGGCGCCTGCAGCCGCGCAGGTCACACCACCGAGACTGCGCCAGGAGGCGGTCCCTCAGGCGCCAAACGCCTCGGGGACTCTTTCTGCCGATAAATCAAGCGCGCCGGTTGCTACCCTCAAAACAGCAGAACCCGGGTCCGATAAAAAGGAGGAGGCCAAGTCGAAGCCATCAAAGAAGCCGCCGGTAGCAGGTGGTATGGTCATTGCCTCGCTCCACGGTGACCTCAAAATGGTTATTGTCGGCGGCAACAGGATCAAGCTTTTTGTCATGTTCAAGGAATACCCGTTATCGCGCAGGAAAAGGGTGCTCACTCCTTCGGAGGCCCGGCGAGAACAACAGGTCGTGCCGGTGTTTGCCCAGGTGCGCCAGGAGGCAAGGGAGGCCGTCATCGAGACAGCGCGGGAAGGGATCTACGTCTTCAGCGTCGAATCGGAGCAGTTGGAGCCGGCAAAGGCCACCTTTAAACTGGAGATTTTCGAGGCAGGATCCAACAAAAAGGTAATCGAGCTCGGCGCTCGAACTGTCTCAGGCAGGTCTGTGCTTATGAAGGTCCTGATGCCCGAAGGCATTTCCTGGGACGACGAAACAGCTTTCACCGGCAGCCTGGAGAATTCAGACAGCACGACAAAATTTAACACCCGGACAGGGCTGAACTGGAGAGAGTACCACCATTGAGGACTAGGCGCGGCGAGCCTTGCTACCGCGCATTCTCCATCACTCGGTTCACCCTTTCCAGCATAAGAGGATGACTGTCGAGAAGCTCGCCAAACCTGGGGACTCTTTCTCTCTCCTGCCAGTGATCGGCATCGAGCCGCGCCAGCATCTCGGCATAGGCCCGCACCGGAATACCTTCCCCCTTCAGGTACACCACCGCCGCATCGTCAGCTTCACGCTCGAAACTTCGTGAGTATCGGGCGGCGATCAGGACTGTCGGCATGGTCGCCGCAACCGAGCTGATCGATGATATGTCCCCGGTCAGCGTGGCTACCAGAAGCGCCGTGGCCGAATTCTGCAGCAGATGGCGCAGGGCGTGACGGTAGTTGACATGGCCGATTTCATGCGCCAGCACCCCGGCGATCTCGTGGTCATTCTTGGCAAGCTGAACCAGCTTGTCAGTGATGATGACGATTCCGGACGGCAGTGCGAAGGCGTTGGCACCTACGGCCTCGCCTGAGCGAAATTCTATCCTCCAGCCGGCCCTTTCGGGATAGCGGACCGCCATTGAGGAGAAAAGCCGCCTCAGCTCCCGGCGCCGCTCTTCCGGGAGTTTAGACGGTTTCAGCACCAGCCGATCCAGAACCTGCAGCGTCTCTCTCCCCATCAGTTCCTCGGTAGCCGGCGGCAGGGCAAAGGCAGCCTTCGCTGCCAGGAAAGGGACTCCGTAGCTGACAAAGCAATAGGCGGTGAGCAGCGTCAGCAAGAGCGCGGCAAAGGCCCTGCCGAGACTCGACTCCCAGTGATGGACCCGCCTGAAGAATCCCCCCTTCCCCTGCCGCCGCAGCAGTTCGTCGAGGAAAAGGTCGGCGCTCGTCTCCGCAGTTGCGCCGTCAGGGCAGCGCAGCATCCGCCGGACACTCCCCAGGCGCGGGTCGATGCGCAGATCCTCCAGGAGATAACGGAGCTCGATCCCCTCCCCGGAAACGGTCAGCGAAGCGCCCTCGACCGTGAGCGTCACCTCCCGGCGCAGCGCGGTCAGGCCATCGTACCAGGTTGCCGAACAGTTGGCGGTCACAGGCCGAGATCGAAGCCGAGCATATCGCCCAGTTCCTCCCCAGCTGCCCCGATCTCCCTGGCGGCAGCGGCAGAGACCAGATCGAAACCGCCCACACCGGAGGCCGTGAGATGTCGGAGGCGATAGCGCGCCAGGCGCACAGCCGCACAGGGAGCCAGCATCCCGAGGGTGAACAGGATGGACAAGGCGTTGGAGAAATAGATCCAGAGCAAGTCGCGCACGCGCAGCGTGCAGTCGAACCGGTGACGGTCAATGCTGGTCGAGTTCCAGGTAAGATTGGTGAGAGCGGTGGGGACATACACCAGGGCCACCAGATAGGTCAGGGAGAAGAGAACGGTCGGAACCACCGCCAGCATCGGGGACCCCGTCCCCTTGGGTACCAGAAAGGTCAGGCCGGTGAAGGCGGCCAGAGCCACGGGGATCAGCACGAGGAAAGGAAAAAATACCCGGTAGTATTGTCCCGCCGTAGCATTAAAGCGGAAGGGCGTGCTGCCGTAGGAGCTGTTTTCAACCAGGAACCGCTTCTGGCGGTAGATCACGTAGGGCCAGAGGATGCCAAGGGTAAAGGGAACCAGCAGTTGCCACCAGAGGAATACGCGGTACGCCTGACCATACTCGGGGGAGAACCCGAAGCGGATGTTGCGGAGGGTGGAATTGCGCAGATTGAAAATGCGGGAGCGAACGACGACCCAGGGGAAGACGCCCAGAAAAACCAGCATGAGGGCCAGGGCAAGCAGGGTGCTTACCCGCGTGGCAAGGGAGTAGAGGCCGAAGAAGGCGCCAGCTATGAACCATCCCTTGAGGATCGCTAAGGGGTCGGCAAGATAGTCGAACGGTGCGTCATCAAGGAGGGTGTTGCCGTAGAAGTAGCGCCGCTTGCGGACCTTCGCCCAGGGGGAATAGATGCCGAGGGTGACGATGCGGAGCAGGGTGTTGACGATCCAGATGCCGAAGTATTCCCTGGCATTGCCGGTGAAGGTGAAAGCGAGGGTGCGTCGCATCTGGCGAGCTGCGGGAGTTTGCGGTGTCGCCATTACAGGTGGCGGCGGTAAAGAGGGAGGCTCATTGCCAGCGTCGAAGCCGGAGGTGACTTGCGGCACGATGCGCAAATCAGCAGATGGGTCGATTACAACCGGCTCAGATCCACCAGAAGGTTTGCTCCCCTGCAGGAAGAAATACCCCTTGCATCTCGGGCAGGTAGCCTTCGTGCCCGGCGGCGGAAGGGTAGCCCCGCTCATTTCCGTGGAGAAACTGCAGTGGGGGCAGCTCAGGGTGATCATTGCCATGTTCCATCTCCTTCAGTGCTGTCTTCTCTTATCGCCTTATACACCAGTTTCTTTAATAAAAAAACACTATTTACGCCCTATAGCAGAGCCCTCGCCTAAGCGGGGGACAGCCGGGGCAGCTGGAGTCTTCTCGCCGGAACGGTACCTGTTTGACATAAGGGTAAACTGGGCCGCTGGAAATTCAGGGGGGGGGCAAATCAGGGGCTGAGAAACCGAATATCCCGGCTGCGACGACCGGAACGATCATGAAGAAATGATAGTTGAAATTTAATTAGCAAGTGTGTAAAATTTTGTTACACAATTTGAACCGTAAACTCAGAGGGCCGGCATGAAGCCATATGACAAAATGAGCAAAAATGAGTTGCTTCAGGAACTCAAAAGAAGAGATGTACAGACTGCAGAAGCACTGAGGAACGCCGAGGAGTGTTACCACGACCACATCGGCTTTCTGGATATCGGATACCAGCTATGCGAGATCATTTGTGATGACTCGGGGATTCCCTGTGATTACCGTTATCTGGAGAGCAACCAACACTTTGAAAGAGAGACCGGTCTCAAATCTGCTGAGGTTAATGGAAAGACAGTACTTGAGCTATTCCCGGACGTCGAGACTTCATGGATTGAAACATACGGAAAGGTTGCCCTGACTGGAGAGTCAATCCGCTTCGAGAAATACAACCACAACACCGGTCGGCTTTACGAAGTATTCGCTTTCAGGCCAGCCATAGGTCAGTTCGCCGCGCTAGGCAAGGACATCACAGAGAGCAGGCAAGTGCAGATGGCGTTGTGCGATAGCGAACAACGATATCGGGCCCTTTTCATGTCGATGAAGGAAGGGTACTTTCTTACTCAGATCCTCTATGACGACAATGGTGTCCCGTGCGATTATAGCTACCTGGGTGTTAATCCAGCATTCGAGCAGATAATCGGCTTCAAGCGAGCCCAAATTATCGGCAAACGACTAAAGGAGCTATTCCCGAATTTCACTCCACTTTGGCTGGAGGTGTTCATTCAAGTGGCAGAAAGCGGCAGTCCTTGTCATTTCTGCTATTTCTCAGAACCCTTTTCCAGGCATTTCGAAGTCTACGTCTTTAAATTGGCTAGTGACAATGTGGCCGTGCTGGTCACGGACATCACAGAAAGTAAGCAAACGAAGCAAGCACTGCAGGAAAGCGAGGCACTGCTAAAACTCTTCATCGAGCATGCACCTGCAAGCATAGCCATGTTCGATCGGAATATGGGATACATCTCAGCCAGTCGACGATGGCGGGTAAATTACCAGTTGGGTGACCTGGATCTTACTGGGATCTCAAACTATGATCTGTTTCCGAAAATCCCCCCGGAGTGGCGGGAGGCTCATCGTCGCGGGTTGTCTGGAGAGGTGCTTGGCTCTGCTTGTGACCGCATCCAAAGAAATAATGGTTCGGTGCAATGGGTGCGCTGGGAGATCCAACCGTGGTACGACGGGTCGAAAGCCATCGGAGGGATCTTAATTTTCACTGAGGACATCACCGATCTCAAACAGTCCGAGGCGGCGCTCCGTAAAAGCGAAGAGCGCTATCGCGATATCGTGGAAAATCAGACCGAGTACGTGGGGAGGTACCTGCCTGGTGGCATCTTCACCTTTGTCAACAGCGCCCTCGCCCGCATCGCGGCGCTAAAGCCGGAACAGTTAATTGGCCAATCTTTTTACAATTTTCTCCATGAAAGCGACCGCGAGCGTGTGATCATGACTGTTGAGTCACTCTCCGCGAAGAACCCTATTGCAGTAGTGGAAAACCGTGTAATCCTGGCGGACGGCTTGCATTGGCTGCAGTGGAAACACTGCGCGCTTACCGATGAGGCCGGAAACATCGTCGAATTTCAGGCAACTGGAAGGGACATAACTCAATTCAAGCGGATGCAGGACAATCTGCTCAAGAATCAAAACGATTTGGAGCTGGCAAACGAACTGCTTGAGCAGCGGGTATGCGAACGCACGGCCGACCTGGAGGCAGCAATCCGGGAGCAGGAAGCTTTCAGCTACTCGGTTTCCCACGATCTGCGGGCGCCGCTTCGCCATATCAACAGCTTCAGCACAATCCTTATAGAGGATCATGGTGACGAGCTTTCAGCTCCGGCGCGCAGTTACCTGAACCGCATCTGCGTTTCCTCTGTCAGGATGGGTAAGCTGATCGACCACCTTTTGGAACTTTCCCGTTTTACCAGGGCTGCGATCAAGGTGGAAGCCGTCGATCTGAGCGAGTTGGCGACCGCTACCTTATGCATGTTTCAGGAGACTGAACCAAACCGCTGCGTAGAATATCATGTAGAGCCGGGCATGACCGTCAGGGGTGACCGCACCATGCTGCGGCAGTTGCTTGAGAACCTGATAGGAAACGCCTGGAAATACACGTCGAAGAAGCCACTGGCTTGCATCCAGTTCCGAAGAACCCTCATGTCTGGACAGGAGGCTTTCTTTGTCAAGGACAACGGTGTTGGTTTTGACGCAGCATACCGGGAGAAGCTGTTCAACCCATTCGAACGGCTTCACGGAACCGAGTTCGAGGGAATTGGCATCGGACTGGCCACGGCCCAGCGCATCGTCGGACGTCACGGCGGCACAATCTGGGCCGAGGGGGAACTGGGGAAAGGAGCTACTTTATACTTCACCGTGCCTAAGGACCTGAACCAGGGAGCCCCGGAACGGTTTAGAAATAACTGACGACTCAGAGCCAGCAGACTCACCGCTGTCTCCTCCGACCTATTCTCCGACTCTTCGTAACAGTTCCAGTCATACATCTTGCAATACCTGCAGCATGGATTCGATGAGCAATGTCGGATCCCGGTAAGGACACTTGCGCGCCATGATCTTTTCTTTGCTAGATTTCTGCCTTCCTATCACCTAACGCAGAAAGGCCCCGCTTGCACGGGGCCTTTCTGACTACTTGTTATTTATGCCTGAACCTCTGGTGCCGGAACCACCCCCGCATATTCCTTATAACATTTCGAAGTGTTTTAGGTTTTAAAATATGTGAAAGAGATCATACCATCAAAAATGCCACCATGGCTTATCGGCTCACTCCTCAACTCGACTAACTGCGGTAGAAAGAGGGCCGTCCATCTCGACCACCTGTGGGGCTAGAGGAAACGAATGTAGCTTTACGAGTTTCAAAAACAAAAAGTTATTGGTCATTCACCCTTTTTTGCAGATACTTTCCGGGTTTTCTTATCAGTGGTTACTGTCTTGTTGGGATAGTAGTCAATAGCACTACAAAGTGCTTCTATAAGCTTAACAACTCCAGCCTTTGACATTTTAGTTCTGTGATTTTCAATAACCGCTTCAGGAGTAGCGGACAGCAGTTGCAATAAAAGCATGCTATGTTCTTTGTCAATGGCTATTTTAAAGCCATCAGTAAAAGAGGTCGGTGACAATTCGTTTATGTATGTGGGTAAGGATTGCTTATCTGACATTTTAACCCCTTCTTGAAGCACAAACCACTTTAGTATATCGCTCACTGATGTAACTGTTTCCGAAAATTAAGCTATCATCGTCAAACTCCGGCAAGAAACTTTCTGCAATCAGCCACTGCATATCCCGCGTCTTGGGAACCTGAGAGGTAGAAACATTTTTCATCCAAGATTTAAGTGCGTTTTCAGACACCGATTCCACTGGAAAGCAAAGAGACAATAGTAACCGCCCGTCTCCAGACTTTTTAAAAGTCTCGACAGACTTTTTGTAATAATAATGTTTATTGTCAAGGGTAGCAGAATAGATAAAGCCTCTTTTAATTTTTTCATTTTTACTGAATGCCTGCTTTGAAATGCCAAGAATTTCAGCGGCCCTAATAGCAGAAACGAAATCTTTAAGCGGCAACTCACTTATTGCTGTTTGCTCAGCCCTTCTAACAAAATCAATGATTTTTTGACTAGTCTTAACGTCGTACAGCGAATCTTCACATACTTTACATTTATATAATGTTACGTCAGGTACAAGTATAGTACCAAGAGCCTTGCTCTCGAACGGAATACTTTTGCATAATCGAATCATTGTGCCATTACACACAGAGCAAATCATAATTCACCTATTATTTTCTTTTGAAGCTACTTACGACAATCTTCCCATTGTCGTGCTTTAGGTACAAGTGGGTATAAACATCCTCACCTAGATAAAGTTTAAAAGCTTTGTAAAAGTCCAACATGGTAAATGGTAAACTTAAATGCGGATCAGTTTTATAGAAGTGATTTTTAGCCGGATCAATAGGATGATATTTATCATTAAGTTTCTTCAGAGATACTGCAATATCGTTAGCGTCCCAACCAAAATCAGAAAAGGCAGACTGCAGTGCATTTCCATTTATTTTAATATCGGCAGAACGTATTTTTTCTTTAATTGTTTTCAAAGGATAAAAGGGCTTTGGCAGAGGCATCTAGGAGATTCCTTATATCGCTTAGGTTGACTCCTGTCAACCTAAAAACGTTATTATCTTCGGCCGAAAATTTAGTGGGAATCACCCTTTTCATCAGTTTTCACCCCGCAGGAGTAATAAAAGATGTAACAACAGAGACTTGCAAGCAGGGTAATTGAAAAGCAATATAAAGGGTACGTTAAAAAAAGTCAAATTTATTAAGTATATCAATACGCTAATGCTTCCCCTATGACCTGTAAGGTTGCACCACCGAATGGCGGAGCGTTTTCTGCCTACTTTTTTACGTCGACCTTCAAACCTTCCAAGTAATCAGCCCACAACTGCATCATCTTCCGCCGTTCGGGAAGGTGGGACGTTCGGTTGTATGCCCTTCCCAAAGGATCTTTTACAGCATGAGCTAATTGGTGCTCAATGAAATCAGGGCGGATCTGTAGAACCTCGTCAAGGATTGTCCGCGCCATGGCACGAAAGCCATGTCCTGTGATTTCGGTCTTTTCAAAACCCAGTCTTCGCAAGCCAGCGTTGACTGAATTTTCAGACATGCATCGTTGGGGAGATCGGTTGCAGGGGAAAACGTACTTGGTGTGCCCAGTGCGCAAAAACAACGACGTGAATATCTCGATGGCCTGAGAAGAAAGTGGGACAAGGTGTTCAATCTTCATTTTCATTTTTTTCGCAGGGATACGCCATTCGGTGCGTATTCCGGTCGAAGCCGACCGCGATTCCGCTGTGATGCCGACCGCTGTTCCGGTGGGAAGCCGACCGGCATTCCGCCACGAAGCCGACCGCTATTCCGGAGCATGCCGA
>Ga0209317_1000320_pt1 | contig 59735 bp, 49 predicted proteins | sample RifGroB2_FD_183994 | JGI IMG/M metagenome (GOLD analysis project Ga0209317, IMG submission 183994) | Soil microbial communities from Rifle, Colorado, USA - Groundwater B2 (SPAdes) (version 2) | ecosystem: Environmental > Terrestrial > Soil > Unclassified | place: Rifle, Colorado | collected...
AGTTTATAACAACGCTCTTAATTCTATGAACCGCCGTATGCCGAACGGCACGTACGGTGGTGTGAGAGGACAGTAGGTGAATTAATCACCTACTTCCTACTCGATCAAAGAATTTATAGAGAAGCACGGAGGCCGGATTTGGGTGGAAAGCGAAGTGGGGAAAGGCTCAACCTTTCATTTTTCGATTCCTTTCCATGCTAATCCTGATAAATAAGTTTAACCTCTGTTTTCTTACAAAAATGGCTCTATAACGTCTTGTGTGGGTTAGAATTTTTACTGACCACAACAGAAATTTCAAACGAGGAAGTTATTTGCTAAGAAAAACCTTATTTTTATTTAAACAACCTTAGTAGCAGGTATAAGTCCCCTTGTTTTAACCTTATTTTTTCATCTGTAAATCAATAAGGGAATAAGGTTTGGTTATTCGCACGTATCATAATTCTACTTAGGTCCCTGACAAATAAGGTTTAAAAAAATGAATATGCCTGTGACAAATCCTAAATAGGTGACTCCAGACATATTAAAATACCCACAGAATCTGTTCCAGAATCCTAATGTGATCCTTTTACCTTGACTTCATGCCGTTTTCCGGTATCTCCACACTGCCAAGCTCAGAAAAGTGAATCCTAAAATACAAAGTGCAACAAATTCATGAATCAAATCGCTGAAGCCCGAACCTTTCAAAATGACCATTCGCATGATACGCATAAAATGGTACACCGGATTGGCTTCGTCTATGAATTGTGCCCATTTAGGCATACTCTCAACAGATGTGAATATTCCGCTCATCAATATAAAAATCATCATAAAAAAGAAAGTAACAAACATGACCTGCTGTTGTGTGTCGGCAAGTGTTGAAACAAATAGTCCTAATCCGAGAATTCCCAAAAGATATAGAACACTGAATCCGAAGACCAGTCCCAAACTGCCAACAATCGGCAAATGAAAAACAAACCGGGCAATCAGCAGTCCAAAGGCTAAGTCGAATAATGCAATGACTACAAATGGAATCAGTTTCCCAACCAGAAAATGGATTTTCCGAATGGGTGTGACATTCAACTGTTCGATAGTTCCCTGTTCTTTTTCTTTTACAAGGCTCATTCCTGAAAGAAACAAACCAATAAGCGTAACCAGGAGTGAAAGGACCCCGGGAGCCATGTACCATTTGTAATCAAGTTCTGAATTGTACCAAAAACGGGAAATGGTGTTGATTTGAAAAGGCGCTTTAAATTCGGGCAGACCTTTCCATTCGGCAATGATGTTTTTGTTGAAATCGCGGATTACCGATGCGGCATAGGAATAGCCCAATTGGGCCGCTTGTCCGTCGATGGCATTCACCAGCAATTGCAGGCTGGCTTTATCGTCACGTATTAAGTCGCGCCCGAAACCTTGCGGAATGACCAAAACCATGTCGTCTGCGTTTCGCAGAAGTTCATTTTCTCCATCATCCGGATTGAAGGAAGTGTTGTTAATGGTGAAAAACGGTGATGCTTCCAACTTGGTAGCCAGTTCACGCGAGGTAGATGACATGTCTTTATCAACCAGGAAAATGTTGACGTTTTTCAGGTCGTAGGTTGCGGCAAAAACAAGTACAAGCATTTGCATGATGGGTATCATCACAATCATCCGCAGCATAACTTTGTTGCGCTTAACCTGAATGAACTCTTTCTGTATGACGTAAAATATGGTTTTCATAGTTTCTTTATTCCAATCTTATCTTAAAATTCTTAATGCTCAACGCGATAAAAACAAAAGTCATGAACATCAAAATCAATGTTTCTTTCCAGACAAACATGATACCGGTCCCTTTGAGCATGATGTTCCGGATGATAACGATAAACCATCGTGGGGGCATGGCATGACTTAATATCTGCAAAGGCCACGGCATGTTTTTTATTGGGAAAATAAAGCCCGACAACAAAATGGTTGGCAACATCAGCGCCAGAACCGAGATAAACATGGCTACCATTTGGTTGGGGGCAACGGTCGAAATCAGTATTCCCAGACTGAGCGCCATCAGGATAAACAGGAAACTCTCAGCCATCAGGAAAATAAAACTTCCTTTTATCGGAACACCGAAGACAAACACACCGAGCAGTATAATGGTCAGCGTATTGATGAACGATAGCAATAAATACGGTGTAACTTTTCCAAGAATAATCTGAATTGGCTTAAGCGGCGAGGCCAACAGCACTTCCATGGTTCCCATCTCTTTTTCACGGCTGATTGAAATGGAAGTCATCATGGCCGAAATCAGCATCAGGATCATGGCCATAATTCCGGGCACAAACATGTAAACGCTTTTTAGCCCTTCGTTGTAAAGCATCCTGACTTCAGTATTGATCTGATTGGGTAACTGAATGTTCTGAAGTTTTTCTTTTTTAACGTAGTCGTTAATAATTCCTGAAGCGTAATTAGTCAGTATTCGCGCAGTGTTTGGATCTGAGGCATCGGCCAGCAATTGCACATCAGCATGGCCGTCACGTTCCAGGCTTTTTTCAAATTCCGGCCCAAAAGTGACAATCATTTTAACTTTTCCTTTCCTGAAAACATCTTCCACATCGTCGCCAGGGAGCAATTCCGCACCAAGCAAAAAATAACCCGAAGACAAGAGTTTTGAGGTAATTTCGCGGGTGGTGTTGTCGTGCGATTGATCAAAAATGCCAATTTTCGAATCCTGAAGGTCATTATTGATCACTTTTCCAAACAGTAGCAGTTGCACGATTGGTAAAAGAAAGATGATGACCATGGTTCGCGGGTCGCGAAAAATGTGCAAAAATTCTTTCCGGAGAAAACCAGTAAATTGTTTCATGCTAAAAGTTTCAAATTTATTTCAAGTGTTCAGTCGCAGTGTTCAGTCTCAAGTACCGCATTGTTCAAAAGGTTCCAACTATTCATGGTCACTTTTGCATCCAAATTTTCCGGGATGGAGCATCATGTAATTCAATAGTTTGCCGATTTCAATTGATTCCTGAGTCATCTTTTCATGTTTTTCTTTTGACAAGTAATCACATGCAAGTGAAAAATCAAGCCATACAATTGTTTCGCTATTTTCAGCATCAGAATCAGTCAGTTTACTGATAAAGTGTCTTTCATAAAGTCGTTTTCTATAGGCTTCTACAAGGTTCGCACAAACTGATCTGGATGACCTCCTGATCTGATCGGTCAAAGAATATTTTTCCTCTTTGGGAAAATTTTTTGAAACTACATAAATCTCCATCGCAAGTGTGAAGGCTTTTTTGTAAACGATTAATTCTTTGAAATCCATATCTTTAAAATTTACTGACAACTGTGTTGTATACTTTTAACTGAATACTGAGACCACTGCGACTTTTCTGGCCACTGAGACTGAACACTTTTTTCATCGTGCAATCTTCAGAAAAACCTCGTCCATATTTTTGGCGGAGTACTTTTTCTTCAGGTTTTCAGGTGTATCAAGCGCTTCAATCCGGCCATCGTTCATAATTGAAACCCGGTTGCAATACTCGGCTTCGTCCATGTAATGAGTGGTTACAAAAACAGTAATTCCGCGGTCTGTTGCTTCGTAAATAAGGTCCCAGAATTTACGACGGGTGATCGGATCAACGCCACTGGTTGGCTCATCGAGGAAAACAATTTTTGGGTCGTGAAAAATTGCTACCGAAAATGCCAGTTTTTGCTTCCATCCTAACGGCAATGAGCCAATCAATGAATCTTTTGACGATTCGATGTCCAGATTTTTGAGCAATACTTCCTGTTTTGCTTTTCGGTTTTTTGGCGTAATGCCGTAAATTCCGGAGAAAAAACGAATGTTTTCGGCAATGGTCAAGTCTTCATACAACGAGAATTTCTGGCTCATATAGCCGATATTTCGTTTTATTTTTTCTGTTTCCTTATAGATGTCATATCCGGAAACTTTTACCTCTCCTGAAGTTGGAGAGGAGAGGCCGCAAAGAATCCTCATGGCGGTGGTTTTACCTGCGCCATTGGCTCCCAGGAATCCAAATATTTCGCCCTGGTACACATCAAAATTCAGGTTGTCGTTTGCTGTGAACGAACCGAATTTCTTGACCAGGTGGCGTACTTCAATTACTTTTTCCATTTTCTAATTAGTGTTCAGTCGCAGTGTTCAGTCGCAGATACTGCATAGTTCAAATTGATACTTCTATTCATGGTCATTTTGGCATCCATACTTTTCAGGATGGAGCATCATGTAATTTAGCAGTTTGCCAATTTCAATTGCTTCATTTTTGAAAATTCATAAACTTCCATCGCAAGCATGAAGGCTTTTTTGTAAACAATTAATTCTTTGAAATCCATGTTTTTATAATTTGCTGGTTATAACCTGTATATTTCTATATTTCTGACCACTGCGACTGACCACTGCGACTGACCACTGACCACTGTTCACTGTTCCTGAAGCAATTCCATAAACACATCCTCAATACCTGGAACAATATCAAATACTTGTAAGCCGGGGTGATCTTTTTTAAGGAGATAGTTTTCGAATTCAGTGGCTTCCACTTCGTCTTCTTTGCCGGTTACATGCAGGAATTGTCCGAAAGCATAGGCCGAATCTGTTTTTTCATACGACCTTAAATCCTGAATCAGCCGGTGCATATCATCCGATTTGATGGCATACAGTTTCCGGGTATAATTTTCAACCAGCTTTTGTGGTGTATCAATATCCAGTATCTCACCTTTCTGCATTAAGGCTACACGGTTACAAAGCATGGCTTCGTCCATATAGGGTGTCGAAACAAGGATCGTTATTCCTTTTTGCTGAAGTTTTTTCAGCATTTCCCAGAATTCCTTGCGCGATACTGCATCCACTCCGGTAGTCGGTTCATCCAGAATCAGGATTTCAGGTTTGTGAATCAGGGCACACGACAAAGCCAGTTTTTGCTTCATCCCTCCTGAAAGTTTTCCAGCCAAACGTTTTTTAAAGGGCTCAATCTGAATGTAAATATCCCGGATCAGGTCGTAATTTTCGGCCACTGTGGTTTTAAAAACGGTCGCAAAAAAGTTAAGGTTTTCTTCAACCGTCAGATCCTGATACAATGAAAATCGTCCCGGCATGTACCCGGTCATGTTCCTGATTTTCTTGTAGTCTTTGATGACATCGAAACCGCCCATGCTGGCTGTGCCCTCGTCCTGAATGAGCAAAGTCATCAGGATACGCATCAACGTTGTTTTGCCAGCCCCATCCGGGCCAATCAGTCCAAACAGTTCGCCATTTTTTACTTCAAGCGAAATGTCGCGCACAGCCTGAACGTCGCTGTATGATTTGCTGATATGATGAATGCTGATCATGATTAACTAGTTTCAAGTTCCAAAATTTCAAGTTCCAAGATGTCATTTATCGTCATTTGTGGTCATTTTTTGTAATTCGTTGCTAAGCAAATGACAATTAATGACGTGAAACTAATGACCATTTCTGACTGAAGTTTACTGTATACTGCGACTGGCGACTGACCACTATGACTGCCAGCTAGAAGTTTACTTCACCCGGCATCCCGATTTTCAGGGAACCATCGTTAGGAACAACGATTTTTACCGCATACATTAGTTTTACCCGTTCTTCTTTGGTCTGGATGATTTTCGGTGTGAATTCTGATTCAGATGAAATCCAACTGATTTTCCCGTTGATTGCCTGCATTTCTTTGGCGCCGGAGTCGATCAGGACTTTGACTTCATTTCCTAATTTTACACTCGATAATTGCGCACCTGAAATATAAACTTTCAGTTCAAGATTCGACAGGTCAGCCATTTTAAGAACTGGTTTGCCCGGTGTTGCCAGCTCTCCGGTTTCCAGGTAAGTTTCAAGTACAGTTCCTTTGGTTGGACTTTTTACCTGGCATCTGGTCAGTTGTTCGTTGAACAGATCGAGTTGCCGTTTAACGACTTCCATTTCGCTGGCAATTAGCTGGAACTGCGTATTTGTTGCCGAAACCTGTTTATCCAATACATTTAATTGTCCGTTAATGTCGTCTATTTGCTGTTGCGTTGCAGCCTTGTCGGCAAACATTTTGGCGATCCGTTGCTGCGTAGTTTGAATGTTTTTCTTTTGCTCTTTAAACACATTGATTTGAGCGGTCACATTTTGCTTTTTTGTTTCGCTGGCCACCAACTGAGCTTCGGTTTGCAATTTTTTCAGGATAATTTCGGAAGTGTCTATTTGGGCAATCAAGTCGTCAGTTTCAAGCTGATCGCCTTGTTTCACTTCCATCGAAAGCAATTTCCCGGCCATTTCCGATGAAACGATGGTTTCGACTGCCTCAAAATTTCCGTAGGCATCCGACTTTTTCTCTCCATTTTTGCATGCACCGAAAGCCAGCATCCCAAGTACTATAATTTGTAATCTTTTCATATTATGTGTGTTTTATTTGTTTTTAATTCATCATTTAAAACTCATCATTCAACATTCTACTGGGTTCCCCTGATATTCCCCAATTTAATCAGAGCCTCTTTTAACTGGATTTTTCGGGTCTCGAGCATCAACCGTGAAGTCATTTCTGCATTTAGATCCTGAATGTAATCAACCGTGGTTATGGCTCCGTTTTCCAGCTTCGAGGCTGAGGTTTTGGTAATCCGCTCCCTGATAGCGATCAGTTCCTGATCGGTTTTCAATAATTCCTGTATCTGGATGATTTGTTTGTTTTGCTGGTTGGTTGCCAGATTGGTATTCCTTAAAAATGATTCCTGTTTGGTTTGAACTATATCCTGCTGAAGTTTAATCATTTGCTGTTGTCTGCTGGTTGTTTTCCAATCCAGAACATTCCAGCTAAAACCAACTCCAACCAGGTAATAGGTATCAAATGAATTGTTCAGCATGTTTAAGCCCGGTTTTCCATAACCAGCCTGACCAAATCCGAACAGTTTTGGATTACGATGTCTTTTCAATAGTTCAGAATTCGCGTTTAACAGCTCATTTTGTTTGGCAAAGAGATCCAGTTCGGGACGCATTAATGGTTTGTCCGGCAAAATTGGTTCTGCAGTCAAAGTAAGGTTTTGTATCTGATTGCTCTCTTTGCCTGTTAGAATGGCCAAAGCAGACAGAACTGTCTCACGATTACTCTTTAATTCAAGTACCAGTTGGTTGGTTTTAATTTGTTCGGCCAACAGTTGATCAAGCTCAGAGCTTAGAACCATTCCGTTTTTAACTGCCGATTCAAGGAATTTCTGTCGTTCACTAAGTGTTTCAGTTTTCTTTTCCAGAATTTTCAGGTTTTCCTGAATAAGGAAAGACGTGAAATAAAACTGATTGACTTTTTCTTTTACCTGGTACAATTCAACTTCAATCTGAGACTGATTGCCTGCATTTTCGGTTTCGTTGATCAATTCCTTTGCCTTGCTCAATCCTCCATCCCAGATCGTTTGTTTCAGGTCGAGGTAAAATTTGTACTGGTCTTTATCAACCATCGGAATATTTACTCCCGGCATTGATAGTGCTATTTTGGTCACATCCGATTGGTAAGTCGCTTGTCCATTCAAGGTAACCACGGGTAAAAAGGAGGTCGAATTGTTCTCGTTTTTTAATTCAAGAATTTGCTGGTAAAGGCCCGACTGTTTTAAAACAGGGTGATTTTCACGAGCCCAGATTTGGCATTGTTCCAGCGTTACCGCTTCCTGCGCCATCAAGTGATGAACCGGGAAAAGCAAAATGATGAAAAGGAGTTTAAATGTTTTCATTTGCATGATATTCTATTTTTTGATTACAATCGCGTTGATTACGAACTGCTTGATCACGGTTGCACGTTCTGAGTAAAAGGCCTCAAGTGCAACAGGATCGTCCCGAAACATCACAAAGCTCAGGATAGGTCGTGCAGCAAATGGAAAAACACACATGGAGATGATATTGGCAGCTAAATGCTGTGGTTTCATCCTGATTATTTCACCCCGTTCCATGGCTTCCTGAAGCTGATCAAATACCACTCGTGGATTCAATCCGAATTTGACGACCAGTTTGAATAATCCTGATGGATCGCGGTTGAGCTCTTTCATCACAAAGCCTGGTATAAACGGATGTTTGAGCAATAGATCAATGTAGGCATCAATTACTAGTTCTATTTTGGTTACAATTCCTGCATCTGAGCGAAGGATATCCATTATTTTAGGAAATGCCATATTAATTATTCCTGTGAAGATGGCTTCGAACAACCTTTCTTTCGACCTGAAATAATAGTGCAACAAAGCTTTGTTAATTCCGGCTTCGTCAGCAATCTCCTGCATCCGGGCGCCTTCCATTCCTTTGGTAACAAACACATTTTTTGCTGCTTCAAGGATTTTATCTTCGGTACTGTCTTTTTTTGTTTCCATTTTACTTCTCGGTTTAACTAAGTGGTTAAATCATGCGGTCAAAAGTAAAATCTTAAAATGTATTTGCCAAATATTTTAACCAAAAAATTTAACCGGATGGTTAAATTTTTTGTTGTGCCTGATATTTGATGTGTGTTTGCTGATTGGTATAAATCAATTAATTGATTAGGAAATAAATGACAAATTCATTTAGATTCGTAAATTTGTGATAATACATTAATGTACATGATCATGGAACGAAATGATTTAATCGAGAATACAATACTTAAAATAAGGCAATTGCCAGATACCAAAATCAAAGAAATACATGATTTTGCTGAATTCCTGTTAATGAAAATTGATGATCAGATTCTTCAGCAAGGCATTCAGGAATTGGTGTCTAATTCAAAAGCTTTCAGCTTTTTGAATGAGGAGGAAGATTTGTATTCGGTTAACGATCTTAAAGAAAGATACAAATGAACAAAGGCGATATCGTACTGATTCCTTTTCCATTTTCTGATTTGTCGGGAGCCAAAAATAGACCCGCGGTTATATTGATTGAAACAGATAAAGATGTTACAGTTGCCTTTCTGACAACACAGGTGAAATGGAAGTCAGAGTACGACCTGATTTTACAACCTTCAGAACTCAATGGACTAAAAAAAGAATCATTAATTCGGTTAAACAAATTGGCAACTATCGACAAAGAATTAGTAATAGGCCGCTTAGGTTCGCTTGATGAGTCATGTATTGGAATATTAAATAAAAACCTGATACGAATATTTCAACTTGGGGAAGTATGAATAAAATACCTGAACAGTAAACTTACCGTGGTTGGACAAAATTCTGAGGAAATACTACGCCAATTAGTTCGAATAGAATCAATTACTTTGCTTTGTTTGCATAGCGCAAAGCTCTTACCTTTTCAACTTCTAAAGTTATTTCATCTAATGAAGGTGTAGAATCAGTATTAGATCGCAGTTTTGACAATAACTCCTTAAACTCAACTTTAGAGTCCAACGATTTGCAAATCGTAATTAAATTTAAATCAGCCAAATCTTTTAAAAGCCTTTTAGCTTTTGGATTTACTATTTTGATAGGTAAAGTTTCCATCATTCACATTTTAAATCCAAAGGTAAGGATTTCGGTTTGTAATCAAATCATTTATATTCAAAGGCTGTTCCCATTTCTTTCAAACCTCATTCTTTCAAAAAAGCCAACCCAGTTGTGAAACAGGAATTTGTATCAATATTTAAAACATTGTCCCCTAATTTGTGCTGTTTTTATAAAAAATTGTATTTTTGATCTTGAACAGTTAAATGTTCAATCCCAAATATTTAGCTTGTAATCGTATTCAGAATCAGATTAATAACCTTTAAAATTGTTTGTTATGGGCAAAAGTTTAGATGCAAAAAAAGAGGCAAAAAAGGAACCAACTAAAACTTTAAAGGAAAAAAGATTAGAGAAAAAAGCAAAAAAAGACAAGAAATAGAGTCTGTTTTGCTTCGTATTTTCTTTTTTAATTTCAGCAAAGAGCCGGATCCTAGTCCAGCTCTTTGTTTTTGCAGCCCATTTATACCGTAAAAAATGCTTATCTTTCAGCAGCTAAAAACATTCAGAATAAATCATCCAAACCACTATTCACTATGAAAAAGAATTCCTTTAAAATCATCCTTTTTGTGCTGTCTCTTTCTTTATTTATGGCTTGTACATCAAAAAAACCTAAAAATGAAGGCTGGATTCAACTTTTCAACGGTAAAGACCTGAACGATTGGAATATTAAAATTACAGGGTTTCCGTTGAATGAAAATTTCAATAACACGTTCAGGGTCGAAGATAGTTTGCTGAAAGTCAGGTACGATCAGTACGACAAATTCGATAGTCATTTTGGACATATCTTTTATAAAAATCCATATTCGCATTACAAAATCCGTGTCGAATACCGTTTCGTTGGCGAGCAGTGTCCCGAAGGCGCAGGTTGGGCATTTCGCAACAGTGGCATCATGGTTCACGGGCAAAGTGCGGAAAGCATGGAACTGAACCAGGATTTCCCTGTCTGCATTGAAGTTCAATTGTTGGGAGGAAACGGAACGGATGAACGTTCCACACTCAATTTATGTACTCCCGGAACCAATGTTGTGTATAAAGATTCGTTATGGACGCAGCATTGCACCAATTCAAGTTCAAAAACCTATCATGGCGACCAGTGGGTAACGGTTGAAGTTGAAGTTCAGGGCGATTCCATTATCAAACACATCATTGACGGACAGGTTGTTTTGGAATATACAAAACCACAACTGGATCCACGCGATCCCAGCTTTCAAAAATTGCTTCTACCTGATAAAAATATCATGCTAACAAAGGGCTCTATTTCTCTACAGGCGGAAAGCCATCCAATAGATTTCCGTAAGGTTGAGTTGCTCAATCTGGGAGACGATTGAAGCCCCTCTCCAACTTCTCCCCACAAGGGAGAAGCCAGGCGCAGTTAAGATTATAAAGGATTGATAAAAAAGTAAAGTTAGCCAGGAATATTTTGAAGATTAAAGTATATTTTTGATGGTGACAATTTTTAAAGCCCCCTCTTTTGGAGGGGGTTTGGGGGAGGCTATATGGAACGTTATTTATGGTCGAAAGGGATATTTAAGAATCAGCTTGAGATTATGCATGGTTCCGAACAAATCGGATCAATCGTGTGGGAAAGCCTGATTGGCTCAAAAGCTCATGGTATGATCAAGGGCCGCCGTTTTATCCTGAACCGTGAATTTTTTCTTTCCAAACTGGAGATTTACGATGCCAACAATCAGGCGCTTCTGGGAACCATCCTGATCAACCTCTTCAATCCGAAAAGCGATATCATTATTAACGGAAAGCGATTTGAACTGGAAGTGAAAAACTTCTGGCAGTCGCGTTGGTCCTGGAAGTTTAATGGAGACGAATTGATTACCTATCAGAGCGATGAGTTTTTATCGAAGGACAAAGGCTCCATTGAAGTGTTCACAGCCTGTACCGAAGAAATCGAGATATTGCTTTTACTGGGTCTTTTTGTCCGGAACCAGTTCGTATTGTTTATGCTGATGATTTTAATACTGCTTCTGATTGTCATTCTTTGATCCTCTTTCCTTTTTTATAGATACCACTATATACGAATCAATCTCGTTTAGTTAGTGCCGTCATTGCGACCACGAGGCACGGAGTGGAAAGCAATCCATTGATTTAAAGATTGCCTCGTTCCTCGCAATGACGAACTTTCTTAAGTTATTTTCTTAACTAAACAACATTGCTATACGAATCATGAATTCATTAAGTCAGTATGTTTGTGCAACATTGAAACGAGCATATTGTAGAAAAAAATCGAAGAGAAAATTTCATATATGAGTTCCATCCAGCCTTAAAAACAAATTATCTACCAATGAAATAGTTTAAATAATAGATTAAATTTGCGCAACAAAAATTCCTGACAAAGTCAAAATATTTTCAAACAATTACATCAACAAGGAGAATAACAATGAAACGAGATAAAATAGTGATTGGCATTTCACAGGGCGATATTAATGGCATTGGCTACGAGGTAATCATTAAAACCTTAATGGAGCCCCGGATTCTGGAAATGTGTACGCCAATTGTTTACGGCTCGCCCAAAGTAGCTGCCTACCATAAAAAAGCGCTGAATATTGAAACTTTCAATTTCAATCATATCCGTTCAGCCAGTGAAGCAGATTCAAGAAAAGCCAATATCATCAATTGCATTGACGACAACATTAGGGTTGAATTGGGAAAATCGAGCGAAATGGCAGGTGAAGCCTCCTACATGGCCCTCGAAAAAGCAGTTGAGGATTTGAAAAATGGCGAAATTGATGCCTTGATTACAGCGCCCATCAATAAAGATAACATTCAGTCTGAAAAATTTAACTTCCCCGGGCACACCGAATATTTAGCCGAACAATTTAATACCCGCGATTATTTGATGCTGATGGTTAGTGAATCAATGAAAGTGGGTGTCGTTATAGGGCATGTTCCTATTTCAGAAGTTTCATCAAAAATTACCAAAGGGGCAATCCTGAATAAATTACGCATCATCAATCAGTGCCTCGAAAAAGATTTTTTTATTAAACGGCCACGAATTGCAGTGCTCGGCTTAAACCCTCATGCGGGCGACAATGGCCTGTTGGGCAACGAAGAAAACGACATCATCATTCCGGCTATTCAACGGGCTAAAGATGAAGGTATTATTGCAATCGGGCCTTATCCGGCAGATGGATTTTTTGGTTCAGGCGATTTTGTGAAATTCGATGCCATTCTGGCTATGTACCACGATCAGGGTCTCATCCCATTCAAAATGGCTTCGTTCCACCGGGGAGTGAACTATACTGCCGGATTGCCCGTTATCCGTACATCTCCTGCACATGGAACTGCTTTCAACATTGCGGGTGAGGACAAAGCTTCGCCCGATTCATTCCGCGAAGCCTTGTACCTGGCCATTGATATCCATAAAAATCGGGCCTTATATAAGGAAATCACTAAAAATCCATTAAAAAAATACGAAATCAATCAGGGGCAAGTTGACGAATCGATTGATTTTGAGGCTATCGAAGAAGAAATTTAATACTTTTTCAGGGTATGTTCGAATATATCAAAGGGACTGTAGCTTCGCTGAAACCATCTCATATTATTTTGGAAGCCAATTCGGTAGGCTATTTCATTACCATCTCCCTTCATACTTATACCCAGTTAAACGGAAGGGAAAACGTTAAACTTTACATCCATCAGGTTATTCGCGAAGATGCCCACCTGTTTTATGGTTTTGCGACCGAAAGCGAGCGCGAACTGTTCCGCATGCTCATTTCAGTAAGCGGAATCGGGTCAAATACGGCGATTATGATGTTTTCGTCACTTTCGCCCGACGAAATCAGCCAGGCAATCCTGAACGAAAACGTAGCCCTTTTAAAAAGCATTAAAGGCATTGGCATTAAAACTGCACAACGGGTCATTATTGATTTAAAAGATAAAGTTGGAAAGTCTCCTGCCAGTGAACAAATTGTAGCTTCGGCAGACAATACATTGCGAAATGAAGCGTTATCTGCTTTAGTCATGCTGGGATTTGCGAAGAAGCCGGCCGAAAAGGAATTGGATAAAATTCTGGCCGCCCAACCAAATCTATCAGTTGAAAGTGTCATCAAATTGGCACTAAAAAGCCTTTAATCAGAAAAAGATCTGGAATTGAAAAAGTACGGCCGAAACATACTTCTGCTTCTTATTATATCTTTTATTTATGCTTTCGGAGGTAGTCCCTCCGAATCAAGGACTACGCTCAGAAATTACGCGGAACTGTCCAACATGCCGGTTCCTGAAGACACGGTTAAAATTGATACCACCGGCATTTTACCATACAAGTTTAAGGATGAACCCGAATTTGCCTATCCCGATAAAAAGGACAGTTCCGGCCTGTTCCTGAAGCGACCTTCGAATATCCGTACCGAAATTGAATATGACCCGGTTACCGGCGAGTACAATTTTGTGGACAAAATCGGTGATTTTAATTACAGGTTGCCAAAAACGATGTCGAAAAAGGAATTTCAGAAGTATGATTTTGAACAGGCGATCCAGAACTACTGGCGTACCCAGACCCGTATAAAAGGCATTGAAGATAAGGGCGGTCTCATTCCGAGGCTTACCATCGGGGGCGAAACATTCAATAAAATATTCGGAAGCAATACCATAGATATCCGTCCGCAGGGATATGTGGAAGTTAGTTTCGGCTACCAGATGAATGCCACCGAAAACCCTTCCATCCCTGAACGATTGCGTAAAGTGCCAACCTTCGACTTCGACCAGAAAATACAAATGAACGTAATGGGTAAAATTGGCGACCGGATGGAAATGCGCGTCAATTACAATACTGAAGCCACCTTCGATTACGAAAATAAAATGAACCTCGGCTACACCGGCGACGAAGACCAGATTATCAAGAAAATTGAAGCCGGTAATGTTTCCCTTCCTTTGAACGGTTCACTGATTACCGGAGGGTCGAACCTTTTTGGGGTAAAAACCGAAATGCAGTTTGGAAAACTGAATTTGACGACTATTTTTTCGCAGCATAAAGGCGAAACCCAGGTGGTTGAGTCGGAAGGCGGGGCCCAAAAAAAGACTTTCGAGATTGCGGCTTCTGAATACGATGCAAACCGTCACTTTTTCCTGGCCCAGTATTTTCGCGACCAATACAACGAGGCGCTTCAAAATCTTCCCATTGTGCGGTCGTCAATAACCATCAATAAAATTGAAGTTTGGGTAACCAATAAATCGAGCAACTTTAAAGAAGCACGCAATATTCTGGCTTTCATGGATTTGGGCGAGCACGACCCGAATATCCACAATAAAATCGGCGCTTTTCAGGAAAGTTCCGGATTGCAGTATCCCGAAAGCATTTTCCCTTTTAACGATGCGAACGGATTGTACAACCAAATCGCAGCTAACTACACCGGAATCAGACAATCGGATAACATCAACAAAACCCTTTCGCCGCTTTCAGCATTTAATTTTTCAGGAGGAAAAGATTTTGAAAAGATTGAACAGGCCCGTTTGCTGAGCGAATCGGAGTATTCCGTTAATCTGAATCTGGGGTACATTTCGTTACGGTCGGCCCTGAACTCGGACGAAATTCTGGCCGTCGCCTTCAACTACACAGCCAATGGGAAAACCTATCAGGTGGGGGAGTTTTCGACCGATGGAATTAATGCTCCTGAAACCCTTGTGTTGAAACTGATAAAGGGGACAAATCTGTCACCAAAGATTCCGACATGGAAACTAATGATGAAAAATATTTACGACCTGAATGCTTATCAGTTGACCAAGGAAGAATTTATCCTGGATATCATGTATCAGAACGATGAGACAGGTACGTACATCAATTATTTGCCGCAGGGACGATTGGATGGTCATATTCTGTTACGCGTCATGAACCTCGACAAACTGAATTCCCAACTTGATTTGATGAGCGACGGCGTATTCGACTTTGTGGAAGGAATTACGGTCAGTTCTTCTTCCGGAAGAATCATCTTTCCGGTTTTAGAACCTTTTGGTAAAAATCTGGCCGATTCCATTGGCGATCCGGCACTGATTAACAAGTTTGTTTACAGTACGTTGTACGATTCAACCCGGACGGTTGCCGAACAGGATGCCGAGCACAACAAATTCAAACTAAAGGGTTCTTACAAAGGTTCTTCGAGCTCCGAAATTCAGGTAAATTCACAAAACCTGGCCAAAGGATCGGTTAAAGTTTCTGCCGGTGGACGTACATTGACCGAAAATATTGATTATACGGTCGATTATACTTCAGGAATTGTGAAAATCATTAATTCAGGCCTGCTCGAATCGGGAACTCCACTCCAGGTTTCTACCGAAAGTCAGGACCTGTTTAGCATGCAGCGAAAAACCCTGATAGGCGCTCATGCCAACTATGCCTTCAGCGAAAAGTTCAATTTGGGGGCAACGGTACTGCACATGCAGGAAAGGCCATTAACACAGAAGGTGAATTACGGCGACGATCCGATTTCGAATACCATGCTGGGACTGGATGTGTCCTATTCCGGCGAATCGCAGTTTTTAACTACTATGATTGACAAACTGCCATTTTATTCGACCAAAGAAAAATCATCCATCTCGTTCGACGGAGAATTTGCCCAGTTGGTTCCGGGGCATTCGAAGGTGATCAAGAAAAGCGGTACAGCCTACATTGATGATTTTGAGGCAACCAAAACTTCGCTCGACCTGAAATCAAGGTCGGCCTGGGTATTGGCCAGCACCCCGCAAAAACAAAACATTTTTCCTGAAGCTGAAACCAACGATGAGCTTTCTTACGGATATAACCGGGCAAAACTGGCCTGGTATGTCATTGATCCGTTGTTTTTGAGAAGCAGTCCCACCACTCCCGATCACATTAAAAATGATAAAGACCTTCAGTCGAACCATCTGGTACGCGAGGTTTATGAAAATGAGATATTTCCCGACCGAGAAACTCCGGTAGGTTTACCAACCAATATTCCGGTTCTCGATTTAGCTTTTTATCCGAAGGAAAGAGGCCCCTATAATTTTGACACTGATCCATCGCAGTATTCACGTGGAGTAAATCCTGACGGAACGCTGCGCGATCCTGAAACACGGTGGGGCGGAATGATGCGAAAAATTGAAACCAGCGATTTTGAGGCGGCCAACATCGAATTTATTGAATTTTGGGTGATGGACCCTTTTGTAAACGATACCCTCGGAGAGAACAAAGGTGGCGACTTGTTTTTTAACCTTGGCGATATTTCGGAAGATGTGCTGAAAGACTCCAGAAAATCGTTCGAAAACGGCTTGCCGGTTACCGCCGAACTCAAGGATGTTGATTCTACTTTGTGGGGTCGTGTTTCAACCCAGCAATCACTGGTAAAAGAGTTCGACAATAACATCGAAAGCCGCCGTTACCAGGATATTGGTTTCGATGGATTAAACGACGATGATGAAAAGACTTTCCTGAATAGTTATCTGGAATCCATGAAAAAAATCCTGAATCAGGATGTATTTACTAGATTTCAGGCAGACCCTTCGAGCGATAATTATCACTATTATCGCGGTTCCGACTTCGATCAGGAAGAAGTTGGCATTCTGGAGAGATATAAAAATTTTAACGGACCTGACGGCAATTCACCGACCGCCGAAATGTCGCCCGAATCCTATCCAACTTCGGCATCCACCCAGCCCGATATGGAAGACATCAATGGTGATAATACCCTGAATGAATACGAAAGATATTACCAGTATAAAGTCAGCATCCGGCGCGAAGACATGGTAATTGGTAAAAATTCCATTGCCGACATTAAGGAAGCAAACGTAAAACTTAAGAATGGAAAGCTGTCGAAGGTTAACTGGTACCAGTTTAAAATTCCTGTAAGGACTCCAAATGAATCGTTTGGTTCGATTTCTGATTTTAAATCAATACGGTTTTTAAGGATGTTCATGAGAGGGTTTTCGGAAACAACCATACTTCGTTTTGCTACGCTTGATCTGGTACGTGCCGATTGGAGAAAATACACCAAAGATGTTGACGGGAAAATTGGAGTTAATTCGCTGACCACCAAATTCGACATTTCTGCCGTGAATATCGAAGAAAATGCCAGTCGTAAACCAATCAATTACGTGTTGCCTCCGGGTATCGAACGGGTAATTGATCCGGCCAATCCTCAGTTACGCCAGTTAAATGAGCAGTCGCTACTGGTGCGTACTGTTGATCTGGAAGAAACTGAAGCCCGCGCTGCTTACAAGAATTTAAGTATGGATTTCCGTAATTACAAACGCCTGCAAATGGAAGTTCATGCCGAAGCGATTAAAGGTTACCCGCTCAAGGATAATGATTTGTCGTTGTTTATTCGTATCGGGTCTGATTACAATTACAACTATTACGAATACGAGATACCGCTTTCACTTACTCCTGAAGGTTTGTACAACAGCGATAATGAAGCCGACCGGTATGCCGTTTGGCCGGATGCTAACCGGCTCGATTTCCGGTTAAGCGCCTTTTCTGATTTGAAACTGAAGCGCAACGACGAAATGCGGCAGGCAGGGTCAACCGTTAGCCTGACTAAGGTCTATCCGGTTATTGATGGAAACCGCACCATCAAGATCAAGGGGAATCCGAATCTGGGAAATGTGGAGGTGATGATGGTCGGTATCCGCTACAATAAGAAAGATGCCAATAATTACGGTCCCCGGTCAATCGAGGTATGGTTAAACGAACTTCGGCTGTCCGATTTCGAAGAAGGCGGTGGCTGGGCGGCAACCGGAAGGGTGACTGCACGACTGGCTGATCTGGGTTCGGTTATTTTTGCCGGAAGGACCCGAAGCGCCGGATTCGGAAGCATTGACCAGAAGGTAAACGAACGGGCTATGGACGATTTGACCGAAATGGACATCTCGGCTAATCTTGAATTGGGAAAATTCTTTCCTGAAAAGGCACAAGTCCGCATCCCTGTTTATTTGGGTTATTCGCAAAGCAAAAGCAACCCGAAATACAACCCGCTCGATCCGGATATTAAAATGAAAGATGCGCTCAGCATGGCCGGTGGAAAAACGGAACGGGATTCAATAAAAAGACTGGCACAGGACCTTGTTACCCGAAAAAGCATCAACTTCACCAATGTGAAGATTGACCGGAGCAGTAAAGACGGGAAACCTAAGATTTACGACCCGACCAACTTTTCGCTGACTTATTCATACAACGAGATGATGAAGCGGAGCATCAATATTGAACAGAACCTCGATAAAAATCACCGGGGACTGTTTAGCTACAGCTTCAATGGCCGGCCCGAGGTAATTGAGCCTTTTAAGAATTCAAAGCTACTGAACAAGAGTATTTTCAGGCTTATCCGCGATTTTAATATCTATCCGCTACCTTCCCAGTTTTCGTTTCGGACCGATATCTGGCGGCATTACAACGAAATTCAACTCAGGAATATCTCCAATCCCAACATGATCATTCCGCGAACTTTCAATAAGGATTTTATCTTGAACCGTTATTTCGATCTTCGCTACAATCTGACCCGAAGCCTCGAATTCGACTTCTCGTCGGAGAATACCGCCCGTATTGATGAACCCGAAGGCCGGATTAATCGTTTCGACGATGATTATGCCATGAAAAAAGATTCGATCCTGACTAATCTGTTCAATCTGGGAAGGCCAACTTTGTACCATCACATGATCAATGCCAGTTATATGGTGCCGGTAAATAAACTGCCGTTGCTCGACTGGACTTCTCTTTCAGTACGTTATCAGGGTATGTACGACTGGCAGGCAGGTCCTTTAACCAACAAATCAGTGGTTCTTGGAAATGTGATTGAAAACTCGCGGCAGGTACAGTTAACCGGACAGCTCAATCTGGTAAGCTTATACAATAAAGTCGGTTTCCTGAAAGACATCAACCAGAAATACGGAACCAGTTCAAGGCAGCAGCAGCGCATGCAGCGGCCCCGGCAAGGGCAACCTGCGCAGAAACAACAAGCTGCTCCAACAAAAGAAAAAGATACCCCACGAATTAAAGAAGTTCAATACTCTGCCGAAAATGTAAGACTGAAAGCGAATACGCCCAAATCAATCTTTCATAAGCTGAATACCAAGGAAGTGGAACTTACCGCAGTTACCAAAGACGGAACAAAAGTGGAAGGGCAAATGGCCATCATTAATGAAAACCGCGTTACTTTCACTCCTGAAAAGAGTGTTGCAGGAGTGAAGTTTGTTGTCAAAGGTAAAGTTGAAGTAAACGGCGACCTTGGCCAAAAGATTATTCAATATACTGCCCGGGCTTTGATGAGCGTGCGCAGTATTTCTTTGAGTTATTCGGGTACTGATGGTACCGTATTACCGGGATTTATGCCCGAACCCCGGATTTTTGGCAGTGGAAAATATGCCCCGGATCAGAGTATGTTCAGCAATATTTCGAGCCAAAGTATTGCCCCAGGTCTTCCTTTCCTTTTAGGATGGCAGGACAGGGATTTTGCAATGAAGGCAGCCCGGAACGGATGGATAACCCGTGACTCGTCGCTCAATTCGCCATTTGTAATGTCACGCAGCGAAAACTGGAATTTCAGGGCCAATGTTGAACCTTTCCCCGATTTGCGGATTGATGTGAATGCCAACCGGACTTATTCAGAGCGCACGACCGAGTTTTACAACTATAACAACAATACAGGCGATTTCGATCCGGTCAACCGTTCGGTTAGGGGGAATTTCACCATGTCAATCAATTCCATGAAAACTGCTTTCAGCAAAATGGGAGATGATAAAAAAACTCCACCTTCGCAAGCATTTCAAAATCTGAAAGATTACCGGATTGTTATAGCCCAGCGTCTGGCAAGTCAGCGCGTAGCCAACCCTCAGCTTGGTTATAACCCTTCCGAAAAAGACCTGGTAACAGGATTCCCCGTTGGTTACGGTCCAACTTCGCCACAGGTTATGATTCCAGCATTTATTGCCGCTTACACCGGCCAAACTGCCCAGAAGGTGGCTCTAAGCCCTTTCCCTTCGCTGAAATATATGCGTCCAAACTGGCGTATTACCTACGAAGGGATTGTTGCTCAATCAGAATTCCTGAAGAAGTATATGAAAACACTGAGTTTTAATCATGCCTACCGTTCGAGCTATAACGTGGGGGCATTTATTTCAAATCTCGATTACGACGAAGGTTTATATGCTGATGGATTTAGTTATGTCAGAAATAAAACCGGTGACTTTATTGGCCCGAGCGATATCAACTCGGTCAGTATTTCGGAGCAGTTCAGCCCGCTGATTAACATGGATATTACCTGGATCAATGATTTTGAAACCCGGGCCGAGCTTAAAACTTCACGGAACCTGGCGCTGAGTTTTGCAAACAATCAGATTACCGAAGTGCTGAGCAACGAAATGGTTTTTGGTGTAGGCTACCGGTTTACCAGAATGGATTTGATCGTCAAAACAAAAAAATCGCAGAAGGCATATTCGAACGATTTAAATATCAGGGCTGATTTATCTTTCCGAAAAAACAAGACGATTTTGAGACGGATTGTTGAAGAAGATGAGCAGTTAACAGCCGGCCAGGGCGCGGTTACTTTAAAGACAACCGCAGACTATATGCTGAGCGACCGTTTCCAGTTGCGGCTGTATTTCGATAAGATTATGAACAACCCCTACAAAGGTTCATTCAAAACTTCAAATACCAATTTTGGGGTCAGTTTCCGGTTTACGCTGGCGCAGTAGTTTATTCATTCAAAGACTATACCTGACCGACAAAATCAAATTTCGTCCACCTGAAACAATTCCGGAGGAATAAGGGCGGTAGCGTTTGTTCAGGATGTTTTCAAGTCCGGCATTCAGGATAAAATTTTTGGAAAGCTGAACAGATGATTTCAGATTAAGTGTCCACCAGGCTGGAGAATAGGGTTTTCCATTGGTATCAATGGCATAAATCTCAGGTTTTTCCAATTCACTGGACGATAAGTTTGAATTCGAAATTTCGCCATTGAAACGAGCATAACATACAATCCTGTATTTTTCGCCGGAATAACTGAAATGCGAACTTCCGAAGAAAGGCGCCGCATGACGCAGCGGGTCTCCGAAACTATCTTCACCCCAGGTGTAGCTACACGAATTCTTCATTGAAATCTGTGGTGAAAAGAAAACTTCCATCGAAAAACTCCCACCATACAAACGGGCATAATCGGCATTGACCAGCGCTTCCACCTTGCTCAATGATCCGTCATATAGAATGGAATCCTTTCCATTGAAACTAAAATCGCTTCGGATCATGGCATCGTTCAGGAAAGTGTAAAAAGCATCGAGTTCGAATTTGGCCACTTTCTGGAAGCGCCGAATGATACCAATCTCCACATTTTGGGCATATTCGGGTTTCAGGTTTGGATTGGGGACCATGACATTACCAGGCGTTGACTCAAATACTTTGGCCATATCGTCAATGTTGGGCGAACGGAATCCGGTTGACGCGCTGGCATTCAACTGCCAGTTGTCGGTAGGGTGATAAACCAGTCCCAAATTACCGGTGACGGCGTTGTGTGTATTGCTGAATTCCGAAAAAGGAAAGTCATAAAACTTGGTTGAAAACGTCCCTTTTAATCCGGCTAAAGTATATCGTCCACCAGCATGAAGTGTAAACCGGCGATTCAGTAACCATTTATAGCTCAGATAGGCAGCCAGGCTGGTGGTGCTTGAGCCATCAGGATATCGGGTATCAATGTTTTTTTGTTCGCCGTTGGTAAGATTGCGCGAAACACCTTCAGAACCCACCAGATTGAAATTTCCTTCAACCCCGTAATAAACGACATGGCGTTTATCTATGGTTTTATCGAAATCAATATTCAGGCTAAATACATCTACATTTTCTGTTCGTTCATTGAGTTCCTTCTTGTTGAGCTTCCGGTCGAGGCGGCTTTCAGAATATTTTTGCCAGCCGGCCAGCAGGCCCACGCGGTCGAAGATGCTGGTTTTTTCGGTGTACTGCAACTGTAACGAATGTAAGCTCCAGGTTTGGGGGCCATAATACCAATCGCCGTATTTCAGTTGACCATTGCTGTATTGAATGAGACGGTCGTAACGCGGAATGTCGGATGTTTCGGAAAAATGAAAAGCATAATTAAAATCCAGCTTTTCGCCGGGACGGTACCGAAGTTTCAGCATCGAATTGAATTGAGAATAGCCCGTGTAAACCTCTTTGCGGGGATCAGAATTTTCTGCAACCCGATCACTTCCGGAGTCAGCCATCGAATTTTTAACCACATACTGTTGACGAAGATATTCGTCAGGGCCAGACGTTCCCATTTTCAGGTCATCAAAATCGGTATAGGTCATACTCATTAATGCAGCCCATCTGTCTGAACCAAAATTGACATCGCCATGCACCGTTTTCTCGAAATTGGAGCTTGAATATCGGGTAAAAACATGACCGCGCCGTTCAGATTGCTCCGAACTCGATAGTTTGGGTTTCAGGGTCTGATAGCTCATGACTCCACCCAGCGCATCGCTTCCGTATATCACCGAGCCCGGTCCGAAAATTACTTCGGTGCTTTCAATGCTTCCGGCATCCAACGAAATCACATTTTGCAGGTTACCGTTGCGGTATATCGCATTGTTCATCCGGATACCATCAACAACCAACAGTAACCTGTTTGCCGAAAAGCCCCGGATCATCGGACTTCCGCCGCCCATCTGGCTTTTCTGGACAAATACCCCGCTTTTATATTCGAGCAGGTCGGCAGCCGTCTGCGGGTTTTGAAAATCAATGTCTTTCCGGCTGATGGTAATAATGTTATTCGGAATTTCGAGCCTTGATTGTTCGCGCCTGCTGGCTGAAATTACAATTTCATCAATACGCACAGGATCTTCAAGCAACTTGACTACAAAATTGTTAGACCAAAGATTCTGGTAATTCGTGCGTAATTCGACGTAGGAAGGATGTGCCAAAGTTATACGTGTCGCATTTTTAAATGAAGTGATATCAGCTTTTCCATCCTTGTTGGTGCGGGTTGACAACTGATTGGCATAAATCAGAACTCCTTCAACCGGCTTTCCGGTTTTTGAATCACAAACAAATACCTGTTGAGTATGGGCAAGTTTGAAACTAAATAGCAGTATAAGAATGAGTAAAGGTTTCAATCTGGATTTTTTGCAAAAATAGAAAATCGGATAAGGTTCGGCAATAACCATGCCTTTATAAAGGATTTTCAGGAATTAATAATTTTCAGTCAATGAATAGTTATTTGCCATGCACAGCACACATCAAACAGAGGCTGCCCCGATATCAGGACAGCCTCTTGTTCTTTACGATCTAATGATCGGGATATTCTTCAGTATTTAGTATCCTGCCGAATACCAGAAGAGTCGGGTTAAAGCGCTATCGCCACCAATTTTTGCGGCAGCAGCTTTGTAATTATCACCGTTTAAGATTTGTTCAGATCAACCGAATACCAGCTCCATACCGGTTGTCCATCGAATTTTGGACCAAACGAAGCGTCTTCAGGTTGATAGATTCTATATTTTCAGGGTCAATATCGCTGGCAGCATTCCCATAATCATATCCCGCTCCGGAAGTAGCCTGGCTTGAGGTAACTCCGATTGAAGTATGTTTTCCAATGTTATCATTGTCATTGCAACCAAAGCCAAAAACTCAGGTAAATTCAATGCTTTTTAGGTTTATTCAATTATCTTGCGAAGGATTTGATTTTTGAAAATTCATTAAATTGATTCGGGATGGCAGCCAGTTTTTTTGATCAGATAACCCATGAATTTGAAAGGCCATTTCAAAATCCCGTATTGGTTTTCTCAGTCATCCTTTTCATCATATTGCTCTCGCCCATTTTACTTCGCAAACTTAAAATTCCGGGTATCATCGGATTGATCATATCGGGGGTAATTATTGGGCCACATGGATTAAATGTTCTCGAACAAAACTCGGCAGTTAAACTGTTCTCCACAATTGGCCTTCTGTATATCATGTTTATTGCCGGTCTGGAACTCGATCTGAAGGAATTTCAGCGAAACAGAAATAAAAGTCTGGTATTTGGTTTCCTGACCTTCATTATTCCATTGACTATCGGATTTCCGATTTGCTATTACCTGCTCAATTATAATTTTACAGCAAGTTTGCTTATATCGAGTATGTTTTCGACACACACGATGGTTTCGTACCCTATTGTGAGCAAATTTGGTATTTCAAAAAACGAAGCTGTTGCCATTACGGTCGGTGGAACAATCCTGACAGACACGGCCGTTTTGATTTTGCTGGCCATTATACTGAGCTCGAATAGTGGGGGACTAAGTTTTGCTTTTTGGATTCAGCTGACCGTTTCACTGACTATTTTTTCCGGAATTATGTTCTGGCTTATACCTAAAATAACGGCATGGTTCTTTCAGAAGTTGGAAAGTGAAAAATCTTCGCATTTTATTTTCGTTTTATCGGTGGTGTTTTTTGCTGCATTTCTGGCTGAACTGGCTGGTGTGGAACCCATTATCGGGGCATTTGTGGCCGGTTTGGCTCTCAATAAACTGATTCCTTATTCCTCCAGCCTGATGAACCGGATCGAATTTATCGGGCAATCGATATTTATCCCCTTTTTCCTGATCAGTGTCGGCATGTTGGTTGATATCAAAGTGCTATTAAATGGACCTACAGCAGTAATCATTGCAGTGACTTTATCGGTGGTGGCATTAATTGGAAAATGGGTTGCCGCCTCGGTTACAAGTACAATTTTCAGGTATTCGGGTGATCAGAGAAAACTTATTTTCGGACTCAGCAGTTCACATGCTGCGGCTACGTTGGCCGTTATTCTGGTTGGATTCCGAACCGGCATTATTGACGAAAATGCGCTGAATGGTACGATTTTGCTCATTTTGGTTACCTGTTTGACAGCCACACTGGTTACTGAAAATGCCTCGCGCCGGATATTGACCTCCGAAAAAGAAGAGCCGGTTATTGAATATCCGGTACGCGACAGTGAGCACATCATGATTCCAATTGCCAATCTGGATAACATGGAAACCTTGCTCGAATTTGCGGTTTTAGTTAAAAATAAGAAGTCTGTCAACCCGATTACCATTTTATCGGTGGTTCCGAACGATGAAGAAGCAGAAAAAAATCTGGTCATTGCCAAAAAGAACCTGCAATCGCTGGTGAAAATGGCTATGGCTAATGAAACCAAAGTTAAGGTTACGGCTACCATTGATCACAATATTGCCGGTGGAATCATCAGGGCTTCCCGCGAAGAAATGACAGATACCCTCATGATTGGATGGCCCAGGAAAACAGGTTTGATAGAGCGTTTCATCGAAACAAAGACAGCATCAATAATTTCGCGGACCAGTAAGGCCATTTACATCTGTCATTTTGAGCATCATCTTGTCGGACATCATCGGATTGTGGTCGTTTGTCCGCCATTGGGAGAGTTAGAGCCAGGTTTCGAAATCTGGTTGCCTAAAATAAGTACCCTGTCAAAAGAGTTAAGTATAAATGTTTTCTGTTATTGCAACGCCACATCCAAAGAGGCCATTCATGAATATTTCAGGCACCGCAAACATAAATGTGGCTTCAGCTTCTCTGAGGAATTTGATTTGCAAAACCTTCCAATGTTACAGAAACATGTCGCCCCCGAAGATCTGCTCATTTATATTGCAGCAAGGCGAGCATCGGTTTCGTACGAGAATTGCATGGAAAACATTCAGGAACGACTTGAAAAACAGTTTGCGCATAACAGCAGGATCATCATTTATCCAAGGGCCCATCATATCGACAGCAAATTTAGTGAGTACGGTGATATCAATCCTGAGCCACTGAACCAGGGATTTGAACGTGTCCAAAAAATCGGAAAAGATTTGGGGAATTTGCTGAAGGGGGAGCATCATTCCAAAGGATAAGGATTATGAAAAAGGCCTCCGTTTCTGGAAGCCTTCACTGTTTTTACTCATCCCTCAATCGGGTTTTGATCGTTTGGCATTAGCCTGAAAAATTTAAAACCTTACCTTGTTACTATACTGCCGCTTTCATTTCAAAAGCCTCGGTAAGAATATCGGGATACATTTCTTTGAAATTTTCAAAACACCATTCTTTTAAACTATTTACTTCCGAATCTCCCACCCAGTTAATACACTTTACCAATTCTTTACGAAATAATTCACGGCTGAAACTAACTTTTGGTAAAATAACCCTTGCGTACTCCAGCATAGTTTCTGTATATTTTTCTAATTGTTCTCTAAATTTAACCAATGCAAGAATGAATTTGTATGCTAAAAAGCAGTAATGATAAAGTTTGACTGAAAAAATTGAATTCTAAAATATATTCTAGAAATAACATGTTGAAATACAGTCTGATACTCTGTTAGCTCCAATTTAATGTTAGAAAACATTCTTTCAGGATTGGTTCCCTAATCAAAAAAACAACCACCTTGTTTTAAATATCTGCAATGATCGAACGAATAAATCCGGAAACTTTTTGCTCTAAAGGTTCATTGCCCTCCATAGCTTTTACAAAAGCGCTTCCAATGATGGCTCCATTGGCATATCGACAGGCATTGGCAAAAGTTTCCGCATTCGAAATCCCAAAACCGATCAGTCTTGGATTCTTTAAATTGATCGATCTTACCCTTTCAAAATACTCCATCTGAAAGTCGGAAACGCTGGTTTTGGCGCCTGTTGTTGCATTGCTCGAAACCATATAAATAAATCCTGAAGAAGCTTCGTCAATGATCCGAAGTCGTTCTGCTGAAGTTTGTGGGGTAATCAGGAAGATATTGTGCAGATTATTGGCTTCAAATATTGCCTGAAATTCTTTCTGGTAAACGTCCAGTGGGAGGTCAGGAATAATCAGGCCGTCAATGCCAACCTCCTTACATTTCAGGCAAAAAGCCTCTACTCCGTATTGCAGCACCGGATTGATGTATCCCATCAGGATGAGTGGAAGATCAACCGATTGGCGGATATCTTTTAACTGATCAAATAATTTCCTGACACTCATTCCATTTTGCAGCGAAATAAGGCTGCTGTGCTGAATGACTGGCCCGTCGGCCACCGGATCAGAAAAAGGCATACCAATTTCGATCAGGTCAACGCCATTTTTTACTAGTTCCTGAATAATGGGGACTGTATCTTCCAGTTTCGGATATCCGGCTGTAAAATATACCGAAAGTATATTCTCTTTTTTCGATTGAAAAAGTTGGTTTATTCTGTCGTTCATGATTTTCAATTATTATATTGTTGGAGTTACTCACGGGGTGACTTAGAGTCACCCCGTGAGTCGCCCGTAAACTAATATCCAAAATGTTTTAGATAAATTTCCATGTCTTTGTCGCCCCTTCCGGAGAGATTGATGACTGTTACTTCTTCCGGTTTGAGCTGTATTTTTTTTAGTGCGGCCAGTGCATGCGCCGGTTCGAGCGCCGGGATGATTCCTTCCAGTTGGGTCAGTTCCAGGGCAGCCTCCAGGACTTCCGCATCGGTTGCCCAGAGATATTTTGCCCGTTTGGTAGCAAATAAATTGGCATGCATGGGTCCAATTCCGGGATAATCCAGTCCAGCCGAAATCGAATAGGGTTCTGTAATTTGTCCGTCTTCTGTCTGCATCAGAATGGAACGCGAGCTGTGTAAAACTCCGGGAGAGCCAAGTGTCAGCGTTGCTGCAGTTTCTGGAGTATCAATGCCCAGACCGGCAGCTTCAACGCCAATTAATTCCACTTCGTCCTGATCAAGAAAATGGTAAAAAGCCCCTGCGGCATTGCTTCCGCCACCTACACAGGCAATCACCCGGGTCGGGTTTTCCCGGCCAGTCTGTTCGTCCAACTGCCAGCGTATTTCTTCGGAAATAACCGATTGAAACCGGGCCACCATATCGGGATACGGATGCGGGCCAACCACTGAACCAATAATGTAATGTGTATCAACCGGATTGTTGATCCAATCGCGCATGGCCTCGTTGGTAGCGTCTTTCAGGGTTTGGTTGCCACTGATTGCCGGAATCACCTCGGCTCCCAGCATCTTCATTTTTTTTACATTCGGGGCCTGACGTTCCACATCAACAGCTCCCATGTAAACTATGCATTTCAGTCCCATCAGTGCACATACGGTTGCGGTTGCAAGTCCATGCTGGCCAGCGCCTGTTTCGGCAATGATGCGGTGCTTGCCCAATTTTTTCGCTACCAGAATCTGCCCGATGGTATTGTTTATTTTATGCGAACCGGTATGGTTCAAGTCTTCGCGTTTCAGATAAATATTGCTCTGGTACTTTTCTGAAAGCCTTTTAGCCAGATACAATGGCGATGGCCGTCCCACATAATGTTTGAGTAAGCCGATAAACTCCTGCCTGAAATCGTATGAGTTGATGATTTCAAGGTATTTCGAGCGTAATTCTTCGATATTCGGCACCATCATTTCGGGTATGTACGCCCCCCCAAATTCGCCGTAATAACCTTTTTCGTTGACCTGATAATTCATATTTTCGATTTATAAACCCCCTTCTTATTCCACCGATGGGGAAAGATTTGGGCTTGAGTTATAATTTATTTTTATTTTCAGGAACTGCTTTCATTTTCTCCGTAAGAGATCCATGTCAATAGAATTCAATAGATTGAAAAAATGTATTTCCCGTAGGGAATTAACCAAAAACCGTAAATGTCCTAACGGACAATGTGTTTCGTCTTTCTAAATTTCTATTGACATTCATGTCCTAACGGACAAAATTAAACTTTAAACAATTTGTAAGCAGTTTTACTATCATGTATATTCTTCTCTCCTGATTGCCAGAATAAATGTTTTAACTCTTTCAACATCCTTCAGCGCGGGACTGATTTCAAAACCGCTATTGATGTCGATTCCGAATAACTGAGGATGCCTGAAATTCCGGATGGCTTCCAAATCATCTGGTCCAATGCCCCCACTCAAAAAAAATGGAGTTGAATCCATGTAATTTCTGAGCATTTGCCAGTTAAATTTTTGTCCTGTTCCTCCCGGAAGCTGACCTTTTGTGTCGAACAAAAAGTAGTCGCAAACTCCTGAATATGCTTTTATGTCGTCAAATTCGAAATGTTCGTCAATTGAAAATGCTTTAAAAACTATTTTTCCTGATTTCTGAATTTCCCTGCAATATTCCGGCGACTCATTGCCATGCAACTGCACGACGTGCAAGTTCCAGCTTTGGCAAATTTCGAGTACTTTTTCCGGAACTTCATCAACAAAAACGCCAACTTTTATTACTGAATCCGGGATATTATTCGACAATTCCGGCGAAGGGTCGAACCCAACGAACCGTTTGCTTTTGGGGTAGAAGATGAATCCCAGATAATCGGGCAATGCAGCGACCACTCCTGTGATATTCTCAGGATCGCGCATTCCGCAGACTTTTATTTTTAACTCGTTCATCTTGGTATATTTTAGGTTTTACTGACGGGGTGACTCTAAGTCACCCCGTCAGTGGCAGCATTTCTATTTCAATTTCTCAATAAATTCTTTACAAGCTATGCCCGGGTTGTTGGTTTTCATGAAGGTTTCGCCAATCAGGAATCCTTTATATCCGGCAGCCCGAAGTTCAGCAATGCTTGACGGATCAGAAAGCCCACTTTCAGAAATTTTCACAAACTGCTCAGGAATAAGCGTGCTCAGTCGAACCGATGTCTGAACATCCACCTCAAAAGTTTTTAGGTTGCGATTGTTTACACCCACCAAATCCACCAATGGGTTCAGCTTTTCCAGTTCTTCAGCGCTGTGGACTTCAACCAATACTTCCAACCCGATTTCTTTCGCGGTTTGAGTCAGTTCGAGCAACAAATTTTTACTGAGACTTTCAGCAATCAGCAAAATCACATCCGCCCCATGTGCCCGTGTTTCGTATATCTGATAAGGATCGAGCATAAAATCTTTACGCAAAATCGGAGTGTTAGGATTTGCCCAACGGGCTTTAGCCAGATCTTCAAATGAACCTCCGAAGAAGCGTTCGTCAGTCAGAACCGATAAACCACTTGCTCCGGCAGCAACATAGGCAGCGGTTACCTCCGAAGCTTCGGCCTCATCATTAATCACACCTTTAGATGGTGATTTGGTTTTATATTCAGCAATCACTCCGCTTGCACCTTCGGCCAGCAAAGCAGCTTTCAGCGAATTGGTATTCCGAATAAAATACGGCGATGCTTTCAATTCTTCAATCGAAACGCGGCTTTTTGCCTCAGCAATTTCGGTCCGTTTATGGTTGTTTATTTCGTCTAAAATGGTCATAAAAGAAGTTTCAAGAGCCTCCCCCAGCCCCTCCAGAGGAGGGGAGAAAGAACGACATTTGTATATTATCTTGTTTCTTGTTCGATATTTTTTCTTTATTTACTGCCAACTGCGACTGAACACTGAACACTATTTCAGGTTCAATTCCATCAATTTTTTAAATGCACTCCACGCCTTTTTGCTTTTCAGTGATTCGTCAGCTTCGGCAACGCAATCTGCAAGCGATTTCTCCGGAAACATACACTTAATACCCAGGGATGTATTGGCAATCACCACATTTTGCTGAGTTTCGGTTCCGGTTCCTTCCAAAATGCTCTTGAAAATCTTTGCTGCAGCTTCAGCCGTTTCTCCGCCAAAAAGTTCTTCCGGAGAAACCGGTGCAAAACCAAAATCAGCCGGAGAAAGATTATCTTCCGTGAGGTTCGACACAAAACGCGCATCGCCGGTGAGCGAAATCTCATCGTATCCATCCAGACTGTTTACAATGATGTAATTCTGACCGCTTTCCCTGAAAACCTGATGATATAGGTCCATCACGTCCAGATCGTAAACGCCTACCAGTTGGTTTTTAGGAAAGGATGGGTTGATAATCGGTCCCATGATGTTAAAGATCGTTTTTACTTTCAAGGCTCTCCGTACAGGACCGACACTTTTCATAGCCAGATGAAACAAAGGAGCATGTAAAAAGCAGATTCCAGCCTCTTCCACTTCGCGGCGCAATTTATTATGATCGTTGCTGAACTGATATCCAAAATACTCGAACATGTTCGACGATCCGCTGACCGATGAAAGTCCGTAATTGCCATGTTTGGTCACCTTGTAACCTGCTCCGGCCAATACAAAGGCACTGAGCGTGGAGATATTAAATGTATCTTTTCCATCACCTCCGGTGCCAACCACATCAATCGTGTAGTAGTCCGAAAAATCAATCTTTACACATAATTCGAGCAGAGCCTGCCTGAATCCGGACAGTTCTTCTCCGGTGATGCGGCGCATCCTGAAAACCGTCAGGAATGACGCGATTTCGGCATCCGAAAACTGTCCTTCGGCAATGTTGACCAGCGTTTGGTGAGCCTCTTCCTTCGTCAGGATATTGCCAGCAAATAAGTGATTTAATGTATCTTTCATATGAGTTTCAAATTTCAAATTTCAAATTCCAAGTTGTTTGCTGTGTTGACGGCTGGTCGCTGGCCGATGTCTGAACACTGCGACTGAACACTGCGACTTATTTTTTCTTCAGCCAATTTGCAATCATCTGTTCACCCAGTGGCGTAAGCACCGACTCGGGATGAAACTGTACGCCTTCTACATCAAAAGTAGTATGTTTCAACGACATGATCATGCCTTTGTCATCGTAACTGGTTATTTGCAAACAGTTCGGAAGATCACTTTCATTGACAATCCACGAATGATAACGTCCGGCCTGAAAAGTATCCGGGAGCCCATCGAATAAAGTTGTTGGGATTTGGGTCCTGATTACTGTAGTTGCAATTCCATGCAAAACGCGGTTCATGTTGTTGAGCGTTCCGCCAAAAGCCTCGCCAATGGCCTGATGTCCAAGACATACCCCCAAAATGCTTTTGGTTGGAGCATACCTCCGGATAATGTCAAGCAGCAATCCTGCTTCTTCAGGAATACCAGGTCCTGGAGACAGTACAATTTTATCGTATTGTTCCAGATTTTCCAGAGCAATTTCGTCGTTCCGAAACACATCAACCTGCAAACCCGATATTTTTTTAATGGCATGCACGAGGTTGTATGTGAACGAATCGTAATTATCTATGACTACTATTTTCATGATGTTAATTATTGTTTCGGGTTCCGGGTTTCAAGTTGCGGGTAAACTTGTAACCCGGAACTCGTAACTCGCAACAAATTTTCTGTTTAATTAATCTCCTTCGCCATTTCCAACGCTTTTTTCAAAGCGGCCAGCTTATTATTTACTTCCTGAAGTTCGCTTTCTTCCTGTGAATCGGCAACAATACCAGCGCCTGCCTGATAGAAAAGCGTATTTCCTTTACTCAGAAAAGACCGGATCATGATAGCGTGATTCAGGGTTTGATCGAACCCCAGGTAACCAATGCAACCACCGTAATAGCTTCGTCGCTGGTTTTCGTAAGTGTCAATCAACTGCATGGCGCGGTGTTTCGGGGCTCCGGATAAAGTCCCGGCCGGAAACGAATCACCCAGTACAGTAATCATGTTTGTATTTTCGGGCAATTTACCCGAAACTTCGGACACCAAATGAATGACATGCGAAAAGTACTGAACCTGCCGGTAACTGTCAACCCGGACATCGCTGGCATTGCGGCTCAGATCGTTTCGCGCCAGATCAACCAGCATTACATGTTCGGCATTTTCTTTTGGATCAGCACACAGTTTTTCGGCCTGGATACGGTCTTCATCATCGTTTCCGGAGCGTTTAAATGTTCCGGCAATTGGATTGATGATAGCCCGGTCTTTTTTAATTCTTAGCTCAGCTTCGGGGCTTGAACCAAAAATCCGGTAGGTTCCGTAATCGAAATAAAACAAATAAGGAGAAGGATTAACCGAGCGCAAAGCCCTGTAAACATTGAATTCGTCGCCTTTAAACGGCTGCGAAAACTGGCGCGACAACACAATCTGGAATACATCGCCACGAAAACAATGCTCCTTGCCTTTGCTCACCATGTATTTGTATTGCTCGTTGGTAATGTTCGAAACTTCATCGCCAACCGTTTCAAAATGAGTCGGAGAAAAGGTCAGGTTCCGGAGTAAGGACTCGATCTGGCCAATTTCTTTGATTTCGCCTTCCATCAGGTTTTCGATCAGGTAAATCATGTCCTTGTGATGATCAATGGCCACGATGTATTTGTAGAAACAGTATTTCGCTTCCGGAACCGAGTAGGCTTCTTTGGCTTCGGCGGAAATATCAATTTTCTCAAAATACTTCACCGCATCGTAGCTGATATACCCAAACAAACCATTGGCCGGCAGGTTTTCAGTTTCTCCCGAAAGAATGAACGACTTGAAAAAGGTATCTAATTCCTTATCAACCGGATTTTCAGGTGAAATTGTTTTTGTCAGTTTTTCTCGGCCATTACAATGAATGTTTATGGCGCCGGCATCAGCGGTAAAGCAGGCCATAGGCTTAATGCAGATAAAAGAATATGCATTTTCGTGACCATGATAGTCGGAACTTTCGAGCAAGATCGAATTTGGGAACAAGTCCCTGAATTTCAGGTAAACACTCACCGGGGTCAAAGTGTCGGCAAGGATTTTTTTTACGCTGACGAGTACGTTGATTGGGTTCATGGGTATGTTGTTTTTGTTGTCATTGTTGTCATTGTTGTCATTGTTGTCATTGTTGTCATTGTTGAAAACGATTATTGCCATTCCGTCCGAAAGAAGGTTGTTGCTTTGAGAAACATATTCTCGCGGACGGTTTTCTTGTTATCTTTTTCCACAGGGCGTTGCCTTGTGCTGATATATACCGCCCTTTCAGGGCTAATAAGTCGGTTCTTTGCATCAGGCAGTCCTTAAGTCCCCTCCCTGTGGAGGGGATTTAGGGGAGGCTTAAAAAAAAGCGGCTTACCGTGTTCCGATAAGCCGCTTTTTTGTTCATTTTTTTTACAATGATAGCTACTTCCTTCCACGGTATTGCGAAAAGTTTCTGTGCCACCACCAAATGTTTTTCATCGAAATCATCATATTCATTTAAATTTAAAAACCTGCTATTCCGAAGAGAAGCAGGCCTTAATATGGTTTAAAAATACCAATATGGCTCTTACTTCTTACTTTTTAGAAAGAAGACCCCACCACGGAAGCCATATTGTATTTGTATTTTGGATCATGTTTTTAAAATCTGGTGTAAAAAAATGAAATTAATAACAGATTAACAAGTATTCAGAGAATAAAGTTTAAATTTTCTGAAAGGCGACATGATGTCATTATTTTAATTTAACTGTTTCAGAGGCGTTTTGCCCGTCTGAAAAGATATTGAAGACTATTCAGGTTCCTTTTTCAGGAAGAAATTTCCAAAAACGCTGAGGAAGAAGTTGTCGGTGAACTTTTGGATTTTTTCGTTCCCAAATGCAAATACTCTTGTAATACTGTTTCCATAGTTGCTGAAACAGTTTTTCATCTTCATCCAGTAGGGACGAATGAAGTTGTCCGTTTTGTGAGTTGACTTTCATCTCTTCAAAAACTATGCGGGTAACTGTTTTCTGGTCATACAGGAACCCATAGTTACGTTTCAGGTCGTAAATGATCCACGTTTGGTCTGCAAACCGATCGCGAAAATGCGGAATGCATATCGGAAGTACATCGTACATGGGAGCATAGGAGGCGTAATAGCTGCCTTCCACCGTTTTCTGGAATCGGGTAAACATGTGAATTCGTTGTGCTTCGCGGCATACTTTCAGGTGCAGTTTATGGATTTCAACCACAACGGATTCTGAAAAATTGGTCTCCTCATTTTTGGCCGAATCTATAATCAAACGAATGTATTTCATCAGTAGTAGTGGGGTATCAGGCAATCCCGACAGAAAAACACGGTAAATCCGGTGTGCATTTTCTTCTGACGAATGTGCAATGATGCCATTCCATACTCGTTCAGCTTTCCGGTCATCGGTACAAATGATAATTGTTGAGCCAAATAAAACACGCTGACTTCCTTCTCCTGAATGTATTTCATCAGGAAACTGATTCATCCGGTAACATTCAAACACAAGGGTTAGCAGTCCTTCAAAAGTGTTGTCGAAAGAGAAAATGTTCATGAGTTACGGATTAAGTGTTGCATATTTCGAATTGTGGGTCATACAAATATCCGAAACTGAAACCAAATTATTCTCCAATTCCTGAACTTGTTTTTCTTGAAATCTGAACTGAAATAACGGCAATGTTATCCGTTGTTCTTCATTAAAAATCTATTTCTTTGCATTGTGTTAACCTTTTTTATGTCAACGTATTTCAGGCGCGGACACACAAAGAAAAAGTCATTAGGAAAAAGGAATTTGGTGTAAAAATGATCAAAAACAAACTGGAATTATATCTTCAGGAAGGCAGGCTCGAAGCTGGTTGCGATGAAGCTGGCCGGGGATGTTTGGCCGGACCTGTTTTTGCAGCAGCAGTTATTCTTCCTGAAAACTTTGAAAATGAGTTACTGAATGATTCTAAAAAACTGACCTGGAAGCAGCGGTATTCACTTCGGCCAATTATTGAGCGCGAAGCTTTGGCGTTTGCTATCGGGATTGTTGATAATCATGAAATAGACCGGATCAATATTTTGAATGCTTCGTTTTTGGCCATGCACCGGGCCATTGATCAGCTCAAGGTTAAACCCGAATATTTATTGATTGATGGCAACAGGTTCAAGGCTTATCCACATATCCGGCACACCTGCATAGTGAAAGGCGATGGTCGGTTTTTATCTATTGCTGCAGCATCTGTTCTGGCAAAAACCTATCGCGACGATTACTTGAATTTGATTCATCAGGAATTTCCAATGTTCGGCTGGAAACAAAATAAAGGCTATCCAACCAAACTCCACCGAATGATGGTTCAGCAATTTGGTATTACTTCTTATCATCGGAAATCGTTTGCTAATCTGGGCGACCAGCTTCGGCTTGATCTCTGAAAGTCAAATCAGAAGGTTAACCGGAACTGGGATTAATTTAAAAACTTGGAAAAAATTTGTTGTTTAACCTTATTTCTTTTAGTTTTTAACCTCTTAGTAGTCTGTTATGAGGCACTCACTTCTCCACCTTCTTTACATTATTTTACTGTGTCCGGCGGTTATGTTTTGACCTGTAAAGAGAGATCAACATGAGAAAATACTGATTTGAAAAATAAATTAGTTTTAAAGAAGTTAATCCCATTTTCCTCCAAGAATTTATACTGTCCAGATGGACATTCATTGGTTAGATCAAATAAGAATGTCTGAAAATGAATTCAGGAATAAAAAGCGCTTAACTTTTCATTCCTAAACCAGATATAAAAATACCAGTTTGAATTAATGCATTGAAGGATTTCGTTTTTTATCCTTATTTAATTGATTCGCTGGAGATTAATCATCGTCCTCGTCATCTTCGTCAGCGCCATCATCTTCATCATCATCGTAGTCGTCATCGGCTATTTCATCCGCTTCTTCCACTTCTGCTTCCTCCGCAAGTAATTCATCATCAGCATATTTGCTTTCGTATTCTTCTTTTGCACTATCCTTGAGCGAACCAGTGCTGTCGTAATCATCATCCTCTTCAATGATTTTTTCAGCTTCGTAAACAGTCATACGAACCAGATAGTACTTGTCTTCGGTTTCGAATGGCAAAGCGCTCACACGCTTTCCTTCTTTGTTGTTGAAATAGATCAGGTTTTCGCTGTATCCGCTTGGATATTCAAGTTTAATCTTTTCCTGAATTTCCGGATCAAGTTTATCGTAATCCTTAATTACCCTGGGTTTATTTGGATTCATTGAAAGAAATTTTTACTACAATTATATGAAAAAATTTAATAATACTTCGATGGCGAAAATAAATGAAAAACAATTTTTTCCGCAATAATTTTCGTGATTCTTATATGTTTTTACCACAAAATTGTTGTTAGCTAAAATCTATCATCGCTTTAATCACACCATCCTGATATCCGGATACCATTTCGAAGGCCTGCTGGGTAGCTTCCGGTGCAAAATGATGGGTGACCATTTGGCCCACCGGTAATCCTTCTTCAACCAATTGAATGGATTTTTCGACACAGTGATTTTGCCGACGGACATTATGGATCGAAATTTCATTTCGCCGAAGGATATCCATATTGATCAAATATTTTCCTTCAGGTGGGATTCCGACTAAAATAAGTTTTCCTCCTGGTTTTATTATTTTAGTGGCGTCGTCAATGGCCTGTTGCTGGCCTGTACAATCGAAGACCACGTCAAGCAGCAGTGGTTCCAAAGTCCGGGTGGCTTCTTCCGGATTTGTTTCAAAAGGATTAAAAACGGAACTGGCCCCAAGTCCGAGGGCTTTTTTGCGCCGGTAATCCAATAGCTCGAAACACAAAATCTGACCAGTCCCCAGAGTTTTAAGTACCATTAAAACACTCAATCCGATGGGGCCTGAACCGAATATTCCTACTGTTTTATTCCTGAAATCGGTTTGTGCAAGCTCAACACTGTATGTGCCAATGGTTAGAGGTTCAATGAGTGCAGCGGTTGTGGCATTAAATTTTGGGCTTAAAGTAAAACAGGTGAATTCGGGCATCACAATGTACTCTGATAAGCAACCATCAATTTGCCCCGGACAACCAAGAAACCGGTTTTTCCGGCAGGTATGCGGTCGGCCTGCCAAACACTGATCGCAGGTACCGCAATGAATACTCGGATCAACTGCAACAAGGTCGCCAGGTTTGACACGTGTAACTGAACTTCCAACCTCTTCAATGATTCCCGAACATTCGTGACCTACTACAAAAGGGAATTCGACCACTTGTGTACCAATTCTGCCTTGTGTAAAATAATGGATATCCGATCCGCAAACGCCAACTGTTTTTATTTGGATCAAAATATCATCCGGATTTTTCAGAACAGGCATGGGCCTTTCTGTCATTTCAATTTGTCGGATTCCGGTTAAAACCAATGTTTTCATCTTCAATTCGTTTACCTTTATGAAATAGCTGAGCAATTAATGAAAAAAAAAGGTGATACGATCAAAAAATACTTAATATTTTCTGAATCATTTTCTGAATCAGCTTTTATTTTGAAAAGTGCCTCCATGTTGAGTGTTCTCATATTTTTTGCAACTGCGTTTTATCACTTTTTTTATATGGATGAAACCATTACTTTGTTTCTAAATTAAAGCTTCACATCATGTACGGAAAAATTCAACAAGATTTAGCGCAAACTCTTCAGGAATTGAAAGAACAAGGTTTGTACAAAAAAGAGAGGATTATCACTTCATCACAAAGTTCAGAAATTAAGGTGAATGGCGGTAACCAGGTTTTAAATTTTTGTGCCAACAATTACCTCGGATTGGCCAATCATCCCGAAGTAGTTCAGGCAGCTCAGGAAACGATGGATAAATGGGGCTTTGGACTTTCATCGGTTCGTTTTATCTGCGGAACCCAGCAAATTCATAAAGAACTGGAAGCAAAGATGTCGGAATTTCTCGGCACCGAAGATACTATTTTGTATTGTGCTGCTTTTGATGCCAACGGAGGCGTTTTTGAACCTTTGCTGGGCGAAGACAGTATCATCATTTCGGATGAACTCAATCATGCTTCTATCATTGATGGGGTGCGGTTATGCAAAGCACAGCGTGCGCGTTACAAACATTCGGATATGGCTGAACTTGAAAGCTGCCTGAAAGAATCTCAATCGTCAAAATATCGTTTGGTTGTTACTGATGGCGTGTTTTCGATGGATGGTGATTTGGCCAAACTTCCGGAGATTGTTGCATTATGCGAAAAATACGATGCCCTGGTCATGGTTGACGATTCGCATGCTTCGGGCTATATCGGGAAAACTGGACGTGGAACTGCCGAACATTTCGGATTGCTCGGAAAAATTGACATCATCACTACCACTTTCGGGAAAGCTTTGGGCGGTGGAAACGGCGGCTGTACATCGGGACGTAAGGAAATTATAGAAATGCTTCGTCAGCGGTCGCGCCCGTACTTGTTTTCGAATACACTTGCTCCTGCTACAGTTGGCGCTACAATGAAAGTACTCGATGTACTAACCGGATCAACTGAACTTCCGGTGCGAACCTTGGAGAATGCGAATTATTTCAGGGGAAAAATGGAAGCTGCCGGATTTGAACTGGTAAAAGGCACCACTGCGATTATTCCGGTAATGATTTATGATGCTCCACTGGCAGTTAAATTTGCCGACGAATTACTGAATGAAGGTATTTATGTCATTGGATTTGTATTCCCGGTTGTACCAAAAGGAAGAGCCAGAATCAGGGTACAACTGTCGGCATCACATACCAAAGCACAGATTGATCGGGCGGTTGAGGCATTTATAAAAGTTGGCAAATCGCTGGGGATTATTTGATTCCGAATAATTTGCCAACATCTGATACAAAAAAAAGGCTGCTCCGGAAGGTTCCGGAACAGCCAAACAGGTAATACCAATAACTAAAGTGATGTTTTCTGTATCTGAATTTATTGTAACAAATGATTAATATTGAAAAATCATTTTGTTAGAATGTTTTATTTTACCTGTATAATAGCATACTTTGAAATTCTCCAGAATTCTTCAGGATTCTCGATTTGCAGGTAAGCAATCTGTCCGTTTTCTTCAACCAACTTATACGAATTACTTGGATGTTCTGAAATTACCACTGCTTTTTTAGCATTCAAAGTGATGGTTTTTGTTTCGCGAATATCCAGTTCCGTAAAATGTTTCGGATCAAAATTATCCTGAATTGCTTTGCTGCTACCAACTCCAAGGATTCCACCATCGCGGTCTAAAATGCCTTCTTCCTTCAGTTCCTTAAAAGTTCCAAGTACGACATGAGCCGTATTCAGTTCGTCCGTCTTATTTACAATCTGTTGTTGTTTCGAACTGATGGTGTCAGCCTGATTTTTGATATTCATATCCAGGTTAATAATCTTGGTATCCAGTTCTGCCAAAGTAATGTTTTTGGTTTCTACTATTTTTTTCAATTCGGCAATTTCAGTATTCTGGCTTTCGATGGTTGTAGTTAAAGTCTGAAGCCTTAATTCATAAGACTTTAGGTTCAATCCTGATTTTTTTAATTTTTGTTCCAGGTCGGCAATTTTTTTCTGGTTTTCATCTACTAAATTGTCGAGCAGTTTGATGTCGTCAATAATCGCCTGTTTCCTGTTTTTACCACCTTCTGACTGTACCATAGAAATTTGTTTTCTTTTCTCTTTGATCAGTTTGAGATTGCCTTCAATTTCAAAAAAGGTGTTTTCCATATCAAACATGATTGAATCTTTCTGTTGCACCATTTGGTTGGTGTTATCTTTTTCAACCAGCAAGGTTTTTATTTCTGCTTCCTTTTGGTTATATACATACACACCTCCAACGATTCCGACAACCAAAAGAAATCCTGCAATAATGATTGTCACTAACTGAGTTTTGTTTGATGAATTTTCCATACCATTTTTTATTAAGTGATTAAATAATAATTTACTTTCCAAATCAAACATCCAGGTTTTTATTTGAATAATCCCGGACAATCCATATTGTGCTGTTCGATTTCGGGATAGGGTATGGCAATGTCTGTGCCACTGGTGCGTTTGCAGCATTAAGGTGTTGTTTATTAAAGTTTTGTGTAAAATAAGTGTGCTGGTGTTATTCTCAAATTGATCAAATCAAATCCTGAAATGATAAAATTGAGCGGAAGATTTTCTATTCCTTATTATCTTCCTTCAGCATCCGGTAGATAGTAGCAATGCCAATATCCAGTTTTTCGGCCACCACTTTGATGTTGTTATCGTATTTGTCCAGAAACTTTTTTACAATCCGGATATCATATCCCCGCAGGCTAAGTTCCTGGCTGAATAAGTCATCCAATAAATCCTGTCCTCTGCCCAAAACAATGTGATCGGCGGTTATTTCATTCTGATCGGCCAGGGTAACCGCCAGTTCGATCACAGACTTCAATTCGCGGATGTTTCCGGGAAATGAATAGGAGAGCAAACGTGCCGAGGCTTCAGGTGTTAAAGTTTTTACGCTCATTTTATTCTCCTTGCAGAATACTTTAATGAAGTGTTTGGCTAATATAATCACATCATTTTCACGCTCACGCAAAGGTGGTAATTCAATGGGGAGCCCGTAAAGCCGGTAATAGAGGTCCTGCCTGAAATTTCCTTTTTTGATTTCTTCCTGAAGGTCTTTATTGGTTGCAATAATGATCCGACAATCGAATTTCACCGGGGTATTGCTGCCTATCCGGATGATTTCTTTTTCCTGAAGTGCGCGTAATATTTTAGATTGCAATGAGATATCCATTTCAGCCATTTCGTCCAGAAACAAGGTGCCGCCATTGGCTTCCTCGAATTTTCCAATCCGGCGAAATGCTGCCCCGGTGAAAGCACCTTTTTCGTGCCCGAAAAGTTCACTTTCAATCAGATCTTTTGGAATTGCAGCCACATTTACGGCGACAAAAGGTCGCTTCGAACGGTTTGAGTTATAGTGAATGGCTTTGGCGACCAACTCCTTTCCAGTACCGGTTTCGCCGGTTATGGTCACGGTAATGTTGGTTCGGATCGCTTTTTCGATCAGTTCATACACTTTCCGGGTGGCAGCGCTGTTGCCGATGATGGTAGTCTGGTCAGAATACTTCTTTTTGACTTCCTGCCGCAAATTTACAATTTCCTTTTTCAGGTTACTGCCCTGCCTGATGTTGCTGACCGTATTCAACAGTCGTTCCCGGATATCTTTCGACTTGACAATGTAGTCGTAAGCACCGAGTCGCAATAAAGTAACGACTACTTCAATGTCGTCTTGTTCCGAAATCAGGATGATTTGGATGTCTTCATTAATTTCTTTGATCTGTTGGAGCACTTCCAACCCTTTCATATCGGGAAGCCGGTAATCCAGGGTGATGACATCCGGCTCCTGGTATAAATTAGTCAGACAATCTTTCCCGGTTCCGAAGGATTGTATTTCGTAATCGGGATTGAGAGAAAGGGTATGGACCAGCAACCGTCTGTACCACTCATCATCCTCAACGACAAATATTTTAAAGGCTTTTTCGGACACTTTTACGACTTCTTGTTATTCTTAATTTCAATCTGAATCGGCAAGTTAGTAAGTTTATATCTGAAACTGTTTCTCAGTTTCTCATTTTGAGAAAATAATTAACTTGTACTTATTCTTTCCCAAGTTTTTGTTTCAGGATGGAATTGATGCGATTGATTTCCAGTTCAATTAACGCAATCAGTTTTTTTATCTCATCCGGATTGCTGTAATCAGTCATATTTTCAAGTTTCTTTAAATGATTGTAAAGGGAAGTTGCCTGTAAATGTTTGGCCGGGGCAGCAAGCTTATGAGCCGTTTCAGCCATGGAATTCCAGTCAGAACCTTGGAAACTCTTTATCGCTTCTTCACTTGAACGGATAAAAATTCGAAGCATTTCATTGAAAAAAGCTGTATCGCCTCCTGAAATTTGCTGCAGTTCATCCAGATCAATAGTGTTATTTTCAGAAATAGTTTCCTGTGATTTATCAGCAAGTAATTTCATGATAGTGCTGTACAATGCAGATTCAGTAAATGGTTTCTGCAAAAAAGCATGCATTCCGGCCATCTCTATCTTTTGAATATCTGCTGATTTGGTTGTGGCAGTCAAGGCTATGATTTTGGACGACTGACGATGCTGCAAAATCAATTTTGTTGCCTCATATCCATCCATCACCGGCATTCGGATATCCATAAGGATGATATCAAAATGATTTATTTCGGCGAGTTCAACGGCTTCGCGGCCGTTATGTGCTTCCGTAAACGTCACTCCCCAACTATTCAGGATGTTTTTGATCAGATAAAGATTGTATTCTTCATCGTCAATAATCAGAAAATGAAGATTTTGAAACCAGGGAAGGATTACCAGTTGCTCAACTGTTTGCTTTTTGATACGCTCCTGATCACCTTTTTGATAAGGTATTTGCAGCGTAAAAAGGGTTCCTTTACCAACTGTGCTTTCAACTTCAATTTTACCGTTTTGGAGGTCAATCAGTTTTTTTACGATCGACAGCCCCAGTCCGGCGCCTCGCTGCTTTTGGGTGAGAACGGTATCCAATTGTACAAACTCATCAAAAATCAGGTGCAGGTCTTCTTTCGGGATGCCAATTCCCGTATCCGAAACTTCAATTTGTAACAGGTAGATTTGTTCCGGAATTTCTCTTCCGGAAACAGAGAGCGTGATCTGTCCATGATTGGTGAATTTAATCGCATTGGTAATCAGGTTGATCAGGATTTGTTTCAACCGGATCGGATCGCCCTGAAGAACCAGATTTCTATTGGTATTGTTATTAACAATCAATTGAATACCTTTTTTCTGTGCCGAATCTTTATGCAAGGTGTGAACCTCTGTCAGAATTTCATCTGGTAAAAAATCAATTTGCTCAATTTTCATTTTCTGGGATTCGATTTTTGAGAAATCAAGGGTGTCGTTTACCAGCGCAATCAGGTGTTCGGCTGACTTATGCACCACATTCAAATCGGCGGTCATTTCGTCCGAGTTAGTTTTCTGAAGCATCTGTTCGCTTAGCCCGTAGATGGCGTTTACCGGTGTTCTCATTTCGTGGCTGACCGTTGCCACAAACATTTCTTTGGCTTTGGCCAGACTTTCGGCTTCAGCTTTTGCTTTCTTCAGTACTTGCTGATAAGTTTGGTTTTGCCGGAGGTTCCGGAAGAACAGAATCAAAATAATTATCAGAAGGATAACAGCGGTAATAGTGAAAATTGCCATCCGCCGGAAGGTTTGGGCCGCCATAAAATCAGCTTCCTGAGTTTTGGTTTCCAACCTTTTTTGTTCGCTGTTTTCAAGACTGGCAATATGTTGATTTAGTTTTTGGGTTAATTGAATATTCTTTTCGAGCAAAACCATTTCCTTGGTTTGCAGTCGTCTGGTTTGACTGGAAATTTGCTGTTCGATTCCGGCAATTTCCTTTTTGATGATTTCCTTTTCCCTGGTTTTATCAATGATTACAGGTCGTCTGGTCGTTGTATCTTTTTTGCTGAATACCCTTTTGAAAAATCCTTTTTGCTCTTCCGGTTTAAACCTGATCGTGTCAGGTTGGATAATGGCCGTATCAATCCGGGAATAGAGTTGTGAAAACGTGTTGTGGGCATCAGTTTTCGAATGATGGAGCGCCCTGATTTCATCCCAGATCAGTAATTTTCGGTTGGCAAGCTGGCCAATCGAGTCAATGTGAAGAATTTCGCTTGATCCTGGAATCGCATCATTTGCCAGCTTGTACAGCTTTTCCTGAATATCAGCGCCCAGTTGCCGGTATGGATGAAGGAAGGAAGTATCGCTGGTGAGGCTGTATAGGCGGATGGTGTTTTCAACTTCATTCAGATCGGCAGCAATATCTTTAATCAGGAGTAATTTGAGATCGGGACGTGCTTCTTTATGGATGGTATCAACAATTTTAGAAAGACTCTGATAAGCCAGATATCCTGAAACAATTACCACAACTGCAATGCAGATGGTTAAAAGGATAACCTGTATTTCAATCTTTAATTTTTTCATCACAACTGTTTAGTAATATTTGCTTTCCTTCAATGTTTCATAGATGGTAATTACCATCAGTAACATCAAAAAGAAATACGAAAAATCTTCGACTGGAATATTCAGGATACGGATATTCAGGATTTGAGTTGTATTGTATTCAACAACAGGAAGCGAAGTCAGGATTCCATTGACAACCATAAACGGGACGAGCGTCACGAAATAGGCGAAATAGAATTTGGTCATGTATGGTTTGAACCTATTCCGAATAACGGTAATCCCTAAATAAACAGCCGAAAACAGGAATGTAAGGAATGTATATGCCTGATTCCTGAAAAAGTAACTAATCAGCGCAAAGCCAACAATCAGGAAAAGACTGACCACCAAAAATGGTTTAGGATATTCAAAAGATTTCAGATAATACTTCAGCACTTCATAAATAAAAACACAGGCATAAGGGATAATGATAAAGAACAGCCATTCTTCTATAGGTAATCCTTTCATTTCTAAGCCTACGGTATAAGCTGAATTAAAACTCCAGACCTGTGCGGCAGCAAACCGGATGTCCCATATCCAAAAAATGATTGCTGTAACTAATATGGCTGGCAAAATGTATTTCAGATTTTTATAGTACCGGACTTTCGTATCAAAACTCAGGGCTAAAGGAGCGCCAAGTGATACCATCAGGAGTATCAGGTAAGTGAAATTTTTAATTTCCATGGAGCGTTATAATGAAAATGATGCATCAAAGATAGTTCACTTACTATATCAGAATTTTTATTTATTGATTTTGAAAAGAAAATGTCAAAAAATAGTATTCGAGGTACTGTTAAAAAGCTGTAGTTCTCATCCTGCCAGACTGTTTGGCTTGATGAGAACTACAGACCAGGAAATGTCAACTTCGGGATTTATTTTAGCCTATTTTCTGCTTAGGCCCAAATCAACCACTTTATTACCCTGGTTTTGTTATTAAAGGCTGATAGTCAGTGAAGCAAAATATTGCGAGCCAATATAACCAGTTCCGGGTGCACTAACATATTCGTTTCCTCCAATATTAGCACCTCCGATTTTTATAATTGATTTCAATTTCGGCAAGGAATAATTGATCTGAGCATCAAGAACAGTGTTTGCCGGAACCATTGCATCTATGAAACTTGACTCCCAGAAATATTCATTATTCCATCTAAAGTTGACATTAAATCCAAGGTTTTTATAAACATTTGGATTACCAATGGAGGCTTTAATTTTATGTTCCGGGGTATTAAAGCCGGCTTTATAATCAGGATCGGTTGACTGGTCAAAATCAAATTTAGACCATGTGTAATTTAGGCCAACGTTATAGTGATCGAAAATTTTTGATGCTAAACCAGCCGCAATTCCGTATGATGATATTTCAGCCTCTGAATTTGTGTAAACCTGAAATGGTTTATAATCACCATTAGCTAAAGCAATTAATGCATTTGGCTGTTTAACTACAGGATGAATATCCGAAAAATCAGCTTTTCCGTAAAGTGGAACCACAACAGTTTTATTTCCGATAAAATCGTTATATACATTGTAGTAACTACTTAAATCGATTGAAACTGATCCCATTGCGCCCCTGTACCCAATTTCAAAAGCCTTAACTTTTTCGGGTTGAACGTACTGAAAATTAGATTTCTGGGGAGCTCCTTTCAGGATTGAGGAATAGGAAAACGAATTGTCATAAGCTGCTCTGCCTGATAATACTACAGAAGCAGGATTTCCTAAAGCCTGACCAGTTTTACTGACAGGTATTGGTTTAGAAGTATATCTGTCAATATTGTCAGGTGAAGATCCGACTAAAATAGCCCTTCCGGCATCCAATCCGATATATAAATCCTGGGTGGTTGGGTTTCTGAATCCGGTTTGGTAAGATACCCTGAAATTGTGGTTTTTCGCTTGATCGGCAAAATACACCAATGCAACTCTTGGCGAAAAATGACCATCAAAATTCTTGGCTTTATCATATCGTATTGATCCGGTAAACTTTAACCGGTCGTCGGCAAACTTCTTTTGTAACTGCATATAAGCTCCAACTTCACTGTAGTTGATTGCTTCGTTATAGTCGGTAAATATGGTGCCCGAAGAATTCAAAGAATATTGTCTCCATGAACCACCGGCTTGAATATCAGCAAATTTAATCAAGTGGACAAAATTGTAATTGGCATCAACATGATATAATTTGGTATCATCTACAAATTTTGCTCCTGTGGCTAAGTTTGGATCTGAAATTACTTTATTGAAAGCATCATTAAACGCCTGAGTTCCGGGAACCAATGCCCCCGTTTGTGCAGCAGTCCTGGCAGCCTGATGTATTATCGCCGGATTGGGAGTCCCTCCTGCCATGATTGTTCCAACATAAGTTTGAACATATTTTCCGGCATAATCTTCAAACCATTTTTGGTCAGTCTTCCAGTTTCTGTTAATATTTATTGCAGCAAATCTGGTGTCATAAGATTTTCCTGCTGATTCACCGGTTGTATATGCCCGCACAAAGAAATGATCGTTGCTCACTTCCAATTTATGTTGCGACATGGTGAAATCCTGTATGGAATACCGGTTGGCGCCCTGATAAATGGTGTTTCCTTGACCGAATTTGGCATTGTAAACAATTTCCAGATCATCGCCATTAGGCCGGTAATTGAAAGAAACATCGGCTTTAAGACTTTCTGCGCCATAGTCAATTAAATCAAGTTCATTATACCCTGTCCTTGAAACGATTTGAGATCCCATTGTATTTGCAATCTGCGCCGGAACGCCAGCTCCCAGGGCAATTTGCTTAAAATCCAATTTTGTTGATACTTCGTCGCCATAAACGTTCAACCCATCATAGGCAGGATTGCTTCTGTCAGCACCAGGATTGTAATAGTCATCGTAATCCGTGGCATACCATTCTGTCCCGTTTAAGAAAGATAACGATGCTTTTGCAGCAAATTTATCACTAAAGGCTTTGGCAATCCTGACCCCGGCATCTACAAATTGATTGGTTCCTGCAGCTTTTTGCCTGGTATATCCTGTTTTGCCATAAAAACTTACCCCTTGAAACTCAAAAGGATTTTTACTTTTCATGAACATAATTCCATTAAAAGCATTGGCTCCATATAATGCCGATGATGCGCCTGGAAGTATTTCTACTGTATTAACATCAAGTTCAGAGATTCCCAGCATGTTTCCGAGCGCAAAGTTTAATGCAGGCGATGAATTATCTATCCCATCAACCAACTGAACAAACCGGGTATTTGCAAATGTTGCAAATCCACGGGTGTTAACCGATTTAAATGTGAAACTGTTTGTATTTACATCTACTCCTTTTAAGTTCTCCAATCCTTCATAAAAACTGGGAGACGATGTGTTTTGAATAGTCTTTATGTCCATCCTTTCGACGGAAACAGGCGATTCCATAATCCGTTCCGGATTTCTTGATGCCGAAACGATTACTTCATCCAACTCTGTGGCCATTTCTTTTAAACCAATACTTATTTTCTGAGTATTGGAGTTAACTTCGATAATTTGGGATACAAATCCCACCATAGAAATTTCCACCATAAAAGGAAACTCCATATTTACCTTGAGTGTAAAATTTCCGGCAGAATCAGTCGTGGTGCCGACCTGTTTTCCTACCACAATAATATTAGCTCCATACAAAGGAACTCCGGTTTTTGCTTCTTTAACGTTGCCACTGATGGTGGTTTGGGCGAAAAGCGTAGTTCCGAAACAGAACACAAAGAATAAACTAAATAGAATTTTCATAGGATTTTAGGATTTATTTTATTTAGATGATTTGAAATGTACATTTTTTTATTATTCCTATTGATCATTCTACTTTTTTTTTTATTTTTTTTTACCCAGATACACTCCTTTTAAGGATGGGCAGTATATTTTGAATTTATAAGTCGATTATTCAACTTATATTCTGCGGAATAATATTAATCCAGGTTAGGTGCTGAAGTCTTCAAAAATTCGTTATTCATTCAAAGATTGAAAGATACATTTTCCCATTTTGAATGAATAACGAATCAACTAAAGATGAATGACTTCACCATAAGCGGCGGCTGCAGCTTCCATGATAGCTTCGCTCATAGTTGGATGTGGATGGATTGATTTCATTAATTCGTGCCCTGTAATTTCCAGTTTTTTAGCAACCACCAATTCAGCAATCATTTCGGTTACATTCCCTCCGATCATGTGGGCGCCCAGTAATTCACCGTATTTGGCATCGAAAATTAGTTTGACAAAACCTTCTTTTTGTCCCGACGCACTTGCTTTTCCGCTTGCCGAGAAGGGAAATTTTCCTACTTTGATCTCATAACCGGCTTCAAGGGCTTTTTGCTCAGTTAATCCGACTGAAGAAACTTCCGGATTGGTGTAGGTACAACCGGGAATGGTGGAGTAATCAATTGGATGCGGATTTAATCCTGCAATTTTTTCAACACATGTAATTCCTTCAGCCGAGGCAACGTGCGCCAGTGCTGGTCCGGCAATGATATCGCCAATTGCAAAAATGGTATCCACATTGGTCTGGTAGAACTCGTTTACTTTAACTTTTCCGTTTTCGAGTATGATCCCTAAATCTTCCAATCCAATATTTTCCAGGTTGGGTGTAATTCCAACTGCCGAAAGTACGATTTCAGCTTCGATAACTTCGTCGCCTTTTTTTGTTTTTACGGTTACCTTGCACAAATCACCCGAAGTATCAACTGCTTCGACTGTTGCATTGGTAAGGACTTTCATTTTCATCTTTTTGAAGGACCGTTCAAGTGTTTTTGACACTTCCTCGTCTTCGTTTGGAACTACATTAGGCATAAATTCAACTAAAGTGACTTCCGTTCCAATGCTTTGGTAGAAATAGGCAAACTCACTTCCGATAGCTCCTGAACCCACCACCACCATCGATTTGGGCAGTCTGGGCAAAGTCAGGGCCTCCCGGTAGCCGATTATTTTTTCGCCATCCTGTTCTAAATTGGGTAATTCGCGTGAGCGCGCGCCCGTGGCTAAAATGATATTTTTGGCTGAATGAAGGGTGCGTTTTCCGGTTTCATCGGTTACCTCAACCGAATTAGTATCTATAAGCCGGCCATAACCATTAATCACTTCAATTTTATTCTTGGTAAAGAGAAATTGAATCCCTTTGCTCATTCCTTCAGCAACACTTCTGCTTCGTTTGACCATCGCTTCAAAGTCAGCTTTTACTTCTCCTGTGATGGAGACTCCATAATCGGAGGCATGTTTGGCATATTCCAGCGCCTGTGCGCTTTTCAGGAGCGATTTGGTCGGAATACAGCCCCAGTTCAGGCAAATTCCTCCGAGGTTTTCTTTTTCAACAACCCCAACAATTAAGCCTAACTGCGCGGCTCTGATGGCAGCTACATAACCGCCCGGTCCACTACCTACAACTATTAAATCGTAACTCATAAATGATAGCTTCTTTAGATTATAATCAAACAGCATAATAACACCCCGTTCACTGAAAAGTTTGCTCCTTAATCAATAATTCAGGGTGTATTGAAATGCAAAAGCCACCCGGGAGTGACTTCTGCTCTATTCAAGATATTATTTTCATTTCTGTAGAATAATTCCATTCTGTCCGAAAAATATGGAGTTTATTTTAAACTAAGGAAATAATGCGCTCAGTTTAGCAGCAAGTTGTTCGCTCCTTAATCCCTTGGCGATGATTTTACCATCCTTGTCGAGCAGGTAAGTCTGAGGAATAGCATTCACTGCATACAAACGCGCAACCGAATTTTGCCAGAACTGAAGATCAGAAACATGAATCCAGCTCAGTTGATCCTCCTTGATAGCCTGAATCCAATTCTCTTTGGTTTTATCGAGCGACACGCCAATAATTTCAAAACCTTTTTCGTGGTATTGATTATACAATTTAACCACATTCGGATTTTCCTGACGGCATGGAGCACACCATGAAGCCCAAAAATCAATCATGACTACTTTCCCGCGTAATGATGAAAGCTTAACCGGTTTATCTTCCGTATCGTTCATTGTAAAATCGGGAGCTTCAACTCCGATGGCCGTTTTTTTCTGTTCCTGAACCAGTTCTTTTAATTTAACCACATATTCGGAAGCGCTTATTTCAGGAGTAAATTTGCTGACGATGGAATCTAATTCTGCACCTTCAATCTGACTGGCCAACTGCACCAAAGTGATGTAGGCAGAAACAACTGAGTTTGCATGTTCCCTGACAAAGTTTTTGGTGTAAAAAGTGTTGTTATCAACCATAGCCTGATAATCTATTTTAGCTTTTTCAGCTTCATTGGTATCTCCGGTCGTCATGGCGTTTTGATATTTTCCCTGAAGGGCCATCGCTTCTTTGTTCAGTTTTTCCATTTCAGTAATATAAATCTGAAATATATCCTGAGAGGGAGAACCTGTAATTTTGGTGCCCCGAAGGCTGTCTTTTCGGGCTTTTACAGTGATACTGGAGTTGTCGAGAAAAAACTGGGCAAGATAATCTTGTTCGTTCAGGCGAAGAAGGCGAATATCAGGCATTTCCATTGTGCCTTTGAAATTGAATTTACCGTCAACCACATCAGCGGTATCAATAATTTGTGGCAGGTCATCTACAACCTTTAGCAGGTAAATTTTACCAGTTTCAACACCGGAAATCGTTCCTTTGATTGAAAACTCATCTTTTGCCGTTTGGCACGAAAATACAGCCAGGGCACAAACAATAATTGTTAAAACATTTCTCATGAATGGGTTATTTAAAGTGTGTTAATTTTTCTGATCTGATCGTAAAAGTCAAGCAATTTTTTTGCTGCAACAAACGACGAGATTTCTGCTTTCAAAACTTTTTTCTCTGATTCTTCCATCAGCGTTTTAATGTGTTCATTCTGATAAAATTTATTTCGGAGGTGTTCGTTGATCGTTTCGTACATCCAGAATTTCGCTTGTTCATTTCTCCGGTGCTGAAAATAGCCGTTATTCTTTACATGTCCAAAATATTCATTAATGGTTTTCCAAATTTCAACGATTCCTGTTTTCATCTGCGCAGAACAGGTAAGTACCCGGGGCTTCCATCCCGACTCGGTTGCCGGAAAAAGATGCAGTGCATTTGAATATTGAATTCGCGCCAATCCGGCTTTTTCGATATTGTTTCCATCGGCTTTATTTATGGCAATCGCATCGGCCATTTCCATGATGCCGCGCTTTATTCCCTGCAATTCGTCGCCGGCTCCGGCCAACATCAATAAAAGGAAAAAATCAACCATCGAATGCACAGCGGTTTCACTTTGTCCAACTCCAACCGTTTCAATAAAAATAGGATCGAAGCCTGCAGCTTCACACAAAACAATAGTTTCGCGGGTTTTGCGGGCAACCCCTCCGAGTGAGCCTGCCGATGGGGAAGGACGGATGTAGGCATTCGGATCAATTGACAAATCCTCCATGCGGGTTTTATCACCTAAAATGCTTCCTTTGGTTTTTCCGCTACTCGGATCAATAGCCAGAACAGCCAGTTTCTTTCCCTGCGAGGTGATGTATTTCCCCATAGCCTCAATAAACGTGCTTTTGCCTACGCCCGGAACACCGGTTATACCTATTCTGACTGAATTTCCACTGAATGGCAAACATTTGACTATGATTTCCTGTGCTGTTTCCTGATGTGCGGGTTTCGAACTTTCGATTAAAGTAACGGCCTGGCTCAGAATGGTAATGTCGCCTATCAGAATACCATCTACATATTGCTGAACTGATAATTGGCGTCTTTTCTTATTCTTGAGAAATCGTTTTACTGAATCTTCGCTTACCGGGGGAAGTGGTTCAACGCCCTGATTTACATTTAAACCCGAGTATTCGGGGTCATTTTCAATATGGTGATGAGATCGGTCTCCGAACATACTTAATAATTTTATGCGAATGTAACGATCGGCAAAGAATAAAAATAAATGTGGATGGAAATATTTTGAAAATGCCCGCATTTTAGAAAGAAAGAAGCCGGCTCAACTTTCTGAACCGGCTTCTTTAATCAGATATAATGCGATCTTATTGTACTAAAATGTTAGACGAAATCCTCAAAATAGTAGTCGGATTTTTAGGATCATTGGTAATAACAGTAATGGTTTTATTCTGACGGCCACTTTTCCCGGTTGCATCGAACACCACTTTTAAAGGAACGCTTTCGTTTGAAGCAATCATATTTTTTGAAGGTGAAACCGCAGTACATCCGCACGAACTCTTCACATCGCGGATAAGCAAATCACGTTTGCCGGCGTTCTTCAGCATAAAGGTATGCTCTACTTTTGAGTTTGGTTTGATGTCACCAAAATCAAACGATTCGGAATCGTATTTTACTTCCGGGGCAGAAGCTAGTTCAGCGGGTGTCAGCTTCGAGAAATCTTCTTCCAGTGTTGTGCTCACAGCAATTGAATTTTTATAGTCGTCCTGACCGTCAATATTCAGATAAATACGGTGCATAACAAAACCAAAGGCTTGAATTTTATTGGCATCAAATGAAACAATGATATATCCTTTTTGCTTAGGGGCAAGTTTGGCTGGTTTAAAAACCGCGCTGAGGTGAGGTGGAGGAGTTTTAAAGCTTAGTTGCACAGGTTGATCAGAATGGTTGACAATTTCAGTACTGTCTTTTTTAATCTGGTTTTGTTTGATCGAAGCAAATGCAATGTGATTTGTTTTGGCACGCAGAGGTCCAATTTCATTTGGATAGTCTTCTTCAATGGTGCGGGCACGTGGGGTTACATCGCCCAAAATGGAAAGTACTACATCGGCATTTTCGGCATTAGAACTTACCCGAATGGTTTTGTTGAATACTCCCGGACGGTTTCTTGGATCATAACTAACCTTAATCATCCCTTTTGCACCGGGTGCCACAGGTTCTCTTGTCCATTCCGGGGTAGTACAACCGCATGAGGCCTGCACATTGTTGAGGATTAATGGTACTGTACCTTCGTTTTTGAAATTGAAAGAAACAGTTTGCACACCAAGTTCTTCCTTAAAAGTACCAAAATTGTACTGTAGTTTTTCAAAAGTAATTTTAGATTTGGGCGTTTGAGCCTGATTTGAAAATGGCAGGCAGATGAGAATCGCCAGAAGAAATGAAATACTAATCTTCATATTGTTTCTTTTAGAGTTTGTATGATGCTGAAATTTTACTCAAAGATAAAGCTCAAATTTATATTATTGTTCTGTTATCGTCACAAAACTAAAAAACCTTTTTCTGAATTGCTGTTAATTCCAATAAACTTTTGTTAATGAGATGTTAATGAAGAAAACCGATGTTTTTTTTAAGTAGTTTCGTAAAGTGAAACCAAAAGATTTGGTACTGTATGAAAAGGAGTTCGATAGGGTTTTTAATTATTATAGGTACTGTTTCAGTATTGGGAATACTGCTCATTCAGTTTTTCTTCCTGAAAAACTCTTATGATCTGAATGAGAAACAGTTCCATCAATTAACCACCAGCGCTCTGCGAAGTGTTGCTACTCAGATTAACGAATACAATGCCAGGGTTTTGAATCGTCCTTCCAAAACCATGCAAGGTGGCCAGGTCGAACAAATTTCAAACAATTACTACGTTGTAAATGTCAACGATGTAATTGACCCAGGTTTACTCGAACATTTCCTTACGGCAGAATTTAAGAAACGGAACCTGAACGTAACTTATGAATACGGCATCTACGACTGCAACTCAAAGAGAATGGTGCATGGCAGCGCCATGATGCAGGACTCAATCAATCCAATCCCTAAGATTTTAAAAGATACGGATTCGATTCGTTGCAGTGTAGAAGAAATCATGTTCGAGAAACACTATAACAAGGCTGATATTAACTCAGGAAAAAAGAAAAAGGTCTGCAATTTACCGACCTGCGAAAAATTTACCTATTACTTTGGCGTTCACTTTCCCGATCGCTCACAATTTTACAATTCGCGCCTGATGGTCTGGTATTTTTTAAACGGCATATTGTTTTTTGTTGTGATTTTCTTTGGTTACGCCTTGTACGTAATTATTAAACAAAGGCAACTTAGCGAGATTCAGAAAAATTTTATCAATAATCTTACCCACGAGTTCAAGACACCTATTGCCTCCATTGAACTGGCTGCAAAAGTTCTGGCAAGTCCCAAAATATGTGAGCAACCCGATCGGCTGGCCGAGTATGTGCGAATAGTGGGGCAGCAAAATAAGCGGCTTTCCGCCCATGTCGAAAAACTGCTTCAAATGGCAACCATCGAAAAAACCAAGTTGCATTTAAATCTGGAACAGATTGAACTTAATCAATTTATTCACGAGTCTGTTCATGAGTTCAGAAATAGTCAGAATGGAAGGATCTATTCGGTAGTTATTGAATCAACGGTTGTGAATGCGACGATCAGGGCAGATCAACTGCATTTTTCAAACCTGGTTTTCAATATTTTAGATAATGCTATCAAATATTGCAAAACAGATCCTGAAATTTTAATCAAACTTGAAGAACGCGAAAATTATTACCATATTTCGTTTGAGGATAATGGTATCGGGATTCCGAAAGACTGCCGGAAGAAAATTTTTAACCGGTTTTTTCGGGTGCCAACCGGAAATGTTCATGATGTCAAAGGCTTTGGCCTGGGATTGGATTATGTGCGGAAAATAGTTCAGCGACATGGTTGGCAAATAAATGTGACTGATAATTCGCGGAAAGGCAGTACATTTATCCTTAAAATTAAGAAACCTGTATAATGAACTTTCAAGGCGAAAAAATTCTGTTAGTCGAAGATGACCAAACCCTTAATTTCATTGTAAAAGACAACCTGGAACAAGCGGGATACGTGGTTACTTCATACGAAGATGGCGAATCGGCCATAAAGAATTTTGCTTCAGGAAAATTTAGCCTGTGTTTATTGGATGTCATGCTTCCAAGAAAAGATGGTTTTACTGTTGCCAAAGAAATACGGATCATTGACGATCATGTGCCGATAATTTTCCTTACAGCCCGCTCGATGACCGAAGACCGCATTACCGGGTTGACTATTGGCGGCGACGATTATATAACCAAGCCATTTAGCATGGAAGAATTACTGCTCAAAATCCGGATTTTCCTCAAACGAAGCCTTACAAACAATGAGCCCTTGACCGACCAAAACTATTATAAAGTGGGGAGTTTCAACTTTTTCTTCGACAGTTTGGTACTTGAAGGCAAGGATGAACGTAAGACTTTAACTTACAAGGAAGCGGAACTGTTGCGCTATTTCTGCGATAATCCAAATAAAGTTCTGAGCCGTTCTGATATATTGAAACAAGTTTGGGGATCGGACGATTACTACCTGGGACGAAGTCTCGATGTGTTTATTTCGCGGTTGAGAAAATATCTAAGTAATGACAACAACATCAAAATTCTAAACCTGCATGGTATTGGATTCAGGTTTAATGCTTCAATTACTAAAAGCTGACCTCCTATTATTGAGTTACATGGCGAATAATTATTACCTTTAAAAGGAAAAGTTAAACGAATGTTTTTTGATAATTACAAATCACATCAGGAATCCCAGATTCGGAAATCTTTACTTTGGGAGTATAATTTGGATCAGTTCAACTGGACAGCAATGCGTACACTTGTTGTACAACGCGTTGTAGAACGTGGCCGGAAGAATGATTTTTATGCTATACTGAATCTCTATGGCCTGAAAGGGATTAAAGAAGCAATTAAACAAATAACCTATTTGAATGCAAGAGATATTTCGTTTGTATGTTCTGTTTTTAATTTGAAAAGAGAAGACCTTCAATGTTACACAAAGCAACAATCAACAGTTCAACACTGGGAATCTTGAACAATCTATGTGAAATAATATGTCAGTCACACAAATCATATTACTTGTTATTATTGGTTTAATAGCCGGTATTTTCAGTGGTTCGCTTGGAGTTGGGGGAGCAATCGTTATTATTCCGGCGCTGGTATTCTTTTTGGGCCTTTCGCAACATCAGGCACAGGGTACTTCACTGGCATTCATGTTACCTCCGGTTACTCTGCTGGCCGCAATCAATTACTGGAAGCAGGGTTATGTGAACTGGAAATATGCCCTGATCCTGGCCATTATGTTTTTTATCGGCGCTTATATCGGTTCAATAATTTCGGTGAATATTCCTGAAAAGGTACTGAAAAAGCTTTTTGGGGCTTTGCTGTTATTCGTGGCCATGAAAATGATTCTTTCGAAATAGATACTTATTAATCCGAAATCGTCACAAAGCAAAAGCGGCAGGATTATTACTTTGAATAAACCTGCCGCTTTAATATTACTGAAAGTCGAATCTAAAAACCGACCTCATCTTTCGATTTTACCAACCTGGATTTTGCTGTGCTGCCAAAGTTGGATTAGCATTGATTTCGTCCTGAGGGATTGGCCACACGAAACGAAAATCGGAATAAGGAACAGCGACAGTACCCAAAGCTCCGGTATAAGGAGTTCCAAGTGTATAGGCAGTTCCGGCAGGCATACCATTAGCTAACTTGGCAGGAATACCATTTATCGGAAAATACGGACATTGCTGTAAACGGTGAATATCGGGCCAGCGACGACCTTCCATCACAAATTCGATTCGCCTTTCAACAAGGATAGCGCCAAGTAACTCTACATTGTCTTTAAAGTTTGCAGCAGTATATGCCTGCGTGGCAGGAGTTGCCAATGCACGGTTTCGGACCATGTTCAAATAAATCAAACCATTGGCTACATCACCTTTCCTTGCATAAGCTTCAGCCATATTGAGGAGGACTTCAGCATAACGCAACATTGGTGAAGGATCGGTGTAGTTGGTCTGATCCTTGTATTTGTTGGTAAAAATAACATTAGATACTTTAAAGGTCATTGCCCCGTCAGCACGTCTTTTATCGTCAGCAAGCCACGATGGATTTCTCCAGATAATCGGGCTTACGCAAACCAGTTGCCGACGTCCGTACTGAGAAGCCAAAGCAGCATTTACACCCGGATTATTCGTTCCTGAATTTTCCATTCCGAAAATAGATTCCGTATTGGCATATGGAGTAACGAATGGGCCTGAGGGATCGGCGGTTAATGAATAAGTGCCAGCCATCGCACCGGTAGTGAATTTTGTTCCCTCGGCAATTACTTTATCCATATCCCACATGTGCAGATAAATCCTTGTTTTTTCGGCCACGGCAGCGCCTTTGGTTGCCCTTACCAGTTTAAAGTTGCCCGTCCGGACAGCTTTCAACGGAAGACTAGTTTCAGCAAAATCGAGGTCAGCAAGAATTTTTGCATAAACTTCAGCAACAGTACTTCTTCCGGTCGCAAAACCTGCATCAATGGCAGCCTGAGTGGTGAATGGCGTTTCGAAATAGGGAACTCCCTTACTAGGGGCGGTTGGATTGTCTTTAAACGGGCGCGCAAAATGGATAAGCAACTCATGATAAGTCATGGCTCTTAACAAGCGGGCTTCGCCCTCGTATTCTGCTGCCAGCGCTGCCGGAATTACATTTTCGGTAGCAGCTTTTTTCACACCTTCAATAACAATGTTACAACGGTTGATTAACCGGTAAGAATCTTTCCAGTAGTGTACATTATTGGCTGTAGTTGGGCTGTATGTGGCCGTGTAAGTGAGTTGGTAAAAAGTAGCTACGTTTACCACATCCTCGCCCCGGTTATCACCTTGCTGAACAAATGCAGCGCCAAATGGATACCCGCGATATGCCCCATCGTAGAAACCCAATTGGGCAGCCTGGTACATACCTGTTACGGTTAGTGCAATCAGTGCCGGACTTTTAAAAGCCGCAGTTTCAGAAACCTGATTGAAAGGCTCCAGATCAATATTTTTTTCGCAGGAAGTAACTGCCATGCCAAGAATAAGAACCGGAACTATACTTTTGTGGAGTACTTTCTGATAAATTTTAAATATGTTTTTCATAATTGTATAGTTTTAAGGGATTATAATTTCAGGTTAATACCAAAAGTTACTACACTCTGACGGGGAGTACCGTTGTAGTCAACACCTCCTGATTCCATTTCCGGGTCAATACCAGTATATTTGGTAAACATCAGTAAATCCTGTCCCTGAGCAAAAAGTCTTAAATTCGAGATGCCAATCTTATTTAAAACTGACTTCGGAAGAGTATAACCAAGTGTAACAGTCTGTAATTTGATGAAGTCGCCTTTTTCAACCCATCTTGTACTCGAATTATCGGTAAGGTTAACAAATGTTTCACCTGCATACCATAAACGTGGGGTCCATCCGTCGCCAGGATTATCAACACTTTGCCACCTTCCCAGAATTTCTGTTCCGTTGTTCTGGAATTTCTGGTTGAGCAGATCCATACGTGTACGGTTCATCACATAGTTGCCACCACTGTAGCGGAACATCACATTCAAATCAATTCCTTTGTATTCAGCTTTTAATCCAACTGATCCAAAATAAGTTGGAATTGAACTTCCCAGAAGTTTCCGGTCGGCTGAAACTAACGATGAGGCAACTGAAATATCTGTAGGATTTGCCGGATCATACCCTTTGTACGTTGATGTTGGAATATTGCCCTGAACCAACGTGCCGTCAGCTTTCCGGTAAATCGGGTTACCATTCGACATGTTAACTCCCACATAATCATACCCAAATATTGAACGGATTGATTCGCCTTCGCGGATAATGGTGTAGGTTTGGAGAATATCCTGATGAGCAACCAATTCGATCACTTCATTCTTTACAATCGATAGGTTTCCGTCAACCGATACTTTCAAATTTTTGTTACTGATCAAAGCAACATCAAAACTGAATTCATATCCCCAGTTTTTCAGTTTCCCAATATTCTTGGCAATTGAGTTTCCGGGAATACCGAATGCAGGCGGTGTTGGGGCATTTAAAATCAATCCGTCCTGATTATTTATGAAATAATCGAAAGTAAATTTGTATTTGCTGTCTGCAAATGATGCGTCAAAACCAATGTCAGTTTTTTTACTGGTTTCCCATTTCAGTTGGTCGTTTCCGATCTGTGAGAAAGCAATACCATTGTAATCAGCATATTTGGAATTCGAATACAACCCGAGG
>Ga0209317_1000321_pt1 | contig 59417 bp, 46 predicted proteins | sample RifGroB2_FD_183994 | JGI IMG/M metagenome (GOLD analysis project Ga0209317, IMG submission 183994) | Soil microbial communities from Rifle, Colorado, USA - Groundwater B2 (SPAdes) (version 2) | ecosystem: Environmental > Terrestrial > Soil > Unclassified | place: Rifle, Colorado | collected...
GGAATGTGGTCTGCCTTTATCCCAACCCGCAGACCGAACCGCGCTGCCGCAGCATTGACGAGCTGCCGTAGCTGCCTGGATTCCTCTCCCACCTGCACGTAAAGACCCCCTCCCAACCTCCCCCGAAATCTCCGATTTCAGAGCACACCTTTACCAGGGGCGGCTCGCGAGCCGCCCCTACCATCTCTACGGCAGTTCCGAGGTGCAGTGCGGGCAGCGCTTGGCCGCCAGCGGGATTTCGGTAGCGCAGAAGACGCACTCTTTGGTAGTTGGAGGAACGGCTGGAACTGGTTTCTGCATCTTGTTCACAGCCTTGACCAGCAAGAATACTACAAAGCCAACGATCAGAAAATTGATGATGGTGTTGATGAATACGCCGTAATTGAGGGTGGGCGCGCCCATTTCCTGGGCTTTGGTCAGTGATTCGTATGTTTTTCCGTCCAGCGCCACGTATAATTTGGCAAAATCAACCTTGCCAAGCAGCAGCCCGATTGGCGGCATAATGACGTCTTTGACAAAGGAGTTCACAATGGCTCCAAATGCCCCGCCAATGATCACACCGATGGCCAGGTCGACGACGTTCCCGCGCAAAATGAAAGTTCTAAATTCCTTGAGCATAGGTTAACCCCTCCTGAGCTGTTAGAGTTGGCGATTTTCCCAATTGTACAAGAATCCCAGGCTCAATTCAATCTGCGGGGATATGTGCCAAGAGTCAAATCCCAAGTGTCACGCGTGATCGCCTCCTCCAGAGGGGCAACCACCTGGGAATCATTGCGACCGAATAGGCCCAGGTGGCGCCGGTCTTCGACCGTAGCCACAACTGGGTGGAGACCTCCGGTCAAAAGGTGCGCTCGGTCACTCCCAAAGCACTCTTTGGGTGGGAGATCGGCGCGAGCGAAGGCTAAAACCTGGCATGACAAAGTGAAAGTTGGGTTTTAGAGGAGGAGAATTCCTTTGCCTCTTTATTCCCACCCCAGCGCAATGCGGCCGCGGTCAACCTCCACACGCAGGATCGTCACCTCGATCACGTCGCTGACCTTGAGCGTCGTCCCTTGCGGGATTTGCGAGCGGTGTAACAACCCATCCTGCTTGACCCCAATGTCAATGAATGCGCCGAAGTCGATCACATTGCGCACGGTACCCTTCAGCCGCATGCCGGGAGTGAGGTCTTCCATTTTCAACACATCCGAACGCAGCACCGGGGCGGGGGCGTCGGAGCGCGGGTCGCGGCCCGGGCGTGCCAGGATGTCAAGGATATCCGTCAGGGTGGGCACGCCGGCTCCCAGGTCTGCCGCAAGCTTTTCCATACCAACCTGACCGCGTAACTGCGCCAGCAGGCGGCGGCGCTCGACCAGGGTATCGGCAGCATTAACCCCGGCGCGCGCCAGGGCAGCCCGGGCAACCGCATACGATTCGGGGTGAATGGCAGTGGCATCCAGCGGTTCGCGGCTATTATCGACCCGCAGGAAGCCGGCCGCCTGCTCAAAAGTCTTATCACCCAGTTTGGGCACGCGGCGCAGGTCAGCCCGGCTGGCAAACGGCCCGTTTTCTTCGCGGTAGGCAACAATTGCTTCAGCCAACCGCGGACCAATCCCGGCGACATGCGTCAGCAGGGCGGGCGACGCAGTATTAGCGTCTACGCCGACCCAGTTGACCACATCCTCAACCACCCCGGCCAATGTATTACCCAGCTCTGTCTGGTCCACATCGTGCTGGTACATGCCCACCCCAATCGATTTGGGGTCAATTTTGACCAGTTCGGCCAGCGGATCCTGCACCCGGCGGGCGATGGAAACCGCGCCGCGCAGCGAAACGTCCAAATCGGGCATCTCGGCGCGCGCCAGCGGGCTGGCGGAATACACCGACGCGCCGGCTTCGTTGGTGATGGCGTAGCGCACGGGTTTGACGGCTGCCTCGGGCTGGTTGATCAGTTCGGCTGCCAACTGCTCGGACTCGCGCGAGGCAGTGCCGTTGCCGATGGCGATCAGCGTCACTTTGTACTGCTTGACCAGCCCCAACAGGGTAGCGAGCGCTTCCTTCCAGCGTTTCTGCGGTTCGTGCGGGTAAATGGTTGTTGTGGCGAGCAATTTGCCGGTCGGGTCAATGACCGCCACCTTGCAGCCGGTGCGGAAGCCGGGATCGATGCCAAGCACGGTATGACCGACCAGCGGCGGCTGGCCCAGCAACGCGCGTAAATTTTCAGCGAAGACCCGGATGGCATGCGCCTCGGCGGTTTCGGTCAGCGAGCGGCGCACGTCACGTTCGATGGCGGGTAATAACAGGCGTTCGGCAGCGTCGGCCGCAGCGCTCTGCAAGTGCAGGGCAAAACGTGAGCGCGGATCAGCGGAGTAATGGCGGTGGATGACCGGCTGCCAGTCCGTTTCAGAGACGGTCACATGAATTTTGAGCACCTTTTCGCTTTCGCCGCGGTTGAGCGCCAGGATCTGATGCGGCCGCATATGGTCGACGCGGGCCTCGTAAGCGTAATACAGGCTGTAAACCGATTTTTCATCGATTCCATCGGCGATTTTTTCGGCGTGCAGCACGCCAAAACGCAACGCTTTCTCGCGCACGCCCTGCCGGACGGCGGCATTTTCAGCAATGGTTTCCGCGACGATGTCACGCGCGCCAGAAAGGGCATCTTCAGGGGTTTCGACTGCCTCGTTAAGATAGGCTGCTGCCAGCTCAAGCGGGTCGCCGCCGTCGCGCGCCTGTTGGAGGATCAAATCTGCCAACGGCTGCAGGCCGTGTTCGCGAGCAATGCTGGCGCGGGTGCGGCGTTTGGGTTTGTACGGGGCGTACAGGTCTTCCAGCTCGGTGAGGGTGGCCGCCGCGCTGATTTTGGTGCGCAGTTCATCGGTCAGCTTGCCCTGCTCGGCGATGGACGCTAAAACCGTCGCGCTGCGCTCGTCCAGCGCACGGCGTTTCTCGACGGCTGATTCCACCTGGCGCAATTGTTCTTCGTCGAGTCCGCCGGTCATTTCCTTGCGGTAGCGGGCGATGAAGGGGATGGTGTTGCCGCCATCGAGCAGGTCGATGGCGGTGCTGACCTGGGTCGGTTTGACGTTGATGGCAGTGGCGATGAGTTGGGGGTCGACCATGAGGGAGGTTCCTTCGGTTTCAGTGATGTCGGGGGGATTGTAACACCAAGAGCGTGTCTCTGTGCCATGCGTCATGTGCCACGGCCTGGTCAAACGGTATGCACAGCAGGCAGCCATTATTCCTCTCCCCATCAGGGATCGCGCTAGCACCCTGTGGGGAGGTAAGGTGAGGGGACTTTGACCACCGGCACGGATCTCTGGCGGACACAGGTAGGCCAGTTGGCCGAGCCTGTCGAGACCCGGCAGCCCTTCGACAGGCTCAGGGAGCGGTTGAAACCCAGTATCTTTGCAGCGCAAATTTCCAATTTGCGTGGGCGAAATGAAATTTCCCCCTACATGAGAAACGGGTAGGAACCCTGCCAATCGACTTGGACGCCCTGACAGGCGCAGGTGGTCCCAAAAATAACGGGCGGCTTGCAAGCCGCCCGTTATTTCGATAAGAAAACGAATTTTCAGACGGTTATGGCCGGTCGATGGTAAACACTGGAGAAGTCCAGGTTTCCCAATGCGCCGGGTTGCTGGCATCGCCGTTCGCCTTGAGCAGCGATACCTTGACATAATAGGTCCCATCCGGCACGGTGTAGGTCTTATTGCCGGCAAAAGTTTTACCGTCAAAAGCCCAGGCAAAGAAGCCAGTGGTGGTGCTGTTGCGCGGTAAGTAATCTTCTCTGGCAAAGGTGTGATATGCCTTGCCGCTCGCTGCATCAAAGACCTCAAACCTCATCGATCGTGATTGGTGATTGAGGTGGACCAGGAAGAATGGAACATCCAGGTCGCTCAGCGTGAACGCGTGGTTGTCATATTCAAAGAAGTCTGTGCCATCCGTAAACGCCAGGACTGGGAACCCACCGGTTAACACCTGGATCGACTGATAGTCGCCTTTGAAGCCGGCATACGGTACAGTGTACGCCTGCCCTCCGCCCTGCGGCGTGAACTTGATGTACCCGCCGTACTGGCTGCGATCCGCAAGAGCGGGATTGGCTGTAATGGTCACATCTACCGTAGCACTGCCGCCCGCCGGTACCATGACCGATGGGGCGCTAAAACTTACCGAGGCAAAACCCGTAAGGAAGCTAGGTGCAAATGTGTTGGGGCCATTCGATAGGGCCGGCACATGCGAGAGATTGTATGTGACGTCAGCTGGGCCACTGTTTTTGACGGTCAACGTCTGCCAGAAAGGTCCTGCCTCTGACTCGCCAGTGGCAATCTTGGCTGGTTCAACGGAAGTGGTTGCCAGGATGGCATCATCGATATCCAGCATGCCCGCGCCCTGGCGGTTGACGTTATCCAGGAAGCCAAGACCTGGGTTTCCCCACCAGGGTTTTGGATCCGCCGAGTTCTGCAAAATGCCGCGAACGGCCTGGGAAGGCAGGTTAGGTTGCGCCTCCAATAGCAGCGCCACCGCGCCTGCGACGTGCGGCGAGGACATGGACGTACCGGACAGAGTGGCATAACCGCCCAGTTCCAGCGGATAAGTGGAATAAATCAATCCGCCCGGAGCGCCGATATCCGGTTTAAGCGCCAGATCCGGCGAGAGCCCATAGGAACTGAATGAAGAGACCAGGTTGCCAGTGGGGTTAAGGAACGTGCCCGTCTGGTTGGTCCAGGTCATGTCGACCGGTCCGGCAGCAAGCCGGTTATTGATCAAAACGCCTGAGACATCGTTGGTTGAAACCACAGGAATTGTAATGGGTGTCGTTCCAGCAACCGTTGCGCTAAAGAATCCAGCGCTATTGTTATACAGAACAACACCAACAGCTCCGGCATTTTGGGCATTGAGCGTCTTTATATGGAAGGTACATGTACCGCGCCGGATCAATGCCACTTTTCCGCTCAAACTGCCGGCTGGCAAAGGGGAACAGGCGTCGTTGGTGGTTGTAGGCGTTCCCGTTCTGGCCAAAGCAAACGTGCCCAAGGTTGGCGGCAGCGGAGCGGCAGTAGCTGGTATAAATCCAATCGCCATGTTATCCGGCGAAATGGTGAATACCGATAATTCGATATGGGTGTTGTCAAACGCGGCAACGCCAATAACCTTTTTGCCAAGGCCTGGCGCACCGGCGGAGTACAGACCGTTCGCGCCGCTGTTACCGATGGAAGCCACCACAACCATGCCGTGGTCAACCAGACGATCGGAAGCGACGGCGGTGGGGTATTGCGGCCATTGGAAAGCCGAGCCGATGGACATATTCAGTACGTCCATGCCATCTGCCAGCGCGCGTTCCATGGCAGCCAGCATGATATCAGACTCGGTTGAGCCGTTGCAGCCAAATACCCGGTAAGCGCCAAAAGTCACGCCTGGGGCAACGCCGACAACCGCTCCATTGGCTCCGATGATACCCGCCACATGCGTGCCGTGTCCGGCGCAGTCATCCGGATCGTCATCGGGAACGGGCACGGGGTTATAGGTGGAGTTTTCCGGGTTAGCGTCGTAGTCGTCACCGACAAAATCCCAACCGGTTTCCACCCGGCAGCCGGGACCAAAACAACCGCCCAGGTCGGGGTGGTCGTAGTCGAGTCCCGTATCCATCACCGCCACTTTGATGCCCGCGCCGGTGAATCCCAACTCATTCTGGGCAACATCCGCGCCGGTTTGGGCCAGGGCGGTAAACAGCTCAGGATTGTTGGTTTCTTCGAACGGGATCGGCATGGCGATCGTTTCGATCGGATAAACGGCTTTCACGCCCGGCAGCCTGGTCAGGGCGCTCAACTGCGACGCGTCGATTTTGATCGACAGCCCGTTCCACAGGGTATCGAAAGCCCTGCGCTCGGAGTATTTCAGGCCAGCGCGGCGGGCTGCATCGCGGAAGGCTTTCTTTTCCGCTTTGGTAACCGACAGGCTGGTGCCTTCGATGGTCGGGTCGCTATTTAATTCGACAAACCATAAACCGGCGGTTTCGTCGATGATCCCATCGGTTTCAACGGTTGGCACCGGATTGATCGGATCAACCGGCTGCACATCCTGTGCAAAGGCTGGCATGACGGAAGTCACTGCCAGAACAAGGACGAGCACAATCGTCATGCTTATTTTTCTGAACATTGTTATCCTCCCAAAATGTACGAATGAGAATCACCTGCTGTTGCACCAGGTCCGTGCTTATCCTGCGTCAAACATGAGGAATTGATTTTGCAAAGGCAGGTCCTTGCAGGAAACTGTCATAGCGAACATCTATTTAATTTTTTTAGCGCATCGCGAAAGGGCTGAAACGCTTACCTCCTTTGCTGTGGGCCAGCAGCCGGTGAAAATCCGGGCTGTATTAATCATGTCGTCTGGATGTGCCTTCGGCAGCCTGGCAATCTGGGCAACCAGATCCATAGCGTTGCGTCCCCACTTTGCAGTGAGTTAGCCTTTTCGGGCAGGGTACAAGAATGAATATTGTAAAGATACAGATTGTCAAACGTTGATTTATTTTACCGATTATATGGATAATTTACAACTTATTCCACCAAAATGTTTACGGGTTCGAGTCAACCAAAAAGCTGTCATACAAATAATTAGAAACATGTCACTTGGCTTTTCCCCTTTTCTTCTGTAAACTCATCTAGTAAAATAGATCGTCAGACAACTTCATTGGCATCTTGACCCAACCCTTCGTCTGATTTCTCTTCCCCCTACACCTGAATTTAATTCAACTGATCTGGTTTTACCCTGCTAAGTCGTTTTCCACTCGAACAAGAACGAAAGGATTTCCTTTTATTCATGGCAGATCGTGCGGGCGTAAAGCGAGTACTAAATCGGACCCTTGAGGCGCTCCTGCCGCTGCTGGCGGTGCCGGTGGCGTTCCTCATTGGCGCGGTCATGCTGGCTGCGCTGGGAGCGAACCCGTTGGAAGCCTACGGCGCCATGCTGCAAGGCGCTTTCGGCGATAAATCGGGCATCACCCAGACGCTGGTCAAGGCAACGCCTCTGCTGCTGGTTGGGTTGGGCGTGTGTATCGCCTTCCGCGGTGGGGTGATCAATATCGGCGGTGAAGGTCAGATTATCGTTGGAGCGCTGGCAGCCACCGCCTTCTCTATTGGTTTCAAAGATATGCCAGGTTGGTTCCTGCTACCGATGAGTATGATTTTGGGAGCACTTGGCGGAGCGGTCTGGGGCGGTATTCCGGGGGTTTTAAAAGCAAAATTAGGCGTAAATGAAATATTAAGCACCGTGATGATGAATGCCATCGCGGTGCAATTTTCTAATTACCTGCTGCGCGGCCCAATGATCGATCCGAAAGAAATCGAGCAGGGCACGCGCATCGCCCAGTCAGCGCTGCTGCCCAAGGCGGTCTGGCTGACGCGGCTGGTGCCGCAAACCCTGCTGCACTCGGGCGCCATCCTGGCAGTCATCCTGGCCGTGCTGGTTTACATATTCCTGTGGCGTACCACCGTTGGCTACCGCATTCGGGCAGTTGGCCTTAATCGTGATGCTGCCAGGTATGCCGGCATCAAAGTACCCTATTACCAGGCGCTGGCATTGATCCTGGGCGGAGGTTTTGCCGGGTTGGCTGGAGCAGTGGAGGTCATGGGCGTGCAACACCGGATGATGGAGAACCTGGCTTCCGGCTACGGCTTCTCGGGCATCGTGGCCGCGTTGTTTGGCGCGCTGCACCCGCTGGGGAGCATACCAGCATCGGTGTTGTTTGGCGGCCTTTTGGTAGGCGCCGATAAGATGCAGCGGGCAGTGCAGGTGCCTTCCTCTTTAATCGACGCGCTGCTTGGGCTGGTTGTGCTGTTCGTTGTCGGCAGCCAGATCTGGTCGCGCTGGCGCGCCCGCCGGAGAGAAACCCATGGGTGAGTTATTTACTCTACCGGTTTTACTGGGAATTATCTATTCGGGCATTCGCCTGGCGACGCCCTATCTTTTCGCGGCGGTTGGCGAGACTTTTGCGCAGCGTTCTGGCGTTTTGAACCTTGGCGTGGACGGCATCATGCTGATGGGCGCTTACAGCGGGTTCTACGTCGGCATGAAAACGGGCAATATCTGGCTGGGTCTGCTGGCCGCAGCCGTGGTCGGCATTCTGATGGGGCTGCTGATGTCGGTCATCAGCATCACTTTTCAGGCCGAGCAAGGGATCAGCGGTATTGGGCTACAGCTATTTGGGCTGGGGCTTTCAAGTTTGCTGTTCAAGACCACGCTGGGCGGGGTCGAATCGATCAACGGCTTCAAGCCGGTGCGCATTCCGCTTCTGGCAGATATTCCATACGTCGGTGAAGTGCTGTTCAATCACAACTTGCTGGTGTATGCCGCGTTCCTGCTGGTACCGCTTTCGGCCTGGTTCCTCAACAAAACCACCTTTGGATTAAAGATCCGGGCGGTAGGCCAGAACCCGCAGGCAGCCGACACACTTGGCGTCAATGTCACCCGCGTGCGCTATTTCTGCGTGTGCCTGGGCGGCATGCTGGCGGGTATCGCCGGGGCGTCGCTGTCCATTGCGTTAATCAACCTGTTCCAGGAAAATATGACCAACGGCATGGGTTTCATCGCCGTAGCGCTGGTGTACTTTGGCGGCTGGCGGCCGTACGGCGTGTTGGCTGGAGCGCTGCTGTTCAGCTTCGTCAACGCCTTACAACTGTGGATTCAGGTTTTGGGAATCAATATTCCCTCCGATTTTGCTATTATGATGCCGTATGTACTCACTATTCTGGCGCTGGCGTTTGCGACCAAGCGTGCCCAACAACCTGCGGCGCTGACCAAACCGTTTGAACGCGGTGAAAACTAGTCCAAGGAGGGTCAAAAGAGGATAGTATATAATGCGTACAACTCATCGTTTGAATGTCGCGATCCAACCTGTATTGATATTGCTGAAGGAGAAAAAATGAAATCGACCCTTTCCCGTGTACTGGCGCTGGTTATGCTCGTGGTAATTTTGGTCGCCGGCTGCGCCCCGGCTGCCGCAACTCCCACCCCGGAAGCCGCGACCGCCTTCAAAGTCGCCATCGTGATGCCCTCCTCGATCACCGACATGGCCTTCAGCCAGTCGATGTTCGAAGGCCTGAAAAAAGTCCAGGCTGAGATGGGCGGCGAGAGCGCCATGGAAATTGCCTACTCGGAAAACCTGTTCAAGGTGCCGGATGCCGCTGCGGCCATCCGCGACTATGCCGACAAAGGCTATAACCTGGTGATTGCGCACGGTTCGCAGTATGGCACCTCGCTGGAACAGGTTGCCCCCGATTTCCCGAACACCGCTTTTGCCTGGGGTACCTCGATGGACACCTTCCAGGCTTCGGGCATCAATAATGTGTTCGCTTACCAGGCCGAAGCTCAGCAGGGCGGTTACGTCCTAGGTACCATTGCGGCGTTGATGTCGAAAACCGGTATCATCGGCGAGACCGGCCCGGTAGATGCTGGCGACGCCAAACTCTACATCGAAGGCTTCCAGAAGGGCGCTGAAGCTGCCAAACCCGGCACAACCGTTAGCGTAACCTACACCGGTTCGTTCTCCGATGTCTCCCTGATGGCCACTGCCGCTGAAACTCACATTGCCGCCGGCGCGGATATGCTGACCGGTTCCTCGCAGTCGGTTGTCGGCGCCATCGGCGTTGCCAAAGACAAGGGTGTTTACTGGTTCGGCACGCAGTGGGACCAGACCTCCCTGGCCCCCGAGGCTGTGGTCGCCAGCCAGGTCTATGACTGGACCGGCATCCTCAAAGACATGATCGCCAGCGTTCAGAAGGGTGTGATGGGCGGCAAGGCCTACACGCTGACCTTCAAAAACGGCGGTCTGGTGATTGCGTATAACTCGGCCATTACGGTGCCCGCGGAAGTCAAGACTGCCGCTGACGCTGCCATCGCCGGCATCAACGACGGAACGATCGTACCGTAGGGTTTACCCTGACTCTTTATAATTCCTCTCCCCGGTAACGGGGATCGCGCAAGCACCCTGTGGGGAGGTTAGGTGAGGGGATTACCCCCTCCCAACCTCCCCCATTTTCCAAAAAAGCGGAAAATGGAGGAGGAGTTTAGCCTAAGGTTTTTATCTGTGATCTCCGTGTCTCCGTGGTGATTCTTTAATGACCCGATATTTGCCGACTGGACAACCCGTAATCGAAGAGATGCGCATGCTGGGAATCGTCAAACGCTTCCCAGGCGTGCTGGCCAACGATCACGTCGATTTTGACGTGCGCTCGGGCGAAGTGCATGCCCTGCTGGGCGAAAATGGGGCCGGGAAATCGACCCTGATGCGCCAGCTCTACGGCCTGTACAAACCCGATGAGGGTCAGATCCTGATCAACGGCGAAGAAAAACGCTTCAATTCGCCGCTAGACGCGATCAACGCCGGCATCGGCATGATTCACCAGCACTTTATGCTGGTGCCCAACCTGACCGTCGTGGAAAACATTGCGCTCGGGCTGAAATCTTCGCGCGGGCCGGTGCTTGACCTGGATCGGGTCGAAAAACGCGTCCTGGAGTTGAGCGAACAGTACGGGCTGAAGGTCGACACCCGCGCGTATGTCTGGCAGTTGGCGGTTGGTGAGCAGCAGCGCGTGGAAATCATCAAGGCGCTCTACCGCGGCGCAGCGCTGCTGGTGCTGGACGAACCGACCGCGGTTTTGACCCCGCAAGAGGTGGACGACCTGTTCGTGACCTTCAATAAAATGGCGGTGGATGGACACGCCTTGATTTTCATCTCGCACAAGCTAAACGAAGTGCTGGCGATCAGCCACCGCATCACCGTGCTGCGCGATGGGAAAATTGCCGGCTCCTGCCCCAACGAAAACGTCACCCGCGTCGAGTTGGCCAATATGATGGTAGGCCGTCCGGTGCTGCTGCAATATGACAAACCGCCGGTGGAAGCCGGCCCGGTGCGGCTGAAAATCGAGAATTTATATGTGCGCGGCGATCGTGGTAAAGATTCGGTTGACGGAGTCAGTCTGGAACTGCGCGCCGGCGAGATTCTTGGCCTGGCAGGCGTTTCCGGTAACGGTCAGCGTGAACTGGCCGAGGCGCTGGCGGGCATGCGCCCGGTGCGCCAGGGCTGCATCACGCTGAACGATAAAGAGGTGACCAACGGCTCGCCGTTGTCGCACATCGAGGCCGGGCAGTCGTACATCCCCGAGGAGCGCATGAAAGAAGGCGCGATCAGGGAATTCAGCGTCACCGACAACCTGATTCTGGCTGACCACGGCCGGGTGCCGTTCTCGAATCACAGCTTTTTGAACTTTAAGGCCATCCGCGAAAGCTGCGACAAGGTGGTGCATGATTTCAACGTGAAAACGCCTAACCTGGAGACGCCGGTCAAGAACCTGTCCGGCGGGAACATTCAAAAATTGATCCTGGGCCGCGAATTGCGGCGCCGTCCGGCGGTTTTGATCGCCTCGCAGCCGACCCGCGGGGTGGATATCGGCGCTTCGGAATACATTCACCAGCGTCTGTTGGAACAGCGGCTGGCGGGCACTGCCACCTTGTTGATCTCAGAAGACCTGGATGAAATTCGGGCGTTGTCTGATAGGATTGCAGTTATGTACGAAGGTCGTATAATAGGGATTGTGGATGCGAAGGAATCCACTCCCGCCCTGCTCGGGTTGATGATGGCGGGCGTGGAGGTTACCTAACTTGGTATGTCACTCTGCCCGCAGGGCACTCTGTGAGTGAGCGAAGCGAAGAGTCTCCTGACCGGACGACGAGATGTTTCCCTTTGGTCAACATGACAAAAAGTCGTTGGGTTGAGCGAATAGATCGGATAGTCAACCGACTTGATCGGAAGCGAAACCCAACATTCAGCAACAATCCAAGGAGTGGGGTTTCGGGACGGCAAGACTCGTCCGAAGCATCAAACACTACGTCCCTCTACCCAACACCCGGTCACAACCCAAATCGTTGGGTTTCGGGACGGCCGATCCCGTTTGAGGTATCATTTTGTGACGTCCCTCTACCCAACCTACGAGGTACCCGCGAGTGCCCTGCGGGCAGCATGACAAAAAACCATTAACATCGCGAATAATCAATCTAATTTGGTCGGCCAGGGTCTCCCCCTGCCGGCGTCGGGCAGACCGCCCGTCGAAAAGCGCCACCAGAATTTTAGGAGAAACGCACGATGAAACTCTGGTCAAAGTACGTAATGGCCGCTACTATCGACGAAGCGGTCCAGGCGCTGGCACAAGCCGGCGGTAAAGCAAAACCCGTGGCAGGCGGCACCGATTTGCTGCTCGAATTGCAGCAAGGCCGTCAAGCCCCGGTACATACCCTGGTGGATGTATCCGCCATCCCTGATTTGCAGCGCCTGGAAGTGTGCGGCGGTCAATTGTTTGTTGGCGCAGGCGTACCGGTGGCGCGCATCGTCCAACACCCCTTGATGCGCCTGCATGCGCCCGCCGTCGTCGAAGCCTGCGGGCTGATCGGCGGACCGCAGGTGCGCAACACCGCCACTTTGGGCGGCAATGTGGCGCATGCTTTACCCGCCGCAGACGGCATGATCTCGCTGGCTGCCATGGACGCGGTCGCTGAGGTGGCCGGCGCCAATGGTCTGCGCCTGGTGCCGCTGCTGGAACTGTTCCGCGGGCTGGGCAAATCCGTTTTGACCGAGAATCACGAGATTCTGGTCGGGTTCTATCTGCCGCTGCGCACAGCCGGGCATGGTTCAGCCTTCTCGCGGGTCATGCGGCCGACGGGTGTGGCGCTGCCCATCCTCAACCTGGCCGTATGGTTGCAGCGGTCAGGCGAGATCATTGAATGCGTCCGAATCGCGGTCGGCCCGGCGGGTCCAACGCCGCAGCGGGCGTTGGCCGTCGAAGAATTCCTCTACGGCAAGCCGTATACGACTGAGACTGCTGCTCAAGCGGTGGAAGTGATCCGCTCGACGATGAAATTCCGCACCAGCCCACGCCGGGCGACGGCCGAGTACCGTCAGCACCTGGTGGGCGTGCTTCTTTTAGAGGTACTGGAAAAAGCCTGGCAGCGCGCCAGCAAATTGGAGGCGATTTAATGGTTGCTCAAATGATCGAATTCGTAGTTAACGGTCAACCGGTATCGCTCGAACCGGTCGAAGGCGAGATGCTGGCTGACCTGCTGCGTGACCGGCTGCGCCTGACCGGGGTCAAGGTCGGCTGCAACGAGGACGAATGCGGCGCCTGCACGGTGGTCATCGACGGCGAACCGGTGCTTTCCTGCAACTACCCGGCGGTCAAAGCGCATGGAAAACGAGTCACCACCATCGAAGGCCTGGCCGGCAAAACAAACGGTAACGGCGCCGCGGCTCACCTGCACCCGCTGCAGGATGCATTTATCCAGTACGGCGCGGTGCAATGCGGTTTCTGCATTCCCGGACAGTTGATGACCTCGTACGCGCTGTTGCAGCACAATCCTGACCCGTCTGAAGAGGACATCAAGTATGCATTAAAAGACACCCTGTGCCGTTGCGCCGGTTACCCGGCCATCATCGGCGCGATTCAAGCTGCCGGCAAGTCTGTGAGAACGGGGCAGCCCGTCGAAGCGCCAGTAATTGCGCCATCCACCCGCGCCCGCAAGTCAGTCGGCACGATCACTCCGCGCCCGGACGCGGTGGAAAAGGTCACCGGGACGGCGATTTACACCGATGACATCCTGTTTGACGGCATGCTGCATGCGCGCGTCAAGCGCGCTATGACGCCAAGCGCCACCGTCACCCGCCTGGATGTGACCCAAGCGCGCGCGCTGCCTGGCGTGGTTGCCGTCCTGACTGCCGAGGACATCCCGGGCGAGCACGTACACGGCCTGGTGATTGCCGATTGGCCCAGCCTGGTCGGGGTGGGTGAGCGCATCCGCACCGTGGGGGATGCCGTAGCGATCGTTGCCGCCGAGACTCGCGCAATTGCCGGCGAGGCGCTGGACCTGATCGAGGTCGAATTCGCGCCACTGCCAGTAGTCAGCAACCCGGTCATGGCGCGCCGCGAGGACGCCCCACAGATTCATGCAAAAGGCAACCTGCTTAAGCACATCAAAGTGCGCAAAGGCGACATGGATGCCGGATTCGCTGAAGCGGATGTGATTCTGGAAGAAACTTTCAATACCCCCATGAACGACCATGCCTTCATCGAGCCGGAATGCAGTATTGCCCGGCCCTTGGCGGACGGCCGTATGGAGATTTATGTCGGTTCGCAAATCCCGTACTCCGACCGCAACCAGGTCGCGCGTGCGTTGGGCTGGCCCGAAGGTCGGGTGCGTATCATCGGGCAGTTGATCGGCGGCGGGTTTGGCGGCAAGGAAGATATCGCCGGTCAGATTCACGCCGCGCTGCTGGCCAATGTCACCGGGCGGCCGGTCAAATTGTTGTATGACCGCCATGAGAGTCTGATTGCTCACCCCAAGCGGCATGCGACTCAGATTCGCGTCAAGGTGGGCGCGAAATATGACGGCCGGCTGACCGCGGTCGAGACCGAATTGTACGGCGACACCGGCGCGTATGCTTCGCTGGGCGAAAAAGTGATGACCCGCGCCACCACGCATTCATCCGGACCGTACGAGGTGCCGAACATGCGCGCCGATTGCTATGCCATGTACACCAACAACCCGCCAGCCGGCGCTTTCCGCGGTTTTGGCGTCATGCAGTCGGCGTTTGCTGTTGAATCGGTAATGGACATGCTGGCAGAGAAACTTAACGTTGACCGCGTCGAGCTGCGGCGCATGAACGCACTGAAAGTCGGCAGCGTGACCAATACCGGTCAGGTGCTGCGCGATTCAGTCGGCCTGTTGGAATGCATCGACAAGGTTTCCGCCGAGGTCAAGCGCCTGGGCGGCGACGATCCGTTTACCGTCAAAGTGGACCCGCAAGACCCGCATAAACGCCGCGCCTGGGGCTTTGCGGTGGCATATAAGAATACCGGACTGGGCGGCGGCGCGCCGGATAAAGCCGGCGCTGAAGTCGAGCTGCGCCGCGACGGGACGTTCGAGGTACGCACCTCATCGGCGGAGCTGGGGCAGGGGCTGCCGACCGTGCTGCGCTTGATCGCCGCTGAGGAATTGGGGCAGCCGCCGCACAGCGTGCACGTGCTGCTCTCCGATACCGATTTAACCCCGGATGGCGGGCCGACCACCGCCTCGCGGCAAACGTTCGTCACCGGCAATGCGGTACGCCATGCGTCCAAAGCCCTGCGGCAGTTGATCACCAGCGAGCTGGCAGAGAATTACGATGTCGATCCCGCCACTATTCGCTACCTGGAAGGCCTGGTGCAGGTCAACAGCCACAGCCTGACGCTGCAGCAGGTGGCAGAGGAATTGATCGAGCATCAGCGCCACCCCATGGCAAGTTACGAATACTGGGCGCCCGAGACCAAACCGCTCGGCACGCCGGGCGATATGCACGTGGCTTTCTCTTTTGCGGCCCAGGCTGCCGAGGTGGAGGTGGATACCCGCACCGGTGAAGTGAGCGTGCTGCGGGCGGTGGTCGCCAATGACGTGGGCACCGCCATCAACCCGCTGGGGCTGAAAGGCCAGATCGAGGGCGGCTTGATCATGGGCATTGGCCATGCGCTGACCGAAAATTTTATAGTGAACGAGGGGCAGGTGGTCACGGACCGTCTGGCAAGTTACCGCACCCCCTCGATCACCTTTACCCCAAAAATCACGGCCTTTGTGGTCGAGCATCCGACCAACGAGGGGCCGTATGGCGCCAAGGGCGTCGGCGAGATTGTACTCATCCCGACTGTTCCGGCGATTGCCAATGCGGTGTATAACGCCGTTGGCGTACGCGCGCATTCCATCCCGTTGGATCAGGAGATGATATTGAAAGGGCTTAATAGCGCTCACCACGGAATGTAGCGAGGTTCCTCTCCCGCCTTTAGGGGGGAGAGGAATCTCAGGCGCACGTGACACACTATTCCGGTTATAATCTCCGAACCCCAACCAAAGGTGCCTGAACCATGGATCTCACATGTGATCGGATCGCAAACGGGCTGGTCGTCAGCCTGGATTATACGCTGACCGTTGACAACGAAATCGTTGATTCTTCCGGCGAAAAACCGCTGGAATATTTGCAGGGCTACAACAACATCATCGCCGGCCTCGAGACGGCGCTGGACGGCATGCTGGTGGGTGAAACCCGCGAGGTGGCCGTGCCGCCCGACCAGGCTTACGGCGAGTATGACCCCGAGGCAGTCTATGTGCTGCCAAAAAGCCAGTTTCCCCCCAGTTTTGACCTGCGCATCGGCGCACCGCTGCGGGTGCGCGCCGATAACGGCAAAATTCTCAACGCGCGCATCGTCCATCTGGATGGCGACGGCGTAAAGATCGACCTGAATCACCCGTTAGCTGGAAAAGCCTTGTATTTCCGCGCCAGCATCGCCGCCATCCGGTCAGCTACGGATGATGAATTGGCTTCCGGTCGGGTTGGCGGGTCTTGTTCCAGTTGCGGCTCTTCCAGCGGCTGCTCAGGCTCCTGCAACTGAGCGCTACTCGCTAAAAATCCGGCGGTAAGCCTCGCTGGTCTCCATTAACTCGGCATGAGTGCCGGCTGCCGCCAGCCGGCCTTTGCGCATGACCAGGATCAGGTCAGCCCAACGGATTTGCGACAGTCGGTGAGTGATGATGAAAGTCGTGCGCCCGCGGGCGGCCGCGTAAATGGCACGTTGAATCTTATCCTCGGTGGCGGAGTCGATGGCTGAGGTGGAATCATCCAGAATGAGGATTTTTGGCTCGGTCAAAAAGGCGCGCGCCAATGCCAGCCGCTGCCGTTGACCGCCTGAGAGAGTCACGCCGCGCTCGCCGATCACCGACTGGTAGCCCTGTTCGAATTCCTGAATAAACTCATCCGCCTGCGCCAGACGGGCGGCAGACTGCACCTCTTCGTCGCTGGCGTCCGGTTTACCAAAGGCGATGTTTTCACGGATTGATTGCGAGAATAAGAAAATATCCTGCTCGATGATCGATATCTGGCGGCGCAGCGCCTCCAGATTCCATTCGCGCACATCCACCCCGTCTACCAGCACCTGGCCGCAATCCACGTCATAGGTGCGGTTGATCAGGCGTGCCAGCGTGGTTTTGGCGGAACCGGTCTGACCGACCACCGCCACCGTCTGCCCCGGTTTGACGGTAAACGACACATCGTCGAGAATCCGCTCAGCGCTGCCGTAGGCAAAACATGCGCCGCGGAATTCAACCTGCCCGCGCATTTCGGCGGGCCGGGTGGCGGCGTTCTGGTCCAGGTCATTCTCGCGATTCATCAGTTCCAGGATACGGCGCGAGCCTGCCAATCCAAGCGCAATGCGGGAATACGCAAATATGGAAGTGAAGGTGGGAAAACCAAGCATCAAGAGCAGGCCAAAATAAGCTACCACGTCGCCGGTGTTGAGCAGTCCCTGATTGAAGAGCAGCAGCGCATGCAGCAGCCCGCCAGCCGTAGCCACTCCAAGCAGCAGCACCGGCACAAAGCGCGCTTCCACGTATCCCTGACGCACGGCCGCATCGCGGTAGCGGGTGGCGTTCTGCGTAAAGCGTGCCACCTCACCCGCTTCCTGCGCGGCGGCTTTGACCGTCTCGATACCGTCCAGCGCCTCATTGAGTCGGGTATTGAGCGACCCAAAGGCCGAGCGCACCTCATCGGTGATGGGCTGCAGTTCAGCCAAATATGTTTTGAGCGCAATAAAGTAGGCCACCGCAAAAAGAATCGGCGTGAGCACCAGCGCCGGGTGATAACGCGGCGCAACCACAATGGGTACAACGATGAAAACCAGCGATCCGACCACCAGGTTGGCGCCCGGGCTGAACATAAAGTTGACCTCGCGTACATCGTTGGTGGCGCGCGCCATGGTATCCCCCACCGGCTGCAAGTTGTGGAAGGTCATGCTCTTGCCGAGCAGGTCGGTATAAAGCTCGTTGCGCACCGAGCGTTCCATGCGCTGAGCGACCAGCTCGAAACCGAAATTACGACCAAATTGCAGCACTGCCCGGATGGACTGTGACAGCGCCAGCAATATAGCTATACGCATTAATTCCGGGGTGAGCAAGTTGCCCGAAGAGAGCAGGTCGAAGGCATTGCCCATCAGAACCGGCGCCACGCCAGCCAGCGCCGCATTGCCCACCGCCCCAACGATGGCAATCAGGACGATTGGCCACTGGTGCAGCATGTGCGAGAAAATCCAGCGCAGCGGGCTGCGCCGGTCGGTCTGATATGGCAGCGGCAGGGTAAATTCGGCGGTGGTCATGGCAAAGATTGATTCTACCATGAGCCGGTTCGCCTGCCTGCGGGTTCCGGTAATAAAACTGTGGGTATGTAAGGGCGTAGCATCCGGATGGAGACGATCTTCTGCGAGAAGATAATCGCCGGATGCTACGCTCCAACCGTATTAATCGAAAATTATGAGGGCCGGAACACCGACCGCCTCACCTAACCTCTCCCCCGTTCATTAAAACACTTCCGGGGGAGAGGAATTAATCATTATGGCAAATTACCGACGACGTCGAAGGTGCGCAGGATTTCATCGAACGCGGCGGCGTCAGCATCCGTCATGATGTTGACCAACACCGTGATCAAGAAAGAAGTCGGATTATTGATCGGCCGGGCAGAGAGCACTACCATCGTGTTCTGCGTCCCTGCGCAGTTGGTGTACAGGTCGTACGACCCTTTGTAAGCCGAATCCTCGTAATCGTACCGGCCTTCCAGGCTACAATCGCCGCGGAAAATGTCGCGGTAAGCATCCAGCAGTTCGATATATCCGGCCAGGGTGGCGATGTCGTTGGACGCGCCAAAGAAAACACCCGGTTCGTAATAGGTTTCGTTGAAAGCCTGAACACTGGCTGCCGCAGTGATGCTGGCGCCAATCACCTCGCCGTCAGAGATCCAGTTCGATCCGTCCACCTCCGCCCAGATGGAGGGGATGGACACCTGGATGGCGCCCGTATCGTCGGAGACCAACACATATTCATCATAGCTACCGGTGCTGGACGATTGAACCTCGTCCTGCAGCTCAGTGGCAAAGGAGAAGCTGGTTTCCAGGACACGGCCGTTCAGTTGGCCTTCCAGGTACTCCTGCGAGTCAAAACGCAGCACTTCCACTGCCATAGTGTCGGTGGCATTTCGGGTACGCAGAATGTCGCAATAATCAGCCATGGTGCCATCGGTCGCCAGCACCAGGCCTTCCATGGTGGTAAGGATATCGCCGCCCTGGATGCCGGTTTTGTCAGCCGGCGAACCCGATTTAACCGAGGAAACCCAGATACCGGAAAGTGAACCGTCTTCCGCCAGAACTGCCTGGCCGTTGATGCCGATGGATTCGAAATCCTTGCCCTCGCGCAGGGCGCTAACCACCCCTTCGGCGTCCGCGCCGTTGATGGCAAAATTCTGGTCGGTGACATCGACGCCAGCGTAGTTGATCCCGATCACTTTACCGTCTTGCGTGACCAACGGGCCGCCGGAGTTTCCGCCGCGAATGCGCGCATCATGCTCCAGAACGCCGTCCACTGAGGCCCACGAGGTCTCACCGTCGGCATTTGCCTTCGAGATGATGCCTTTGGTCAAGGTGTATTCGGGGTCGCCCAGCGGGAACCCGGCCGCATAAACTTCCAGACCCGGGTTGATTTCGCCCTGGTACCACTCCACGTAGGGGTAGCCATCGCCTTCCAGGTCAACGACTGCCAGGTCCCAGCATTCCGAAACGCCAAGAATACGGGCATTGCGCGGTTCGCTCTCACCGCCCACCCAGACCTTGAGCAGCGCCGCGCCGGTGACCACATGGTTGTTGGTGACGGCAATGCCGGACGGGTCAATGATAAAACCGGACCCGCGGCCGGCGGCATTGTAAATCGTGCCCAATTGCGGGTCGGTGAACGTGCCTTGCGCTTCGATCTGAATGGTGGCTTTTTTCACGTCCTCGATGCTGCCGACCAGGCCGGCGGGTTTGGTTGGTTCAGGGACGGCGGTGGGCTCCGCAGCAGTCGGCTCCGCGACTGGGGCAGCGGTTGGGGCCGGCGTTTCGACGGCTTTAGGCGTGCAGGCTGAAAGAACCAGCGCAAGGATCAGTACGGCGTATAAAAAGGGCGTGCGTTTCATGTGGGCTACCTCGGGGGAATCTGGGATTGATTGATAACCGGCTGCATGGGGGAAATGCTGCAACGTTTAAACGCAGAACGGTTTCAGGTAATAGATACCTATTATAGTGTGGTTAACCGGATTTGTCATAAAAAAAGAGGATTGCATTTTCGAAAGGAAAAATTAGGTCGGATCATCTGGCAAAAAATTCAGAAAGAAGGATTTAATAGTCAGGAGCGATGATCAGGGTTCCGTTCCCTGTCCACAGGACACTCTGCGAGTGAGCTTGTCGAAGGGCATGGGACACTCTGCGAGGGAGTCTGTCGGCTTCGACAAGCTCAGCCAACAGGGCAGCCACCGGTGCTCTTGTGCGAAAACGACGGTCAGCGACGGATGAAAGGCAGGAAAACGTTGTACCCGGACGGATTATGGTTGACCAGGATGCGCGCCCAATAGTCAAACCCGTTGACCTTGACGATTCGGGTGTAATTGCCGGCGGCATCATAGGTATAGGCCCACACCTGAATCTGATCGACGAAAGGCAGCAAGTCCATATTCAGCGAAGCTGTATAAACATTTTTGCCGCTTTCCAGCGTAGGAGTCTCATCCGACCCAATAATTTGCCATACGCCCGGCGTTTGAGTATGGTCGTACCAGCGAAATTCAACTTTGGCTACATCTGAAATACCATCGACGAAAACCTTCAAGGGAACAGTTGCCGTGCTGGCATCATAAGTGATGCCGTAGTAACTGCTGCTGCCCGCCAGAGCGGTTACCGGACTTAGCCACTGCGCGACGGGTGGTGCGACTTTGTCGATCAGCAGATTGACCTGTACCACCACCGGCGTTGTTCCGTCGCTCAGGTTGTATTTGAAGGAGTCCGTCCCGGCATAGCCGGTGTTCGGATTATAGGTAAATGAACCATTTGAATTGATTGTTACCGTTCCATGAGTTGGCAGAGAGTTTATGCTGGCCGTGAGCGAACTGCCTTCGATGTCGCTATCATTTTCCAACACGCCCGGAGCAGCCACCGAAAGCGGCAGAACCGTCGCGGCATTGATGGCGTAAGAATCGACTACCCCCACCGGTGGGTCATTGACAGCAGTGACGTTAAACGTCATAGTGTTAGGCGTCTGGTCCAGTGCAACCCCGCCGTTGAGGGTTCCGCCGTTGTCTTGCACCTGGAAGGTGAAGCTGGCGTAAGCGCTGCCGTTTTCATTCGCATCGGGCGAGAACACCAGTTGGGGGATACTCGCAGCGAGAATCAACTGACCCGTTGACACGGCAACTCCATTCAATTTCAGGCTCCCCTGCCCCGGCAGCGTGGTGATTTTTACTGCGCTGAATGCGTTTGGCGGATTGTCATTCACATCGCTGAAGCCGAAATCGATGCTTGCGAATGTCTTGCTGTTATCTTCCAGAATGATCACCGTTTTACTCGTTCCGGCCGGCGCATCATTGACCGAGGTGACGTTAATGGTCATGGTCTTCGCCGTCGGGTCGAGATCGATGCCGTTGTTGAGGGTTCCGCCGTTGTCCTTTACCTTAAAGGTGAAGCTAGCATAAGGTGTGCCGTTGGCGTTTGCAGCCGGGGTGAATACCAGTTGAGGAATACTGGCATACGGAATCTCATCGCCGGCCACCACAGCAACCGAACCTAATTTCAGGCTCCCCTTGGCAGGCAGTGTGGTGATTTTTACTGCGCTGAATGTATTCGCCGGATTGTCGATCAAATCGCTGAAACCAAATTCGTTGCTTGCGAAGGTCTTGCTGCCATCTTCCAAAGCTTCTACCGTTTTATCCGCCCCTGTCGGCGCATCATTGACCGAGGTGACGTTAATCGTCATGGTCTTCGCCGCCGGGTCGAACGCGTTATCACCGTCCCCGCCGTTGTCCTTTACCTTAAAGGTGAAGCTAGCATAAGCTGTGCCGTTGGCGTTCAGTGCGGGCGAATAGACCAGCTTTTCAGCATTGAGTTCAGTCAGGCTGACGATCTGGTTAACTGTTGCATTTGCTCCATTGACTTTCAATGTCCCTTTCAACGGCAGACTGACGATTTTGACTGCTGCCAGGGTGTTCGGGGGATCATCGTTCGCATCGGTCAAGGGGAAATCGGCGGCAGTTATGATTCTGCTTACGTCTTCATTGGTTGCTATCGTGGTATTCGCCCCAACCGGCGCGTCATTGACCGAGGTGACATTAATCGTCATGGTTTTGGGCGTTGGGTCCAGTGCATTATTGCCGTCCCCACCATAGTCCTGCACCTGGAAAGTGAAGCTGGTATAAGGTAAGCCGTTACCGTTTAATGCGGGCGAATAGACCAGCTTTTCAGCATTGAGTTCAGTCAGGCTGACAATCTGGTTAACTGTTGCATTTGCTCCATTGACTTTCAATGTCCCTTTCAATGGCAGACTGACGATTTTGATGGCTGCCAGGGTGTTCGGTGGCGTATCGTTCGCATCGGTCAGGGGAAAATCGCTGGCGGCAAAGATTTGGCTCGTGTCCTCAAGGATGGTCACCGAATTACTTGCCCCGGCAGGCGCGTCATTGACCGAGGTGACATCGATCGTCATGGTCTTCGCCAGTGAGTCGAACGCGTTATCACCGTCTCCGCCGTTGTCCTGCACCTGGAAGGTGAAGCTGGCATAAGATAAGCCGTTACCGTTTGGGGCTGGCGTATACTCCAGCGCTCCGGCATCGAGTTCAGCCAGGGTAACGACCTGATCGATGATTGCATTTACGCCGCCGACTGTCAATGTTCCCACTAATGGCAGACTGACGATTTTGACTGCTGCCAGGGTGTTCGGGGGATCATCGTTCGCATCGGTCAAGGGGAAATCGGCGGCAGCGAAGGTCTTTTCCGTGTCTTCGTAGGTCTCTATAGTACGATCTGCGCCTACCGGCGCATCGTTGACCGCCTCCACCGTGATCGATACCGTCGCAGTATCTGAATCGACTACGGTATCATTTACTTTAAAAGTAAAACTGTCTGGTCCGTTGTAATTGGCTGCCGGCGTATATGTCCGGGTCGCGCCGCTGCCGCTGAGCGTGCCGTGCGAAGGCTCGGTTATGATCGAATAAGTCAATGGATCATTGTCCACATCGGTAGCCGTCAGGGTGATCGGAGACGCTGTGTCCTCGGCAACGGATGGGGTCTGCGAGTCGGCCACCGGGGCATTGTTATTCGCAGTGACATCGATCGTCATGGTGTACGGTGTGGGGTCTTCATTAATACCAAAATTGTCGGTTCCGCCGTCGTCCCGCACCTGGAAGGTGAAGCTGTCATAAGGGGCGCCGTTGCCGTTTGGGGCGGGTGTATACACCAGCGCTCCGGCATCGATCGCAGCCCGGGTGACGATCTGAGCAAGGGTTGCATCTGCGCCGCTGACCTTCAATGTGCCCACGGCCGGCAGACTGACGATTTTTACGGCTCCCAGGGTGTTCGCCGGGTCATCGATCACATCCGTCAGGGGAAAGTCGGCGGCTGCAAAGATTTTGCTCGTATCCTCAATGATGGTCACCGAACTATTTCCCCCGGTGGGCGCGTCATTGACCGAGGTGACATCGATCGTCATAGTCTTCGCTGAGAGGTCTTCATCAACGCCAAAGTTGGCGGTTCCGCCGTCGTCCTGCACCTGAAAGGTGAAACTGGCATAACCCGCGCCATTGCCGTTCAGTTCCGGGGTGAAAACCAGTTTGGCTGCATCGATATCTGTAATGGAAATCAACTGATCTGCGGTCACGGGAGTTGAATCCAGGGTCAGACTCCCCGACACGGTCAGTGAGGTAATTCTTACTGCAATAAAGTTATTTTCCGGCAAATCATTCGAATCATTGAAACCGAAATCGCCGCTGGCGAAGGTCTTGCTGCCATCTTCCAAACTGCTTACTGTACTATTCGCCCCAACCGGCGCGTCATTGACCGAGGTAACGTTAATCGTCATGGTCTTCGCCGCCGGGTCGAACGCGTTATCACCGTCTCCGCCGTTGTCCTGCACCTGGAAAGTGAAGCTGGTATAACCCATCCCGTTGTCGTTCAGTGCAGGCGAATAGACCAGCGCTCCGGCAGCGAGTTCAGCCAGGGTGACGATCTGATCGATGGTTGCGTTTTCGCCGTTGACCTTCAATGTTCCCACGGACGGCAGGCTGGCGATGCGGACGCCTGCCAGGGTGTTCGCCGGGTCATCGTTCGCATCCGTCAGGGGGAAATTGATGGCAGCAAAGGTTTTGCTCGTGTCCTCATCGATGGTCGCCGAACTATCTATCCCGGTTGGCGCGTCATTGACCGGGGTGACAGCGATCGTCATGGTCTTCGGTGTAGGGTCTTCATCAATGCCGAAGTTATCGGTTCCGCCGTTGTCCTTTACCTGGAAGGTGAAGCTGGCATAACCCGCGCCGTTTTCATTCGCATCCGGTGTGAAAACCAGTTGGGGAATATTTGCAACGAGAATCGAATTACCCGCTGACACTGCAACCCCATTCAATTTCAGACTCCCCTGCCCCGGCAGCGTGGTAATTTTTACCGCGCTGAATGCGTTCGCCGGATTGTCATTCGGATCCGTGAAGCCAAAATCGGTAGCTGCAAAGATCTTGCTGCCATCTTCCAAAATAGTCAGCGTGTTATCCGCTCCTGCCGGCGCGTCATTGACCGTGGTAACGTTAATCGTGATGGTGTTGGGCGTCGGGTCGATATCGACGCCGCCGTTAGCCGTTCCGCCGTTGTCCTGTACCTGGAAGGTGAAGCTGGCATAAGGTAAGCCGTTACCGTTCGCCGCCGGGGTGTAGACCAGTTGGGGAATACTCCCGGCGGAAATCGCTTGACCCGCAGTCACGGCAACCCCATTCAATTTCAGGCTCCCCTGCCCGGGCAGCGTGGTGATGATCACCGCGCTTAAAGTGTTTTTTGGCAAGTCGATCGGATCAGAGAAGCCAAAATCGGCAGCAGCGAATGTCTTGCTGCTATCTTCCAAAATGGTCAGTGGTTTATCCGTTCCCGCCGGCGCATCATTGACCGAAGTGACATTAATCCTGATGGTATTCGCCGTCGGGTCGAGGTCCACGCCGCTGTTGACAATTCCACCGTCGTCCTTAAGCTGGAAGGTGAAGTTGGCGAAATTGCTGCCGCTGGCGTTTGCATACGGGGTGAAGACCAGCTTACCGGCAATAATATCCGCCACGGGTATGAGCACATCCACCGTTACTGGCTCACCATCCAGCGTTAACAAACCGGCTCCGGCGAACTGCGAGATCTTCACCGCCTGTAATGCGTTCGCCGGTATATCCGCCGGATCACTGAATTCGAAATCGGAGATAGCGAAGACCTTGATGGCATCTTCCAAAATGGTCACCGTCTTATCCGCTCCGGCGGGCGGGTCATTGATCGGCGTGACATCGAACGTCATGGTGTTTGCCGTCGGGTCGAGATTGTTGCCGCCGCCGAGAGTCCCGCCGTCGTCCTGCACCTGGAAGGTGAAGCTGGCATAACCGCTGCCGTTGCCGTTCGCCGCCGGGGTAAAGACCAGTTTTCCTGCTGTGATATCTGCAACACTGACCATTTGTCCCGTTGTCGCAGCAACAGCATTGATGGTCAGACTTCCCTGCCCGGGCAGCGTGGTGATCTTTACCGCGCTGAAATTGTTGGACGGACTATCAACCAAATCGCTGAAACCAAAATCGGCAACACCGAACGTCTGGCTGCCATCTTCCAAAATCGTCAGCGTGTTATCCGTTCCTGCCGGCGCATCATTAACCGGGGTGACGTCGATCGTCAGGGTGTTTGCAGTAGGGTCAAGATCGATGCCGCCGCCGGCCGTTCCCCCGTTGTCCTGCACCTGGAAGGTAAAGCTGGTGTAAGCGGCGCCGTTGACATTCGCCGCCGGGGTGAAGACCAGCTTGCCGGCAGCGATATCCGCAACAGACACGGACCCACCTTCCGATACAGGCGCACCATCCAACGTTAACAACCCGACTCCTGGCAGCGTGGTGATCTTCACCGCCAGCAATGCGTTCGCCGGTACATCATCCGGATCGCTGAAGCCAAAATCGGCGGTCGCGAAGACCCTGCCGATATCTTCCAGGGCGCTCACTGTGCCGTCCGCGCCGCCGGGCGCCGCGTTGACCTCGTTCACGGTTACGGTAATAGTTTCGCAGTCGCTTGCCAGTCCGTCGCTGACGCACACATCGAAGGTGTGATTCCCCGGCCCCTGGTCTTCAGCCGGCGTCCAGGTGAAAGCGCCGGAGTTCGAATCTATCGCTGCGCCAGTTGGAACCAATCCCGAAGTTCCGTTTGCCAGGCTGTAGGTCAGTGTGTCCGGCGCCGGCAATGTATCCTCATCGGCAGCGGCGGCGGTGAAGGACAATAAAGCGTGCTCGTTCACGCTCTGCGCGCCGATTGCCCCCAGCACCGGCGGGTCGTTGGCGTCCGTGATGGTAATAGTAAAGATCCGGTAAATAGTTGGGTCGAATTCCGAGCTGCTGCTGACCCTTATGGTATAGCTTGAATCGGCTTCATAGTTGAATACCGCATTCGTTCGCAGCTCGTTTCCGCTGATGGTAAAGTAAACATTATCCGGGTAATGCGCTGTATCCCAGAACGCATAAGAAAAGCCTGCGCTTCCGTCAGGATCGATGGTCGTGAAGGTGCCAATCGCGCTGCCCAACGGTAAATTTTCATTGATCTGGTTGTTCGAAAGCAGAATGTCGGTTGAGCCGCAGGATTGGGTAGACATCGTACCGTTGGTGATGGTAAACGAAATGGGTGTCAGATCCGGCCAGCCAACCAGCATGCTGCCGCTGCCATTCGTAGGTTCCGAGCCCGCGACATAGGGGCGGATGGTGAAGTTGACTGCTGCGCCGGGGTTGACGCCCTGAACGGACAGATAAACGAGCACGCCGCTGCCGTTAGCCGGCGGGGTGTCGTAATTCTGGCGCGCCATGCCAAACACAACCGTTCCGGCTGTGTTGTCAGTAGCATTGGTCGGTTCAAAGATGCCGTTCGGGATGAACCCGCCATTTTCGACGGCGGTCACCTGCACATCCCCGGGGGGAAAATCGATCTCCAGATGGTAAGCCGTCAGGCTGGCCACGTTCTCGACCCGTACCGGAATAAGAGAGCTCTGGCAGGTAAAGACATTCGACGAGGTGGGTAACGTCACCTTCGTACCGGTCTGGGATGAGACCTTGTTCGGCACTGCCAGGAAGGCGGAGACGATAGCCATCACGCAGAGCAGACGGCGAAGCGTTACCGCCGATATTTTCATCCGTCTCCTCCTTAAAAAATGGGTCGTTACCTGGTGCGGTATAAGTAGATTCCTAAACCTGCCACAAGCCCAGCGGCAATTAACACAATCCACCAGTGTTCTACCAGCCAGGATGTGACGTGTGGTTTCGCAGGATCTTCATTTGCTGCGACTGCCGGGATAATTTGTTTCTGTTCAACTTGCGTGGCCTGCAGGGTAGGCGATTCAGATGGTACGGTTGGGCTGGTCTGGATGATCGGCTGCGGCTCCAGAGATGCCTGTGACGCTTGCGTTAAAGCCGGAGTCGGGAGCCACACCACGGCGGTAGGGTTCACCACCGGGATAGCCGTTGCGCTTACGGTCGGGCCTGTGGCCGCCACGGTCAGGGTTGAATTAACCCCGCTGGCAGGAATTTCAACCCCGGTGCGGTCAGCAAGCTGCACATTCGTCATCAAAAGCGCCGACTTTCCCACTTGTACGCCCTTTAAGTATAGCACAACGACAATACCGCTGCCGCTTTTGGGTTCGCTGGGATTCACTTGCGTCATTACAAATCGCGCGATTCCCTGCTGGTTATCGACCTCATTGTATAGCACCAGCCCCGCATCCAGAAAGCTGCCAATTCCCAGTTGCACCCCGGGGTTCGTCGGGTCAGCATCCTCCGCAGTTACCACGTTCGGATCGAAGGTCAGTTCGAGATCGACGGCATACAAGTCAGTCACGTCCACAACCTGAATCGGTACTTCGATCAAAACGTCCGAAACGGCGGTAAGCGGCTGTAATACGCCGATCTGGGCGCCAGCCTGCGCGCGTACAGGCTGCAGCCCGGCCAGGGCAAAACTGAACAGGACAAGAATAAAATTGAATGCTTTGGTCATATTGCGCATGGGTCTTTATTTCCTCAGGTGGTTTCTGGAAAACTTGCGCTGGGCAAGTATTATCAGCATAAAGAGAAAGATCGCAGCCAAAAGAGTCAGGGCACCGGTCAGAATTTTCTCCATTTTCTCAGCAGAGACTGCCTCGAATTGACTGGAATCTTGATTCGGCGCAGACTGTGCGGCAAAAGCCACCTGTGGGTCGATTTCGGTTCCAGTCAGCACACTTTGCGTTCCGATTGGAGTTGCAAGGGTTGCGCCAGCAGCCAGCATTTGCGCAACTACTTGCACCGTAGCAGTTGTTGTTGTCAGGCCTGAGGCCGTTTTGGATGCTGCTGCGCGCGTCGTAGGCAGGCTGCCCGTAAAGCCGCTGCCAGAGCCGGCCGGTTCAGTTGGATTTATCCAGGGCGTGCTCGTTGGCCTGGGAGTGGCGGCCATGGTTGCTTTGCCTGTGGCCGTGGTGGTGATCTTTGAAGTGCCGGCAGCCGTTGGCCCGAAGGTAGCGGTCATGGTCGCCTTTTTAGTGGCTGTGGCTGTCATGGTCACCTTTTTCGTGGCTGTTGCAGTGATGATTGCGGGGGTTTTGGCCGTGGCGGTAAACGTCTTGGTCGCGGTTGCCTTGACTGTAGGCGTACGGGTCGATGTCTGGGTCAGGGTCGGTATCGGGCTGGGAATCTCGGTTGGCAGCGGGGTTGGTATGGTCGTGGCGGTTGGAATTGAGGTCGGCACGGGGGTGTCAGTGGGCGGATCAACCGGCAGAACGACCGTCAGCGTGCCATGTTCCAGGGATGGAGTGGTACTGGTTCCGCCTGTGCTCACAAAGGTGGCAGAGGTAATGGTGATAGGTGAAACTCCGCCGGATACGCCTTTGAAGTTAAAAATGAGCAGTGTCCCCTCGCCGGAGACTCCCGGTTTGGCAAGCTGAGTGGCCGCCACCCGGAATTCGCCCGGCTGGTTGACCATATACACTCGCGCCAGCCCGGAGAGATAATTGCCGTACGACCAGGATTCGAGCGTGAGCTTTTGAGAATGATACGTGATGGCTACATCGAAGGCGTTGATTTCCACCCCAGCGGTTACATACAGGCGGATGGTGGCAGTATCGTTTAACAGCACTTCGCTGGCAGCCGGCGTAACCGACAGGGTTGTTGAGCTTTGCGCGCGCGCTGGCAGAGCAGCCGAAAGAGACAGGCACACCGACAGGAGGAGCGTGAAAAGCCGCCTGTTAAATTTCATGAAATGCCTTCGCGCAATGGAATACCGGTAGTGCAGTACCATTTTACCATGCAGGCCGGGGATATCCCGGCCTGCATGGTTGGGTTTGCTCAAAACTTACGGAGTCCAGGATGCATAAGCCGTTGCGGAGGTCAGGTTAAAGTTGCCGCCGACCATCGCCAGGTCGAAGATGTTGACTTTGCCGTCGAAGTTGACGTCAGAATCCACGTCAGTGAATCCGCTGCTCTTGCCGTAATCAGTACCGACAGTCGAGGCATCTGCCACATCGATGGTGTCATTCGACCAGTCGGCATTGCCGCCCTTGAGTTCGAGAGAAGTCAGCACCAGGTCACCTACCGTAACGTTGTAACTCTTTGCCAGGCTTACGGTCACATTCAAATAACGCGGCTGGTTGGTGGTAAAGACATAAGTGTCATCGCCGACGTTCGTGAAGGAGAAGTTGGTGCTGCCAAATACATCGGTTGACGTACTTGTGTACGGGCCAAATCCTAACAAACCGACCTCAAACCTTACCGGCACGGCGCCGCGGTACCAGCGGCCCTGCATCGAGATGGTGCCGGTGACGGTCAGGTTATCGTAAATTGCAGCATCGATCGACCCTGTGGTGGCTAACAAATCATCGGGATCGGGGGTTAGATCCAACAGTTCGACCGTGACCGGGACCGTGCCAACCACGCTATACGTGATTTCGAAATTAGTGACTACATTGTTGCCTGCAGTCGGTAACGTAACCGACACTAGACCTGAAACGGTGCTGCCATTATCTGTCAGACTAACTCCAGTACCTCCCCCATACGTGAGTGCGAGGTCAGTGGTATTGGCTGTCGTAAAGGTCAGCTTCAACGTCACGCTGGGGAAGACGCCGCCGGTGCTCGGATTGGTGGTGGTCACGGTGAAAGTATCGGCGATGTTCTTGATAAACGGTCCTCCCACGCCCGATTGAGCGAGGGTAGGATATGCAACCACATCAACAGCATAGGTAGGAAGGGCGTATGCATAGATGTTCGTTGACGGTCCGGCAGGCGCCATGGCGAAGCCTTCATTGGATTCGGTCACGGTTAGCGCTGAGTCGAACGCCGTGGCCGCGCCGCTGAAGGTGACGGTGAACAACGTTACCGATCCACTCGTGGTTTTCATGCCGCTGCTACTCGAACCCCTGAAATTAACCGTCCCCGCGCTCTGGGTGACGACTTCGTCGGTTGCCTCCGAGCCAAAGACAGCGCCTTCGGTTGCGGAAACGTAAGTCAATTTTGCCGAATCATAGTTGAAGGTGACATCCGCTGCCTGAACGTTAACCAGGTTGGCCGAAACGGTAAAAGTGATCTGATCGGTGCCGACCAGCACCTGGCCAGACGTCGAAGTGCCAGAGGGGGCCATGGACAGGGCAACATGCGTCCAGGGGTCGGCATCGACATTCGTGCTGACCTCTGAACCGCCTGTAAGCCCAACCGTCGGAGCCGCTGCATCGCCCCAGGAGTTGTAGGTAGCATCCAGAGTAGTCGCGCCAGCGTTAATACCGATGCCGCTATTGCCGGCGATCAGGTTACCCTTGATTACGACGGTTCCTGCGGGAGTACCGGCAAACTCAACGCCATCCCCGGTGAAGCCATGGATGTAGTTATCCTGGATCAAAATACTTTGCACGGTATTGGCTACATTAATGCCGTCTCCGGCTGACGGTGTGGTGCCATCGACCTCAAGGCCGATGATCCGCGTGCCGTTGGTTGCGGTTACCGCAATGCCGTTGCTGGTGCTCCCCGGCTTGCATTTTGCCCCACCGTTGCTTGCAGTGTTCACCGTCACATTGTCGGCGCTGATCGCAAAACACGATGTGGCACCATTGACTACAACGCTGTCAGCAAGGGTGATGGTTAAGCTCTTGTTAACCGTAACCGTTTCATTATAGGTCCCGGCTGCCACCGTAATCGTATCACCGGCAGTCGCTCCCGTAACCGCAGCCTGAATGGTGGTATAGTCACAACCACTTGAGCACACAGTTTTGGTCGCTGCACTGACGCTTCCACCTGGTACCGCCGCAAACAGCAGCCCAATGACGAATGCCAGCGCCAGCACGATGCCAAAACGCAATTTATAAGTGTTCATTAGTTACCTCCCGAAAAAAATCGTTCGAAAATGGCTGATTAAAGATGACTGTCCTTTACCGGACACACCTCAGCGAATTGTGCAATCATGTCTTTTTCCTCGATATTTTCCTCCTGGACCGCCTTATTAAAATTTCCTGCTGCTAAATGCTGGTGTCCAGAGTAAATGTCTGCCCAATGCGGTGCCGGTTAAACGCCGTATAACCACAGACATAATCTGGTGGTTGCAATCCTGGTGCCGCTTCGGAGTCTGATGTTGCCGTTCGGCTCACTTTCACATTCCTTTGAAAAAATTAATAATTTAGTGCTATGCCGGTATTTTAATCCAATCCACGCCTGAAACAATATACAGAATTGATAACTAGTAATTTTATGATATTCATCCCCCGCCTGAGTGTCTTGCATCACCGTTCAGCGTAAAACCAGCGGTAGGAAGGTCTCACTCGCCTCGCAATCACCGGTATAAATGATCCCATCCGCCGCCTGGTAGGAAATGGCCGTCCCCTCTGGCCAGCCAACCAGGTGGGTCTCAGCCGTATCGATTGTCAAATGCGCGGTTTGACCAGCCTGGAGTGCCATGACCCGCAGCAGCACCAGGGCGCCGCTGCCGGATTCGGGGGGAGAATCATCCCCAAAACGGGCCATGCCAAATCGGACGGTTCCGGCAGCATTGTCGATGGCATTGTCCGGCGCCGGTATTTCGTCCTTGAGGAAATCGCCGTTGCTCACCTCAAGCACGCGCAGGTACTGCGGTTCAAAGGTCAACCGGACGGTATAGGCCGTCAGGTCGGTTACGTTATCCAGACGCAGGGTGATGACCGGCAGCGAGCAATGGTCGGCAGTCACGCTGACGGGTTGAATGCTCAGCGTCGCTCCAGCCTGCGAGCGGACTGTTTCCAGTGGAGAGAACGCGCCCACAACGATCAGAAGAAGAAATAGATACCGGATGAAACGCAATTCTTAATTGGGAGCTGTCGGGACCGGCGTTTCGGTCGGAATGGGGGTCGGCGTGGGCGTGGGGGTGTCGGTAAAGGGGATAATCTCAAAGGTGCCGGTCCAGGTGGGCAGCAGGTTGGGCGGGCGGGTACGAATGATACGCGGTGTGTTGGTGGGCGTCACCGTGACGGTCGGGGTGAGCGTAGGCGTGGCGGTGGGCAGGTCCGGCAGATAAATCGTCTCGCCGGGGGCTAGATCTGAAACGCTGGTGCGGCAGTTGGCGGTCATTAACTCCAGGGAAGGCCGGCCGTAGGTTTGACTCAAAGTCTCAAAATTATCGCCTTCGGCGACCACGTAAGGATGCCAGGTGAGCGGCGGCTGGCAAAATGGCCGGAAAGCATTCTGAGTAGCGCTGGCGATCGCACCAGGTCTGACTACTGCTCCACCGTCGGACGTGCCGTCTTGCGCCGGCCCACCGGGGTTGAACAGCCCGTTCGGTGTGTTAAACTGCAGGAAGGCAAAAGCCGCCCCGATCAACAGTACCAGAATAATAACAACCGGCAGTGTGCCGATTTTCAGCTTTTTCTTTTCCCTGCGGGCGGCATCCGCTCGGAATTTGCGCGGCATGCGGCTGCCGGCTGCCATTTTGAACACCGGGCAGTTCACATGCTCGCCAACCAGGCAAAAAGCCACCTGGTGTGCCTCCTTGACCACCTCGATCGGCCGCACATGGTGGCAATAATTTCCCACCGAGGCAAAATGCAACGCGGTACTGGGGTCACTTCTCAGCCCCAGGTGCGGGCATATGCGCATGTGCGAGGGTTTTGCCATAAGGATAGACCGTCAACCAGGGGAAAAGGCTTGCATCTAGCCGCACCGCAAGCTTTTCAGTGGTTCTATTCTACCAAAAAACGGCCGAAGACGCGTCGCTGGCGAGGCCCAGGTTTCAGTGGGTATGGCCGAATGGATTCCTCTCCCCAGGGTGATTGCGCCTGGGGAGGGACAAGGTGAGGGCCTCGATTTATTTCCGGAACCTATCCCTGCTCCCTTCCGTCCTACAACCATGATCAAAACTTTCATCCCTGGAGTCGCCATGAAACGAACCATTCTTGCAATTCTACTGGTATCGCTGTTGTCTGGTTGTTCCACCGCTGATCGTCCAACCGCGGGTCAAACCTGGCTGCTGGAGTCCATAACCATCGACGGTAGTTCCATTGACCTGACCTCCGCCAACCCGATCACCCTGGAAATCACCGACAGGAATGCAGTCGGCGGATCGTCGGGCTGCAACCTGTACTTTGGCGAGCTGGAATTCAAAGCCCGCGGCGCAGTGACTGCCGGTCAGTTTGGCGGCACCGAAATGGCCTGCGACAAAGGCATGGACGTGGAAGCTGCCTACCTGGCGGCGCTTGGGCGGGTCGACCAATACACGTTCAGCGAGTTTCAATTGACCCTGACCGCGGACAGCAGCCTGACTGTGCTGACCTATCTGCTGTTGCGAACGGCTCCGTAATCATCTCAAGTAGAGGGTCGACACATAATTCGATCCCTACAATTCACCTGACATCCCTACCCGACCATCGCAACAAGCTTATCCTTTGCATCTACCTCTTTTTGCCTGCTGCGTCTTCAAGTATGATAGACATACCATGTCAACCGCAAACCTGCTGCGATCTGAATACGGCTGGAAGCTCTCCGGTGCGTTCAATGAGACGCACCTGGCCGTCCTGCTGCTGGCGGCACAGGACCTGAGCGCCTTTGCCGAAGCGCAGGCGCCTGGCAGCGGTGAAATATGGATGCGGCGCCGGTTGGCGCCGGTTCATTTTCATTTGGGCGGGCTGCCGCAATGGGTGGTTACCCGCGTCGCGGCGCATGCCATGTCGGTGGTGTTTCCGCGGCGAGACGTCTGGTTGAATAAAAATTTTCTCACCCTGCCCAACCCGCGCCATCACATCGTCCACGAACTGGCGCACGTGCTGGATAATCGCCTGGGGCCAAAGACGCTGCCGGCTGCCATCTTTGGCGGCGGTCCCGCTGACCGGTTGGCGCGCGAAATGGGCGGCGCGCCGCGCGGGATGCGCTATTCAAATGGCGCCTGCGGCATCCCGCCGGTCAACCGGTGGGCGGAATCTGCTGGCGGCGGTTACGGCAATCACGCCAGCGCTGAATATTTCGCCGAAACGCTCGCCTGGGCGGTGTACTATCCGTCCAACCTGCCCAACCCTACGATGATGAACTGGTTAAAAGCGAATGTTTTCTACCGGTAGTGTAGAAAGGTTAAAATGGAAGACGCCCCCCTCACCCACTCGCAAATTTATGCCAATCAGGTGCTGCCCCAGTTGTTTCACGGCGCGCCTGCCCAGGTAGTGAAATACCTTGATCAGGACGGGACAAAATTCCTCAATTTTTACTGGGACAATGCCGCTGAAAAACTGCATCGCGGCGCTCGCGCCAGTTCCTTTGGTTTGAATTTCACCATCGAAGAGCCCGCGCCGCGGATGTACGCAGCGGTGATCACCCTGCCAGAACCGAAGATTGCCGGAGAAGCCTATTATGTTGCGCTGATTTACCGCCCCGACCGGCGCATCCTGTTGGTCTCGGATATGACCCGCGTGTTTACGCTGGAGCGCACCGATCCCGCAGAGGAGGGCGGTCAGCCCGGCACCCGGCTGGTGCAGTGGACCACCCACCTCGAACGGGTCGAATACCCGGATGTTCTGGAAGGACGCCAGTCGTCTTTCCTGGCGGCGGTTTTGGCGCATCTCGACGATTAGCCGGCCCAATCCGGTATGGGGATGGGGACCGGGTTTTACATCTTCCTCACGGGAGAGGTAAGGTGAGGGTTAATTCTCGTCCTCTGTCCATTTACGGTGTGGGCACGGGGTAAAGCTCAGGGATGATGGATTGTAAAAATCCCCGTGCCCTAACCTGTGGAGAGGAAATGTGGAAATGCGCGGGCAGGGGGTAGCATTTGAGCCGGCCGAAGGGTCAGGAAGAGGCTGTTTCCGCACCCTTGACACCCTTCCACCCCTGAATATAATTAGCCGCACTAATAATTAGCGCTGCTAAGTAATTGGCGAGGGTTCTCCATGGACGCAATTGCACCTCCCATTGACCGGACCGCCGTTGACGCGGACGCCGCCGAGTTACACGAGCTGGCTTACCAGCTCAGCCACCTGGCGCGCCGCCAAATGCACGCTGCGTTGGCGGCTTTCAACCTGACCATGCCCCAGTTCTCAGTCCTCAAGTGCATTTTGGCTCATCAGAACAATATATCCGTCTCGGCACTGGCCGAAGCTACCCACCAGGTGCTGCCCACCATTACCGGCATTCTCAACCGGTTGGAGGAACGCGGCATGGTCGTCCGCCGGCGCAGCCCCACCGACCGCCGCACCCAGCTCATTTCCATCACGCCGCCGGCTGAAAACCTGCTGGCTGAATTCTCGCAACGCAATCGCTCGCAGATGAGCGCCCTGCTGGCGAAGCTCGACCCGGAAGAGCGCCGATTCCTGCTGCAAATCATCCGCACCTTGATGAACCAATTCACTCCGTCCATTCCCGCTGACCATAATAAGGAAGCAGCTCTTGGCTAAGAATCGCAATATCGGTATTTTGTTTTTTACCCTGGTAGTCATGCTGATGGGATTCGGCATGGTAATTCCCATCATGCCGTTTTACATTGAATCCCTGGGCGCGAGCGGCACCACGCTGGGCGCCCTTATGGCCATTTTCTCGATCATGCAATTCCTCTTTTCGCCCATCTGGGGCAGCCTGTCCGACCGCTACGGCCGTAAGAAATTGCTGCTGCTGGGGACGTTCGGCAACGGCCTGTCGATGCTGTTGTTCGGCCTGTCCACCCAGGTCTGGATGCTGTTCGCATCGCGGGCACTGGCCGGTATCCTCTCCGCGGCGACCATGCCGACCGCCATGGCTTATATCTCTGACAGTTCAGACAAAAAGAGCCGGGGCGGCGGGATGGGCATTATTGGCGCGGCGATGGGCGTTGGGATGGTGATCGGGCCCGGTTTAGGCGGCTGGCTTGGCGAGGTCGACCTCTCCCTGCCGTTCTTTGTGGCATTTGGCCTCTCCTTAGCCTCAATGCTGCTGATCTTGATCCTGCTGCCCGAGTCGCTGCCGGCTGAAAAGCGCACCAGCGCCGTTCAGGCCAACGGTCCGCACTTCAAAAACTTGTGGCGGGCGCTCACTGGTCCGCTCGGGTTCTTGATGGCGTTGTCATTCCTGGTCTTCTTTGCGCTGGCCAATTTTGAAGGCATCTTCGGGTTGTATGCCCAGTACCGCTTTGATTATGGCCCCCGGCAAGTTGGCACAGTGATGATGGTGATTGGCGTGGTTTCTGCCGTCATGCAGGGGTTGATGACCGGCCCTGCGACTCGCCGTTTTGGTGAAGACAAACTCATCCGCTGGTCGCTGCTCGGCAGCGCGGTCGGTTTTGGGGTCATGCTGCTGGCGCGCTCCATGGGCACTATCATGCTTACCACCGGTTTGTTCGTGTTGGCCAACGCCATGCTGCGTCCGGCGATCGCATCGAACATCTCGTATCAAGCTGGCGACCAGCAGGGCGCGGTGCTCGGCATCAGCAACTCGTTCATGAGCCTTGGCCGGGTGGTCGGGCCGCTGTGGGCAGGAGCATTGATTGATTTGAACGTGATTCTGCCTTACCTGAGCGGCGCGGCAATCATGCTGCTGATCTACCTGGCCAGCCTAGTGTGGCTTAAACCGGCAGAACGCTCAGTGCAACCGTTGGAACCCGCAGTCGCCAGAGATTAGCAACCAGAGGTCTGCCGCAACTATATTGGCGAGGAATAGTTCATCTGGCTGACTTGGACGCCTATTTTTACCTCGCTTTTACCTGCCCCCTACCCTCTCCAGGCCAGGCTCACATTGCGCAAGGTCTTTGCCGGATACTTATCTTTGCTCTAGCGCAAGACCGACCTGTGTGAGTGGTGATACACTTAAGGGGTAAACATTCTCTCATTAAAGGATTTTTTTATGTCTGAAAAACTACCCGCTTGCCTGTTCTGCCAGCGCACCAGCGACCAGGTGCCTCTGGTCCATCTGGTATCCGCCAGCCAGGATTATTACATCTGCCCGCAGCACCTGCCCTTATTGATCCATGAACCCCACAAACTGGCCGGTAAACTTCCCGGCGTGGAAAACCTGGAAGGCCACCAGCATTAAGGTACTGAAATCCGTACGTTGTTTTCGCTTGTCATCCTGAGTGAGCGCTCTCCGCGAAACGAAGGATCTTGTCACGGGCGAGATTCTTCGCTGCGCTCAGAATGACACCTTTATTCATGGCAAGCTGCCCGGCGTGGAAAACCTGGAAGGGCATCAGCACTAAGCAAATGAACGCCGTCCGTTGTTTTCGCTTGTCATCCTGAGTGAGCGCTCTCTGCGAAACGAAGGATCTTATCATTTGGTGAGATTCTTCGCTGCGCTCAGAATGACACCTTTATTCATGGCAAGCTGCCCAGTGTGGACAACCTGGCTGGGCACACACATTAAAAATATCCGCTCCGCTGCGATCGCAATCACAACTTAATTTTTGAACTTCTCCGTGCCCCCGTGGTAAACTCTTTTTGGGGCTCCAGAATATTGCCATGATCAGAGACCAGATCCAACAAATGCTCGAGTACTACGGCGCGGCGTTGAGCGACGGAAATTTCGCTGTGATCGCGAACGCCTGGGCCGTCCCGGCGCTGGTGCTATCCGACGCCGGCGCGCTGCCCGTCGCCGACATCCATGAAGTGGAGAAATTCTTTGCCGGCGCAGTCGAGTGGTATCACAACCAGGGAATCACTTCCACCCGTCCAGAAATTCAACGAATTGACGTGCTCAGCGAGCGTCTGGTGGCAGTGGACGTGCGCTGGCCGTCTTTCAATGCAGCCGGGCAGGAGGTCATGAGTGAACTGTCGCATTACATTCTGGAAATGGGCAGCGACAGCCAACTGCGCTTCCGGGTGGCGCTGACCAGAACAGCCGCAGTTAAAGATAAATAACGGCACCCCGTACAGCACCTGATCCGCGAATGTCAGGCTATTCGCTTTGCGTGACCTTGCCGATATTGCGGAAGATACCTGGTTGCACACCGGTCAACTCGCCAAAAGCAATGGTCATCAACTGCAGCGGCAAAATCTCCAGCAGGGGCAGGGCCAACTCACCCACCTGCGGCAGGCGCAAGGCTGCCAGGGTTTCTTCCGGCTGGTTGCCAATCCAGTATACCTGGCCACCGAAACGGATTACATCCTGCGCCAGTCCGCGATTGATCTCAGCGGTGCGCTGATCCCCGGCCAGCAGCAAAACCGTCAGGTCTTCATCGGCCAGTTCGAGCGGGCCGTGACGAAAAAAGGCAACGCTCATGCCCTCGATGATCACCTTGGCCGCTTCTTTCAAGATCAGCGACCCGTTCATCACCGCCGCCAGTGAGCGCCCACGTCCCACCAGGACAGACCGCGTGAAGCGCTGCCCGAGGTTATCCTTCAATTCCTGCACATGCTGCGGCAGGTCCGTCAGGTATGCCTGCACTTCATCCACCGCAGCGCGCAACTCTACCAGGGGCGCGTCCAGCGGTTGGTCCATCAGCTCCAGTGCCGCCAACTGAGTGACCGCCAACGTGCTGAGATAGGTTTTGGTCGATACGGTAAATTCATCGCCTGCGCTCAATGGCAACGTCACCAGGCTGGCATCGGCCAGGGGACTTCTCATATTATTCGTAGTGCCAAGCAAATAAGCTGGCGGCCGGGAGTCGATTGCCTCCAGCAGGCGCACAATTTCGATACTGTAACCGGATTGCGATACAACCCACAGCAAGGTTCGCGGGGAAATCTGCTCCGGGCGATAATGCAGCAGGTCAGCCGTATCCAGCCACAACACCGGCAGCCCACTTTTGGATAGAATTTCAGCGGCTGGGATGGTGGCCATTTGCGAGGCGCCCATGCCGGTGATCACAATCCGATCAAACTGGCCTGCGGCCAGAATTTTAGCTGCTCGTGCCAGACTGCCCGCCGGGTAGGATTGCAGCGCGTTCCGCAGCGCTTCCGGCTGGTTCAGAATGTCATTGACGTAGGGGGATGGGTTCAACATTGTTCTCTCCAATTAAATTTAAGATGGCGCGGGCTGCGCCCAAAATTCCAGCCTGGCTGCCAAGCTGCGCATGTGCAATGTGGATCTGCTCGACCGGCGCCATGATACCATGCCGGTAAAAGACGCGGCGGAACTCAGGTTCGAACAGGTCGAATGATTCCATCACGCCGCCGCTCAAGACCACGCATTCTGGCATGAGCAGCGCCACCAGGTTGACCATGCCCCAGGCCAGGTACATACCCACCTGGTCGGCCACCCTCAGCGCGACCGGGTCGCCCTGGCGCGCAGCCGCTACCATATGATGGGCTGCGATCTTCTGCAAATCACCACCTGCCAGTTCGAGTATCAGCCCGGGCTCACGCATCGAGGCCTCCCGCGCCAGCCGGCCGATAGCCGGTCCGGCTGCCAGCATTTCCCAGCAGCCACGTCCGCCGCAGTAACATTCGGGGCCATTCGGGTCGAGCAACATATGCCCGCCCTCGCCGTGATGATCGCCGAAACCGCGGTAAATTTGCCCGCGGTAAATAAAGGCGGTTCCAATGCCGGTACCGACCGTTACCGCGGCCAGGCGGTCCACCCCGCGACCGGCGCCCAGCCAGGCCTCGCCCAGCGCGGCTACATCGGCGTCATTTTCCAGCACCGCCGGCACGCCAAAATGCTCCCGCAGCGGTTCCAGGATCGAGACATTCTCCCAGGTCGGCAGCGTGTACGGATTCTTTACCATGCCGTGTTCGCGGTCGATCGGGCCGGTCGAGCCGACCCCGATCCCCAGCAAAGGACGGTCACCGGTGCTTGCCCGTACCTGATCGACCAGTTCCACGATGCGGGTCAAACCGTATTGCGGCCCACGCCGCGCCTTGATGGGCGCTTTGTCGGCAGTCAACAGCTCACCAGAAGGCGTGACCGCCCCAACGCGCACATTGGTGCCGCCCAGGTCGATACCGATAACGATGGGATCCATGCTCAGCCCTTCACCGCCCCGGCCGACAGGCCGCTGACAATATAGCGCTGGAAGATGAGCGCCAGCAGCACCGGCGGCAGCGCCGCCAGAACGCCGGCTGCCATCATGGCCGTGATGTCCACCGCATACCGTCCGGTAAATTCAGCAATCGCCACCGGTGCGGTCTTGGCGGCCAGGGTGCTGGTGAAGATGAGCGCGAAGAAAAATTCGTCCCAGGCCAGCAGGAAAATGAACAGGCCGGTGGAGACAATACCCGGCGTTGCCACCGGCAGAATCACGTTGAACAAGGTGCGCAGTCGCGAGCATCCGTCGATGCGGGCTGCATCTTCCAGCTCCATTGGCACGGCCTCGAAGAAGGTGGTAATCATCCAGATCGAAAATGGCAGCGCGAAGCTGAGGTAAGTGATGATCAAAACGGCCGGTTTATTGAGCAGGGCGAGTTTGGCGGCCACGATATACAGCGGAATGACCAGCGAGATCTCGGGAATCATGCGCACGCTCAGAATGCTCATCAGCAGCTTGTTTTTGAACGGCAGGCGCAAGCGCGCCAGGGCATAGGCAGCCAGCACACCCACCAGCAGGCAGATCAAAGTGGTGGTGGTCGCTACCAGCAGCGAGTTCCCCAGTGCGACTTTGAAGGTGCTGGCCACTTCAGAAGCGGCTCGCCCGGGCACCAGAATATCCAGATAATTTTTGAGCGTAGGCTCTTTGGGAATGAAACTTGGCGGTACGTTGAGCAGTTCAGCGCGAGTGGAAATGCTGGATAGCACCAGCCAGGCGATGGGCGCATAAACAAAAAACAACACCAGCGCCATCAAAACCAGGTTGCGCATGGTTTGTACGGGTGTTTTCCTTTTCATGCGCGATTCTCCGGCCGGTACAGAATTTTTATATACACCAGCGCCATGACCAGCGTGAAGGCGGAAATAAGGAAGGAAAGCGCTGAGCCCGAGCCGAGGTGACCGTAGGTGAAGGATTCTAGGTAAGTCAGATACGAGATGGTGACCGTGCCAAAGGCCGGGCCGCCGGATGTAATAACGTAGATAATGTCAAACACGCGAAAAGCTTCCACCGTTCGGACAACCAGAGCCACCAAAATGGCGGGTTGAAGCAGCGGCAGCCGGATGAGGAGAAATCGCTGGAAGGCATTGGCCCCATCCACAGCAGCGGCTTCCTCCAACTCGACCGGGATGCCGGCCAGCGCAGCCTGCAGGATGATGGCGATAAAAGGCACGCTGTGCCAAATGTCCGCCACGATCACCAGGTTCATGGCCACGATCGGGTCGATCATCCAGGCCTGGTATTTTTCAATAATCCCCAGGGAAAGGAGAACCCCGTTCAATGCACCGTAATCTGCGTTGTAGATCCAGCGCCACATTGCGCCGTTTACAACCGTCGGCACCGCCCATGGAATGATCAGGCTGGTGCGCAGAAAATTCCATCCCGGCGGGCGCGCATGAATGAGTAAAGCGATTCCCAGCCCCAGCACCAACTCCAGCCCGACCGAAACCAGGGTGAAATACAAGGTCCGCCAGATGGCCTGCCAGAACTGCTGGCTGCTCAGGAACTCCAGATAATTGCCAAATCCTACAAAATCCCTGGGGACCGGGTTGGACAGCGGTGTGTCAAAGAAACTCAGCACCAGGGTAAAAATGACCGGAAGGACAGTGATAATGAGGATGACCAGCATGCTGGGCGCAAGCAGCCACAGACCGTCGCGAATTTCCTGGCGGGCCAAAGTAAGCGTTTTCCGTGGTTTTGCCAGAACGCTCATATCACCTCCGGCGTCGTTCCCTGCGGGGTGAAGTACCCCCGCAGGGTAGATTACCGTTGTTTACAACGTCAATTTACTTGGCGCCAAGTTCCACCCAAACAGCAGCGGCATCGTCCAGCGCCTGTTGGGCAGTCTTCTGGCCGGTCAGGGCTTCCTGCAAGGCTAACTGCAAAGCCTTGGAACCCTCACTGTAATACGGCACCTTGGGGCGCACCTTGGAGAACGGAATTTGCTCTTTGAACATCGGCACGGTAGCCGGGGTAGCCGGGTTCAGCGCTTCCAGAGCGGTGAGGGCATCGCCTTCGTAGTTGTTCGCCCACACAGGCAGCAGGTGAGCGGCATATTCTTTCTGGATTTCTTCACTGGTCAGGAATTTGACAAATTCCCAGGCCGCATCCGGATTGGCGGATTTGCCAACCACCGAAAAGCCCATCGAGCCGTTAATGGTGGCGCTTTGCACGCCGGCAGCCTTACCGGCTTCGAATACCGGCATCAGGGCCATTTTTACCTGCCCGGTGACCTGTGATTCCTCGGCATTGAGCGCTGCCAGTTCGTACATGTACAGCCAGTTAGATGCAAAGGCGGCTTTGCCCTGCGAGAATACATTGCGCACATCCTCTTCCACATACGTAATGGAAGCTGGGTTGGACACGCCCGATTCGACGCTGTCTACCATCCACTGCAGAGTCTTTACCCCGAGCTCATTATTGAAGATCGGTTTGCCAGCTTCATCCACCAGCTTGCCGCCGTTGCCTTCCAGCAGGGTGACAAAGTCGCAAATGGCAGCTTCAGCCTGCGCCCAGGACCAGGCGATGGGGTATTCCACCAGGCCTTTTTCTTTGATGACCTGCCCCATGGCAACCAATTCTTCCCAGGTGGTAGGGGGAGCGTCAAAGCCAGCTTCTTTCAAAATGGCTTCATTGTAGTAGAAGTACTTGGCATCCAGCAGCCAGGGCATACCGTAGGTCTTGCCGTTGACGGTGGTGATCGCCCAGGCGGAGTCGAAGATGTTAGTCTTCATATTAGCGTCCAACCGGTCGGTCACATCCAGCAGATATTCGTTGGCGGCAAATTCAGCGTACCAGATATCATCCACCAGGACGATATCATATGCCGGCGGAGTGGTGGACATGGCAGTGGCGATCTTGTCATGCAGCGCGTCATACGACACATACTCGATCTCGACCGTAACGTTCGGGTTTGCTGCGTTGAATTTGGCCACAATCGCGTTCATTTCATCGGGCGTCGGCCCGGCCTGCTGCATGGCCAGCACGCGCAGGGTCTTCGGACCATCGGCCTGTGGTTGGCTTGCGCAACCGGCAGCGCCTATCAAAAAGATAGCCACCAGAAGTACACTTAGAACACCGTGAATGCGTTTCATCTTTTCTCCTTTTTTCTCCTTCAAGAAAATCCGGGTAAAGTAATTTTCCATCAACCGCGCCCGGTCACGCGGACTCAGGACCAAAACAAGGCGAACATTCCGCCGGGATTCCGGTGCTTCAGCCCGGATGCGGCACGGTAATATGCTCCGTGGCGGCATCCAAAACTTTCAAAACACCGCCCATCGCGGTAGCGCGGTACCCGAGCGAGGAAGCCCACAGGCTCGGTAAGACAGGTAAGACCCCCTCCAGCCGTTTCAGGATGGGGTTGATGAACAGGTCGCTGTGCAGGGATATGCCGCCCCCCAGCACAATCACAGCCGGATCGATCAGCGTGGCCACCGCCCCAATGGCCAGCGCCAGGCTGTCAACGGCAGAGTCCACCACCTGACAGGCCCATGCCTCGCCCGCCCGGGCTGCCGAAAAAATGTCTTCTGCGCTCAAAGGTTGATTGCCGCGCGGGTCGTTGGCAGCTCGCAAAAGGCCAACTGCCCGGTTGACCATGGCCGTGTGCGAGGCCTGGCTCTCCAGAGCGCCAAAATCATGGAATTTATGCCCCAGGTGACGGGTGTTGGGAGGAAGATAGCCGATTTCCCCCGCCGCATGATGTTGGCCGTGGTAAATCTTGCGGTCGATCACAATTCCTGCGCCGATACCGGTTCCAACCGTTATGCAAACCAGGCTTTCAGCGCCGGCCTGAACGCCAAAGCCATACTCGCCCAGCGCTGCCAGATTGACATCGTTCTCCACCAGGGTGAACAGATCCGGAAAGCGCTCAGCAAGCCGAATTTTGAGGGGAAAGTTGCGCCAGTTCAGGCTGGGCGCCCATTGGACATACCCTTCTTCGAGGTTGGTGATGCCCGGCACCCCCACCGCTGCTCCCAGCAGCCGGCAGCCACCCTGCTCGGCGGTCTTCAGCAGGTCATTCAGGATGGCGCATACCTGCTCGAAATTATCTTCCGCGCTTTTACGCTCCCAGGGAATGGTCACTTCCCGAATGATCCGCCCATTCAGATCGGCAACGGTGCCGTACATGCGGGTGCCGCCCAGATCGAGGCCAACCACTGTGTGCGACTCGCCGTTGAAGACCAGCAAAGCGCGCGGCCGCCCCCCATTGATTTCGTAGGTGCCATCCTCGCGTACCAGACCCTGGGCGCTCAGGTTTTCAATGATGCGCATGACGGTCGGCAGGCTGGTATGCAGCTTGCGCGCAATCTCAGTGCGTGCAATCGGCCCCTGGGTACGAATCATATCCAGAATGGCTGACTGATTGATTTTACGGATCAGACTGGGGTTGGCGCTGGATTTCATGGGCATAAAAACGCAGAAAACGCAACAATAGAGATACTTTTTAAATGTAAGTAAGTATGTTATCTAAAGTATAGAGACATTTCAGGCCGCTGTCAATACGCAGTTTGAGAAATCCCTTCCCCCGCGCGCTACCTGTCTAAGCGTTGCTCATCAGCCCCCGCTTGATCCTCGCCTGAATCCCCTCGCCCGCGCGCTGAGCCTGTCGAAGCGCAGTCATGCAAAGGCGCAATTTAAAGCCTCCCCTAAAATCCATGAATTTTGGATTTTGGGGAGGCGATGCCCCGAGCCTGCCGAGGGGTCGGAGGGGGTAGCGTTTACTCGCCGTTCCGTCGCGCCAGAGGATGGCAGCCTAAGAACGGGCGATTTGCCACAGCGCTTCAGCAAAGCGCTGCACTTCCTCCACCGTGTTGTAATGCACCGGACCGACACGTACCATGCCGCCGTCGCCCTCGATGCCAAGGTCAGTGGTCACATTGAGAGCATAATAATTTCCATCCCAGACGTAGATGCCGCGCTCGCCCAGTTTCTCCGCCACCGCGTGCGGCTGCTTGCCTTTGAGCCGGAAGGAGTAGGTTGGCACGCGCTCGCTCAATCGGCCGGCGTCCTTCAAACCGTAAAGAGTCAAACCGGGGGTCTCACTGAGCACATCCAGCAGCGCCTGGCTGATCTCAGCCTCGCTGCGCTGCAGCGCCGCCATGCCCTGTTTGAGTTGCAGCCGCCGTCCGGCATAGCGCCCGCCAAAGGCATCCGCCAGGTCAGCGCCAAAGGTTGTCCCGAACCAGTCCAGATACTCCACCGCGCCAAGCACGCCGGCAATGCCCTCGTGATTCTGGGTGCCGGTCTCGAACTTCCCCGGCAAATGATTGGACGCCGGGCGCACTTTGTAAGCGAACAGGTCGTCGAGTAAGTCATAGCGGCCGTAAAGCATACCGGCATGCGGCCCAAACCACTTGTAGGATGAAGTCACCAGGAAGTCACAGCCCAGCGCCTGTACGTCCACCGGGCCGTGCGGAACATACTGCACCGCGTCCACATACACCAGCGCGCCGGCGGCGTGCGCCAGGGGAATGATCTCAGCCAGCGGGTTGATGGTGCCCAGCGCGTTGGAGGCGTACCCGATCGCCAGCAGTTTGGGACGGCCCTCAAGCTTTTTGCGCAGATCGTCCAGATCAAGGGTGCCGTCCTCATGGTGGAAATCGACCTCGCGCACGGTAACGCCGCGGTCGCGGGCAGCCAGCACCCAGGGGGAATAATTAGCGTCGTGATCCAGTCGAGTGACCACAATTTCGTCGCCGGGCTGCCAGCCGCGAGAAAGCGAGCGGCTGACATGCAGCGTGAGGGTGGTCATATTGTTGCCAAAGACAATCTCTTCCGGCCGGGCTGCGTTGAGCAGGTCCGCGACGGCGGCATGCGCCTCATCCAGAATTGCATCTGATTCCCGGCTGGTGGCAAACGCCCCGCCGTGGTTGGCATTGTGACGCAGCAGGTACTGGTTGATGCGGTCCAACGACCGCTTTGCGATCTGCGTGCCGCCGGGATTGTCGAAGAAGATGTCGGGGCGGTTCAACGCCGGGAACTGAGCGCGGATGATTTCTGAGTTGTGCTGCATGGAGTGCCTCCAGGTGAGAATGGGAGAATTATAGCAGGGGAGCGCGTGTCACGCGCCAAGTCTCAGGCCAAGTGGGCGCGAATCGCGCGTCCTGGCTGGATGCTTCCTCTATTTTGCTTTTGCATGAGGGTTGGCGGGGTGTTTCTGACAGGTATTTATTTGTTTTTGGCAAAAATTCATGCTATAGTGAATATTAATGGGTCAACTGTCTTAGAGGAGGAGTAAATCATGGCGAAAGATAAAGACAAGAAGAAAGATAAGAAAGAGAAAAAGAAGAAAAAGGACAAGGACAAGAAATAGGTCGTAACCGCGCAGTGGCTGTAGAGGCTGCTCGCGAGCAGCCTCTACAATTTTATTCTTGCCAGGATTTTTCAGCCGTTTTCCGCATACCAGGCATTTTCCCGCGCAGCGGTTGTAGAGGCGCGCATCGCGATCTGTGCATCCCCGCCCACACCCACAGGGTGTCCTGCGGGCAGGGCGCTCTGTGAGCGAACGAAGCGAGAGGGAGTGCGCGCCCGCAATGCCCTACCGAGGCAGCTTTGATTTATGATCGTATCAGGATTAATCGAAAGCCTTGCAGTCCATGATGGAAACACATGCTTTTGGTATTTTTGTCCCTGAGAACGCAAAATACCTGATCTTAGGCAGCTTTACAGCAAAAGAATCACCAACTGGCAATGGTCTGAAGGATCCGGCCTACGACTGGTTCTATGGTACAAAAAGAAATCAATTCTGGCCAATCTTGGAAGAAGTTTATGGAATTGAATTAAGTACCCTGGACGATAAACAACAACTCTTTACCAGATTAGGTATTGCTATCGCGGATATTATTTTAAATTGCGAACGAAGGCATGGCAGCAGTCTGGACGCGAATTTGATTAACATTGAATACAACAAAGAAGCAATTAAAAATATTCTTGATTGCAACAAAATCGAAAAAATCTTCTTTACCAGTAGATTCGTGGAAACAAAGTTTTCAATTGAATTTATAAAGGAAATTTCCGATCATCCAGAAATAGAATTGTTGACCTTGCCCTCTCCTTCTCCCCGGTATGCCCGGGTGAGCAAAAACGGAAAAATTCTCGAATATAAAAAATTACTTCCGAAGATGTGATTGTATACGGATTACAGCCCCCCAACCTTCCCCAAAATCGAGATTTTGGGGGAGGCAATTTAGGTCTCTGCACTGACCAGGTGCCAGGCGTGATTCGCCCCCTCACCTGCTATAATGAGGGCAACATGGGTGCTCTGGCTCAATTCAAGAAAAATGCGCTTATCGCGGATATGGTCGATACCCGTGCAAAAATTCTGGATGCCGCCATAACGGTGCCGCCTCCCCTGCGTACCGAGGTATTCCTTGGCTCCTGGTCTCTGCTTGACTTGCTGGCCCACCTGGCCGGCTGGGATGACGCCAACCGCCAGGCCGTTGAAGCCGTCCGCGCGGGCCAACTGCCCGCCTTTTACGAGTATGCCGAACGAGACTGGCACTCCTTCAACACCAAACTGGTCGCGGAATACCGGCTGGATGATTTTGACGCTCTGGTTGAACGGGTGCGCAGTACGCAGCATCGCTTGGTCGAATTGCTCGACGCCGTTCCGGTTGAAGACTTTGACCGCGACTACCAGGTGCGTTTTCGCAAGTACAAGGTGACCCTTTCCCGCCTGTTGCGGGCTGAGGTCAAGGACGAAAAAGAGCACCTGGCGCAGATCAGGCAAATCACAAATCTGACACGGTAAACATTGACAATCGAGGAGCAGGCATGAGTCTGGCAGCATTGATCCACAGCTTGAATTATGGGGGAATCCTTTCAGGGTTGTTGTTCCTTTTCATCATTGGCGGTATGCTGTATAACCCTGAGCTGTGGCTGAACGATTACCCGCCCGATATCCGCCAGATGTACGGCCCGCCCGGCGAGAAAACGGTTCGCCAGCGCAAATGGTTTGGCATCGGCATGCTGCTGATCATGATCGGGGCGCTGTTTGCAGCTGCGCTTACTTTACCCTCCGCAATCGGCAGTCGCCCGACCTTTTTGGGGACGGTGCGCGTTGCGTATGTCGCCTTTTTGATCAGCAGCCTGATGGACTTCCTGGTAATCGACCTGCTGCTTGGGATGGTCATCCGTCCGAGGTTCATGATCCTGAAAGGCACGGAGGGAGCCGCCGGGTACCGGAATGTCAAATTCCATCTTGATGCTTTTTTGCGCAGGGCATTTTCCGGCGCAGTGCTGAGTCTGATTATTACGGCAGTAGCGCAGGGAATTTTGCTGCTTAGAGGTTAAAGGGGGGGCCATGATGGCCCTACCCTGTAGGATAAACTTTAGTTTGTCCGCCGGTGCAGATTGACAGTGGGCCTGGGCAAGCCGAAGCTTACCCTACAATTTTGACAGGTTTTACTGGCAAGGGTTACCTTATAATGGAAGTAACCGTAACTGTTTAGTTGTTTAGACGACAATTATATATACGCATGTGCGTATTGTTTATTAATAGTTACAAATTTGAGTAATTAAAAGGTATCCTGATGAAATTTGCCACCATATTATTTTCCCTGGTGCTCGCCCTGACGCTTACCGCCGGAATGACGGCGACCGCCCAGAGCGATAGCCGCCTGCTGGCCACCCGGGCCAGCACCGCAACCGTCCCGACAGCCACCCCGGCGCCTGCAAGCCAAACGTTTGGCCCGAACCTGGACCAGTTCCCGGCCGGCGTCTCACCCCTGACCGGCCTCCCCGTCACCGACCCGGCTAACCTCAAACTGCCAGCGGTGTTGGTCTCTCTGGCCAACTTTCCCCCTTCAGCGCGCCCGCTGACCGGCCTGTCCTTTGCCCCGCAGGTGTACGAAATCTACATTACCGAGGGGATGACCCGCTTCCTGACCGTTTTCTACGGCGACTTGCCAACCACACAATCCATCTCGACCCTTCGACAAGCTCAGGGCACCGCCTCCCCCACCGCCCTACCAACCCAGCCGGCCGTAATTGGCGCATTCGAAAATCCGGGTGACGGGCTGGCCGGCGTACGTTCCGGCCGCGAAGCTTATGTCCCGATTGTCAATGCCTTCCCCAATGGCTGCCTGGTGGCGGCCAGTAAGTCGGCGGTAGTGCAGGTCAATATTTGCCGCAATGTGTTCGGCAAAGATCCCAATAACATCAACTCAGCCGGCCTGACGTTTGACCAGATGGCTGAACTGGCTGAAGCCAATCAAAATCCCAACCGGCCGGTCAATTATTCCGGCAATGCATTCAGCGCTTCGGTTCCGGCCGGCGGTCAGACTGCCAATCGCGTAGAGGTCTTCTATTCCTGGCTCAACCAGGCGCAATGGCAATTCGACCCCACCGCCCAGACCTATTTGCGCTTCGAGGACTTTGGCGTAGCCGAAAAAGCCGGACAGTTCCGCCAGGCCACCGACCGACTGACCGGCGAGCCCGTGGCATTTGAAAATGTGGTGGTGCTGTTCGTCGAGCACGTGGCGCGCACCCCAACCATCATCGATTTGAACATGGGCATCGGCCAGCAGGGCCGTGCGGTTGTCTTCCGCAACGGGCAAGCTTACACTGGACTAACCTGGTCGATGCTCAACGAAACCTACGAACGCACGACAGGACTGGCGCGACCGGTGCGGCTGCGTAATGCTGACGGCACGCCGTTCGCTCTGGCGCCGGGTCACACCTGGTTCCATATTGCCACCACCTCATCGGCGGTGTGGGCAACCGACGCCGCAGCCGGCGCCTGGCGTTACCGCTTCTATGCCCCAGCCGGAGCGAAATAAAGCCAGCAGCAAGCCCGCGGCAAAATCCTGACCTGACCGCGCTAATGCTCCTCGAACAGCATCTCGCCGGCGCGAATCGGAACCTTCAACCGGTTTTCCGCCGGCGGAATCGGACAGGACCAGCGCTCATTGTAGGCACAGTAGGGATTGTAGGCGTAATTAAAATCAACGCGAAATTTGCCATTTTCCAGCAGTTGCGGTTCGAGGTAACGGCCGGCAGGATAGGTTTCCGTGCCAGCCAGGGAATCGGCAAACGGCAAGAAAAACGCGTGCTCATCGGCATACAGCGTCAATTGAGCATCCTGCCCATCCATGGTGAAATGGAAGCGCCCAAAACGCTGGTAGTCCTGCACGTCGCCCGTTGAGGTTTGCATGGTGATCGTCTTTTTCTCGGGAAACTCCTCGACGGCCACCTCCAACGCCAATGCACGATTCTCGGGAAAGTAGCGCAGCCCGGTGAAGGTTATTTTTTGTTCACGGGTTAGCGGACTTTCCGGGTAATGGGCAAAGAAATCATCCTTGTCCTTGCGGAATTGCTCGAGTTTAGTCATTGGTTTTACCCTCCACGGCATCGAGTCATCTTCTTAATATAAATAGAATTAATTTGCTCGTTTTTCTGGATGATAGCTGATGATGTAGGCTGCCCGCATGGCCGCCACTTCCGCGGGATCGAGGGCGTTGACAGTTACCCCCATGGCGCGTGCCATCCAGGCGACCCGGGCAGTCGTTTCGACCGCCAGCGTGGCATCGTAGGCAGCTCCCAGATCTGGCCCAACCGTCACTAACCCGTGGTTAGCCAGAATCACCGCAAATCCCCTTTCGGCTATGCGCACAGCCGAATCGGCCAGTTCCTCAGAACCAGGACGGCAGTACGGCGCCACCGGCACTGGTCCGCCCAGGCAGGCAGCCGCTTCTGACAGCAGCATGGGCAGCGGTTCGCCAATGACGCCGAAAAGCGTGGCATACGGAGCATGAGAATGCACCACCGCCCCAATATCCGCCCATGCCCGGTAAAATGCCAAGTGCAAGGGCAGTTCGCTGGTCGGGCGCCACTTTCCTTCCACAACTTGTCCATCCAGGTCGACCACAACGATGTCATCCACCTGCAGGCGATCATAGGGAATGGCGGATGGCGTCACCGCAATCAAACCGCTCGACGCCTGGCGTAGCGAGATATTGCCCTGAGCGTGATGCGCAATGCCGTCTGTCAGCATCTGGCGGGCAAAAGACCAAACTGATTCCTTCAAATCGCGTGGAAACGACATGGTTTAACCCTCCACCAAAAGCAATACGCCGTTGCCGGAGGGATCCTTGACCAGCACCCCGCCGTATTGTTGGGACATGGGCAGTTCAGCAGCTTCGATGCGGGCCGTCACCTCGCCTAACGCGGCGGCATCCGGCAGCAGCAGTTCAAAGTAGCGCAGCCCGGCGGCATCGTCTGGCGCCGGGGTTGAGCCGCGGCTGTTCCAGGTGTTGATACCAACGTGGTGGTGGTAACCACCAGCTGACAGGAAAGAAGCCTGGCTGCCATACCGCTGCTGCAATTCCAACCCGATCACCTGGGTGTAAAAGTGCTCGGCAGCCGGGATGTCGTTGACCTGCAGATGCACATGCCCGATGCGCGTGCGCGGGTCGATGCCCTTCCAAGGCTCGACCTTGCCTTTTAACTCAAATAATAAGCGGTCCAGGTTGAGCGCCTGCGTGACCATGTCGATGTTGCCCTGCTCATCCCTGGGCCATTCGCTTTGGGGTCGGTCGGAATAAATTTCAATGCCGTTGCCCAAGGGATCTGCCAGGTAGAGGGCTTCGCTGACCCCGTGATCCGACGCGCCCTGCAGATGGTAATTCGATTCAGCCAGCTGGTAGAGCGTGCGAGCCAATTCAAAGCGGCCAGGCATAAGGATGGCCATGTGGAACAATCCGGGTATGCGCGGGTTGAGCGGCGCGCCGGTCGCGGTTATCAGCCGGACCAGGCTGTGCTCCCCTGCCCCAAAGGTATGCCAGGGAGTGGCAGCGTTACTCATTTCTTTCAACCCAAGATGGTTGGTGTAAAAACGGGCCACCTGGTCAAAGTCAGAGACTGCCAGGGCTACGGCGCCGATGCGGGCTGCGGGATGAATGGTGTTGCTCATTGCTTTCTCCTAAGGTACAGTTTTGCTATTAATCTACACGAATAATCTATGCGCATTATTGTCTAAAATGCCTGTACTCATGCTCTCCCCTGCCCTTTCTTCTTTGAGCGAGGAGCTTCGATCAATTCAGGCGGGAATTCGAGGTTCCAGTCATAGCGCGGACTACGCGACGGGCATTTGTAGCTACCCAGATCGACCTTGCTGCAGGCCAGGTCATCTAAAAAACGCGCCAGCGCCAGGGTCACGATCTGACTGGCGGGCACGCGCTGCTCCTCGGCCAGCAACCGGATCTTTTCCCGCAGGGCGGGCGGCAGATCATAGGTGGCGCGGGCTTCACGGCGCGCCTGAATCTTGGCCCGTTCGCGCGCTTTCTTCTCCCGTTCTTTGCGCGGCAGGGCAGCGTCGGAGCGTTGGCGTTCCAGGCCGGTGAGCAGTTCTGCCACCGCCGGGTCAATAACCGTGCGGCGTTCGGGTTTTGGATCAGGCATCGATCACCTCCATTAAACGATCCAGTGCTTGCTGGTACCCGCCGATGCGCTGGCGGTTGTCCAGGTAGCCGGTAACCGCCGGGCTGTCGGGGCCGTACTCCCAGGGAGTCTGGCCATAAGCAGCCGCTTCGCGCACGCGGGTGTCCTGCGGGATAGGCGGCCAGACATGCGCGCCAAATGCCTTTACAATTTCTTTGAACTGGGCCAGGGTTTCGCGAGTTGTGCGGTCAAAAAAGGTCGGCAAAATGCTAAAGCCTTGAAAACCGTGTCCGCGCTGCCCGACCTCGCCCATGGTCAATAGTATTTCTTTGACGCCGTCGATCGCCAGTGCGTCCAGCCGGGTTGGAATGACCACCCAGTCGCTGGCAACCAGGCCATTGACGTGCAGCACGTCCAGCGATGGCGCCATATCGATTAAAACGCATTCGTAATCCGCAGCACGCAGCCGGTCGGACAAAATACTCTCGCGGAAGTCCGAAAGGGTAATCAGACGTTTAACTGATTCACTGCGCTTGTCGCCGGGCAACACGTCCAGGTTGGGACGGGCGGACTGCACGGTGCTCCGCAAGGGTTCGTCCAGGCAAATCAAGCGGTACAAGCCTGGGGATTTCTCCAACCCGAGGGAAAAAGCCGTGTGGCCCTGGGGATCCAGGTCAACCAGCAGAGTGCGCCGCCCGTGTCTGGCCAGCCCATGGGCAAGTGTAACCGCGGTGGTGGTTTTCCCGACGCCGCCTTTTTGGTTGGCAAATGCAATAATTTTCATGCGCGCTCGCAGGTAAGAATGTTGGAATGTTTTACCACAGGCGGCCGGCGAAAGGCGTTTCTTTATAGGGTCGCCGCTAGACATTATACAGGGTCGCCCCTACGTTTGTCAAGGGGATACCCACAGGGGCGACCCTGGCGTTTTTGCAGGGTCATCCCATTAGGCGCTGAGCGGGCTTGCCAGGCGACAGGCGGCTGAAACAGGGACATGGAGTCGTCCAGGCAGCGCGCGGCCATTGTGGTCAAAAAATAACTGCGGAAGCAAGCCCGCCAAGGGGCTTCAACCCGCAAGGAAACGTAAAAGTCATTTAAATATATGAACTACGCACGGGGAATTGAATTTACGGGGAAAGACGTAAATGCAGCGGGGCGGCCACCCCGCTGCAAAATTCGTTACCACGGTTACGCTTTACTTGCGCATTATGCGAATATCCAGGCTGCGGCCGAGCTCGCCCAGCAAATTCGATAAGCCTTCGCCATAGGTGGTTCCTGCAATGTCATCCGCAATATCATCCAGCACCTGACTCTGCGTGACTTCATCCAGATTCAGCATGACTTTGACAAAGCGTCGCATGTGGCGGATAGCCTGAAGCGCAGGGTCAGGAATCGGTTGCGGTTCATGTTTTTCCCCCGGCGTCGGCCCGCGGCCCGGCTGGGCGGCGGCCTCAGCCACTTCATCTGAAGTTAATTGCGCCTGTGCGCTATGTTTGACCATGCGGTCCCATTGATTGCGCGGCAAGGCCAAAATCTCGCGCAGTACACGTTCCGGGATGCGATAACGGTCGGCAATATCCAATAAATTGGATGGCAGCTGCAGAATATTGAGCAGTTGAACCATGCGTGGTCGGGTCAATTGCATAACGGGTGTCAACCGCTCCCAGAGTCCGGCTGGCATGCGCTGCGCCCGGGAGCCGCGAAAATAATCATATTCATCGTTGTTGTTCGGATCAGGCTGCAAACCCAATTCGGCCAAAATCAAGGATGCCACTTCACAGGCTTGCTCTACCGCTGATGGTGGTTCAGCGTGGCGATTTTCCAACACCTGGCGCTGCCGGGTGGGATGATTAACCACCTCAACCCGTAATGTCGGTTCTTCGCTGGCTTTATGCAGTACAGCCTGCAAACAGGCTGCCCAAAAACGGCGTTCACCTGTCTCGATCTGGAAAATGAATTGTCCGTCGTGGGCGGGCACCCAACTGCCGGTAATCGGTTTAATCTGGCCGTGATCTTCAAAGGAAGAGCCCATTTGTAACAACCGGTCCACTTCCGCCCGAGCGCCAAAATCGCTTTTCGCCAATTCCAGCCACTCGCTGGCGGCCTTGTAACAATCAATTTCGCCGCTAAAAAACGGCTGACGCAGGTAGGGTGGAAGCAAACGACGCGGTTGAAAACGGTCGGGCAGCATCTGGCTGGGCGTCAACCTTTCAATGCGTTCCACCTGCGTTCCTTCCACCTGCGAAGCGCGCCGCACCAGCGGTGATACCGTTTCGATCGAAGCAATTTCACTATCCGCTTCGACTGGAAAATCTTCAAAGGCATTGGATCGTTTTCGGGTATGGGAAGGCGGCATGCATTCCTCCAGTGAATCAGGCAGAAGCGGCTGGCAGTGCCCGGGCCAGAATACGCTCGACTAGCTCGGCGTATTCCTGTGTGGCTCGCGAACTGGATGCGATCTGGTCAGTGCGTCGGGCGCGCGGGGGTCGGTAGGTGAAAACATCCATGTGGCTTGAATGGGCATACGCCAGGTCGGATGATTTGTGGATGGGCGGTAGCAGCAGACCCGGGTAGCGCTTTTTCAACTCCACCAGAATTTCCTGCGCCTCGCTGCGCTGCTCTTCAGTCAGCGTAGGCAAGAAACCCAGGATTTCCAGTTGCGGGCGAAAGTGCAATTTGACCAGGTCAATGGTTTTCTGCAGTTCGCGCAGTCCGGAAACGCCCAGGTAGCTGGTTTCGACCGGAATAAGGACCAAATCTGCTGCCACCAGCGCATTGACCAGCAGGTCGCCAGTGGTGGGCGGGGTATCCACCACAATAAAAGCAAACTGATCCGCTATAGGCGCCAGCGCCCGGCTCAGGCGCGTCTCGTTGGCCATCAAAGTTGGCAGCAATCGAGCGGCTTCAACCATACTCGGTCGGCTGCTCGGCACGACAAACAAATTGGGGTGGTGTTCGGCTCGTTGAATCAAGCGTTGCACCGACGGGGGCGGGGATTCCGTCAGCAAGGCAGCCAAACCGTTCTTGGCATCTACTGCGGGTGTGCCAAATGCGGTTGCCAGCAGCGCATGGCCCTGGGGATCCATATCCACCAGCAGCACCCGCCCAGCAGGGCCTTCATTCTGACTTAGCCGCAGCGCCAGTCCAGCCGCCAGATTGACTGCCGTGGTGGTCTTGCCAACTCCGCCCTTTTCATTCGCAATCGTGATCGAAATTGCCATACCAGCCTTCTTTGGTCATTGTGTAACCGTGGTAACGAATTTGGGAATGGCGTTCAATCCCTGGTGAATAACCTCTAAACTGCCGTTTTTTTTCTTATATAAAAGAAATAAGATTATTTATTGATGAGTTTAGCATAAATAAAAGGTTAAATCAACTAACTTGAGTGAATTAAGGTGTAAACTGGGGTTAATTACGCTAATTCTATTGTATTTAAGGCGAATTAGTGCAATAATGTGTGTCATCAGGAGGAATCGGTATGGTGAGCCCATTACAGGATGAAGAGTGGCGATTGGCCCGCCTGGAACGCCTGGGACTTAAAGAAGATCCGTTTAAACTCTCGGCTGACCCGCGCTACCTATATCTCGGTCCAGAACATCTGGCTGTGTATCGTCAGGCGGTTGGTGTGATTTCGCGCCGCCGCGGCCTGGCCCTGATAACGGGGGAGATGGGTATGGGCAAGAGTTCGCTCGCTCGGCGCCTCTATGATGTGTACGCCAGCGAACGCTCCGTCGAGATCGCCTACATACACACCGCCGCCTTCCGTTCCGCCATGGATTTCGCCCGGCAGATCTCACTGGCGCTCGAGCTCCCTGCACAGCGTTCCTTCCAACGCCAGATGGAAACGCTGGAAGAAAAGGTTGCATCCATTTACACCGCCAATCGCAATGTCATTATTTTACTCGACGATGCGCAGCTGATGTCATCCGATTCCCTTGAAGTGATCCACCGCCTTTACAATTTTGACTATGATGCCAAAGTTGTCCAGACATTAGCGTTTGGGCAGCGGGAAATGAACTCGCTGTTCGAGACCAACCGCGCAGTTAACGCGCGCGTGTTTGTCCGGCTAGCTTTGCCGCCGCTTACACTCTCCAGCGCTTTACAAATGGTCGTTTTCCGCTTGCAGGTGGCGGGACGCCAGGACGCATTTATCGACGACAACGCGTTCGAGGTGCTTTACGAAACCTCAGAAGGTGTGCCGCGCGAGATTATTCGCATTTGCGCACTGGCAACCGATTTTGTCCTGTACAACGACCTCAACACGGTCAGCCTGGATGTCGTCCGTGAGGTAACTAAACAATGAAAACTGGATCTTCCCCAACCAGCAACGCCTGGGTCCAGCTCTACGAGGCGCGGCGCATGATCAATGAGCCGCAGGCTCGGCCGCCCGGCCGGCCGCCGTCTATTGTGCCGCGAACCAAAGTTGGCCTTACCCTGACCAAAGGTGAGGTAACCGAGTTGGAAGAGTGGCAGGAACGCTTTAGCGCGCTGCTTGGCCGCAAAGTCTCGGTGGGTGAGACGGTCGGGATTCTTTCGCGTATCTGCACGGCGCGTCTGGATCAGATCCAGGGCAAGGCGCAGTCTTCGGATTTAAATGACCTGGTCGATCGCATGGTTCGCGGACGATAATGTTTCTTCCATTTATCGCAACATTTCAGGTAGAAATAAATCCTTGAAAAATATAAGCGAGCTCTCTGGCAGATCAAATCAGCGATTACCTTCCCGGCAGGGGAGGGCCATTATGACCCCACCTTTAACTTGTTCCAGGAGGTTTACGGATTGATGTCAACGTTTGATCCAGCCGTTTTTCGCCCTGACCGCGAGCGCGCGCTGACTTTTCATGGCAAGCAGATCCTCACCGCTGATCTCAAGGACGGGCGGGGATATGTGTCGGTACGCTCTTTGTGCGACGCCTTCGGTCTGGATCAGCGCGCGCAGCGGCGGCGTTTGCTGCGCCAGCAGGGTTACTTCGCTGCCTATACCGCCAACATTCTGATCACCACCGCGGGCGGTCCGCAGCCGGCTTTGTGCCTGATGGCCTCTGCTGTGCCGTTGTTCATGACCGGCGTCGAGCTCGAGCGCATCCAGAACGAGGACACCCGCAGCCTGCTGACTGCCTTCCTTGACGAAGCGCACACTGTGTTGGCCGAGCATTTCGGTATCAGCGAACGCGGTGAAATCCAATTTCTGCGTGAGTCGATCTCGCGCATGGTAGCGGAACAAGAGTACTTTGAGGAGAACCTGACAAAAAAAGTGGAGGCGGAGCTGACTGAACTTCGCCGGGCGCAAGAGGATAAGGTTGACCAGATTCGCGCGGCCTTCGGCGGCCTGCGCCAGCAGGTCACCCGCCTGGAGGCAACCGCCGGCCCAAAGGCGCGCCTCTCGCCCGAACACATGGGTCAGCTCCGCCAGCTAGTGGCCACCCTGGGCGGCCTGCTGCAAGAAAAAGGGGTTGTCAAACCCTACCCGGGGATTTATATGGACGTCACCCGCATGACCGGCGTCAGCCGCTCCGAAGACATTCGCCAGGAAGACTTCCCAAAAGTGGTGGCCTTCCTCGAGGAGCAGATTCAACGGCTGACCACGGGCAGTGGAAGCCCCGGTTCCGAAAAACCGGGTGAGGGCAGCCGGGAGTCCTGATTCTCCGGCGGATAGGTTGCATGGAACAGGGCTTTCAACCGCAGGCAGCCGCGATTCGCAAGCCAGACTACCTCGAGGCCTGGAATTTAGTCTCGGGGCAGTTGCACGGCGAGATGAGCCGCGCCCAGTTTGAAACCTGGGTGCAGCCGCTCAAGCCGCTAGGCTATGCCGATCGCGTCTTCCGGCTCGGCGCGGTGAACTCCTTTACCCAGGAATGGGTTGAAAGTCGCCTGAAGAATCGCGTCACCGCCCTGTTGAGCGGCATGCTAAACGAGACCGTCACGCTGCGGGTGGTGGTGGTTAATGGAACCAATGACGCTAAGGCCAAAAAGGTTTCGGCCCACGCCGCAGTTGACCTGGCAGCAGACCAGATCCCGGCCTCGCCAGCAGGCCTGGAAGGCGGGGTTGATCCCCTGGATGATGAACCGGCATCGACCGGAAGCGGCAAAGCCAGCCCGCGCAAGTTAATGCTGCACCGCGCCTACGGCAGTGAACGCGCCCGCGTGATTCAACCCGAGCGCGGCATGTTCATGACCCTGTACTTCTTCCAGCAGTGGCTACCGCTAATCGGCCACTCGGCTTTCACCGTCATCCTGGCGGCCCGCTCGATGTGCTACTGGAACCCCAAGACCGGCGAGCTGCGTAACAGCATCGAGACGGAGATGAGCGAGCTAGCCCAGCGCGCCGCTGTCAGCGTGCGTACCGTCAAGGATGTGCTCAACAACGACCTGGTGCGTCGCCATTTCCTGCGTTACACCGTGCGCCGCATTATGACCGTCAACGGCGTGCGTACCGCCGGGATTCTGCTCCAGGTGCGCATGGATGATCCATTGACCCCCGCCGACCAGACGGAAACCGGTCATGATGAGG
>Ga0209317_1000322_pt1 | contig 59410 bp, 47 predicted proteins | sample RifGroB2_FD_183994 | JGI IMG/M metagenome (GOLD analysis project Ga0209317, IMG submission 183994) | Soil microbial communities from Rifle, Colorado, USA - Groundwater B2 (SPAdes) (version 2) | ecosystem: Environmental > Terrestrial > Soil > Unclassified | place: Rifle, Colorado | collected...
CGATGAACATGGACTTCAGGCGCTCCAGTTCCTGCAGCCGGGCATTGGCGTCCTCCAGTTCGGCCGTTTTCTGGTTCAGGTCCTCCACGATGTTCATCAAGGCTCTCTGGCTCTCCACCAGCTCGGCCTTCTTCGCCACCAGGTCGTTTGTCCTTTCTGCCACCCGCCCTTCCAGGTCCTTGTTGAGCCGGACGATCTCCTCCTCGGCCCGTACCTGGCCGGTGATGTCGTGGGCGATGGCGGAGGCGCCGACGATCTGCCGCGCCCCGTCGAAGATGGGGGAGACGGTGAGCGATATGGGGATCAGCCGGCCGTCCTTGCGCAGCCTCTGCGTCGTGTAGTGCTCGACCCGCTCCTCCCGGGCGATCTGCTCCATGATCTGCGCCAGCTCGTCGACTCGATCGGGGGGGAGCAGCATGGAGATCGATTTCCCGACCGCCTCCTGCGCCGCGTAACCGTAGAGCCGCTGCGCCCCCCTGTTCCAGGAGAGGATGGTACCGTCCAGATCCTTGGCGATGATGGCGTCGTCCGACGATTGCACGATGGCGCTCAAAAGGTGCTCCTGCTCTTGCGCCTTTTTCCGGTCGCTGATGTCGAAGATGGTCGAGCGGCTCATCACGAAGTTCCCTTGGTCGAAGATGGCCGTGGCGCTCAGCAGCACGGGGAGGTGCGAGCCGTCCTTGCGGACCATCACGAACTCCAGGTCCTTTATCCACCCCTGCTCCATGAGGCGCGGGAAACTGTCAGTGAAGGTCTCCAGACTTGTCGCCGTGATCAGCTCCGGGAAACGCAGCTTGCCGACCACCTCCTCCCGTGCGTACCCCAGCCACTGCAGCTCCGTGTCGTTGACCCGGTGGTAGAGGCCGTCCCTGTCGAGTGAGTGGTAGCCACAGGGGGCATGGTCGTAGAGATCCTGGATCTCCTGGGCGGATCCGCGCAGCGCGTCCTCCACCCGCTTGCGCTCGGCCAGTTCCAGCTGCAGCCTTTCGTTGGCGCTTTGCAGTTGGCAGGTCCGCTGCGCCACGCTCTGCTCCAGCTCGTCCCTCGACCTGATGAGCGCCTCCTCGGCCCGCTCCCGCTCGCCGATCTCCTTGTTCAGCTCGGCGTTGGTCTCGCTCAGCCGGTCATAGGCGAGCTTTAGCTGCGTGTACCCCATGATCTCGTTCTTCAGTACCAGGGCGACGAAGCTGAAGAAGGTCGGCAGATACTGGTACAGGTCGCGCATGCCGATGTTGAGGCTCTCCATCTTGAAGACACCGACCAGGGCGCCCCCCACTTGCAGGGGGTAGACCCAGCTGTACGCCTTGCCGAATTCCGGCGTGGTCATCCTGGTGTCGCTAAAGGGCAGCTCGAACTCGATCGGCTCGCCGGAGGCGATCACCTGCTGCACCGGCTGGTCCTCGACGCGGCTCACCTGCCGCCTCTTCCCGAAGACGTCCGCGTAGAAGATCTCCTCGTCGATCCAGTAGTAGAGGACGATATTGGTCCCCCCCACGACGTCGAGGATGTTGCGCAGCATGGTGTCGATCGTGTCCTCCAGCCCGGAGGCGGCGCTCACCCGGTTCATCAGACGGATGACGAGCTGCAGGTACGACTTGTCCATGGAGCACTCGCTGGCGCGCTCCTTCAGGCGCTGCAGCTCATCGCTCGCTATGGCAATCATCTCGGACATCGCGTCTCGCCTTGTTTGCGCTCCATCGCTTCGCGCAGCACCGATTCCAGGTGGTCGAGGGGGACATCCAGCCAGCGCAGCGGCAAGGCGACCATGCGTCCGGCCTCTGCCGCCTCGGCCGAAAAATCGCCGGAGCAGGGGGTCCTGAGGCCCAGGAGGTATTTTCGGTCACCCCGGAAGATGTCGCGGATCAGATCCAGGTTCTTCGTGTTGAAGGTCTTGGTCTGGATCTGCTCCCAGCGTCGCGCCCACTCCTCCAGGAGAAAGAAGGCCCCGTCGGCAAGCTCCCGGGTGAAAAGCTCGTGCCCCAGGAGCATCTCCACGCAGTTCTGGCCGCGGGTCCTGAAGGTATGGGCCTGCGCGAGCATGCTCTCCATGAGGGGGTGACAGGTGCCGTAAAAGACGATGATGTCTTCTTCCCGGTGCCTGGCAAGGACGGAGCCGAGGCCTAGGGCCAGCTTGTCGAAGTCGACGTGGAGCGCGGAATCGAGGAAAAGCGTATCCAGCGGCCAGTGGTTCTTCCTGATGAGGAATTCGACCTCCCTTTTCAGGATGCCGCATCCCGCGAGCAGCACTCTCTTGTCGGTCATGATCATCTCCGGTAGCTGCCGAATTCATAAGCCGCTTCGAGCATGGTCCGGATGTTCTCTTCCGGGATCTGGCACGGCATGACCCCGGTGCCGAAGAGGAACTTCCCCCCGGGCATCCCAGCCTCGATGAGCCGCCGCACTTCGTTCCTGATCTGCTCCCTGGTCCAGTCGATCAGCCCGATGTCGTTGATCACCCCGCAGGTAAGCCCCCGGCCGGCGATGATCCGCTTCCCTTCGGCCACGTCGTCCAGCGGGCTCAGGTAGTAGACGCCGATGCCGGTCCTCTCCAGCACCGTGTCGATCACCCGGTTGAAGCGCGAAGTGCCGCAGTAGTAGACGATCCCCGCCGTCCCCACCGCCCCGATGTCCTTTTCGATCCAGGGGAGGGAGTGCTCCAGGAAGTAGCGCATCGGCACCGTGTCGGTCGAGCCGAACGGGTTCGAGTAGACCAGCACGTCCGCGCCGGCGTCGCGGTAGGCGGTCATCTCCTTCACGAAAAATGCATGGCACTTGGCCAATAGTGCGTCCCGCCGTTCGGCCGGGCCGATGAAGAGGAGCTCCATCCATTTCTCCATCCCCATCAATAGGGCCGGCAGCGTCATGGTCGAGGTTATGTAGGCGCAGATCGGGTAATCGCCCCCCACCTCCCTCTTCAGGATGGCCAGGCACTTCAGCTCTTCCCGGAAGGCGGGGTGGGCGGTCAGGTCGTCCGGGACCCGGAGCCTGTCGATGTCGTCGTACCCCTTGATGACGAACTCCTCGACGTTGGGCGGCCCCTGGGCGTGGAACCTGATCTTGCTGCAGCCCAAAAGCTCCGCCTCCTTGCCGACGTAAAAGAGACTCCAGACGTTGTCGTGGCCGTACTTTTCCCGCATCCTGAGCTGGGCCTGGGCGACCTGCGCGCCGTCGGCGTAGTATTGCCGCGGGGAGATCCCCAGCTCCCTTGCCCCCTGGTCGATCAGGTTGCAAAAGACGGGGATGCGGTCCGAGGTTTCTCCCTTCATGGCGGCTGTCAGCCGCTGCATCCCGGTGCTCATCGCCGCACCTCCCCGATCAGGCCGGCTATGACCCTGCCGGCGGCAATGCCGTTCTCGGCCCAGGCATCGGCCCCCACCACCCGGTACAGTTCGGGGTCGAAGCGGTAGGGAGCACCCCCCACGACGATCATGATCCTCTTTTCCAGGCCGCGCTCCCTGAGGAGCCGCCGCACCGCGCGGCAGCCGCCCTCCCCCCTGGCCGTATGGACCATCATGGCCGATATGCCGATCACCTGGGCGTCCCGGGCGACCGCCTCGTCGACGAAACGCTCGGCCGGGACGTTGACCCCCAGGTCGACGGCCTCGATCATCTGGGCCTTCAGGCACCCCATGACGATCCTCTTGCCCAGGGAATGGAGGTCCCCCTCGGCGGTCCCGATGATGATCCGGCCGACCGACTCCGGCGCGCTCTTGAAGCGGGCGAGCATCTCTTCGGTCACCTCGGCCGCGATCTGGGCCGTCATGAAGTGCTGGGCCAGGTTGGCGTCGAAGTTCTCGCTGATGGAGGTGACCATCTGCTCGATGGCCGGGACGACGATCTTGAAGACCACGTCCTCCGGAGAGACCCCCTGCTCCAGGGCGGCATGGATCACCTGCAGCGCCCGCTCCCGGTCGGTGTCGAAAATGGCCTCGTTGTACGCCTTGATGATACTCTCCAGCATCGCCAGCCTCCTATGGGTCCATCCGTAGCGGCCGCAGGTAGAGGCTCTCCACGAAGAGCTCCTCGAACCCGGGCGCCTGGGCCAGGTTGATGGTTCTGGCCCTCCCGGCCAGGGCGGCCAGGGTGCCGCTAATGTCCCTGGAAAACAGCAGCAGTTCGCAGCCGGCAAGGGCGCTGTTGCCGCACAGCTCGACACCCTCTGCCGGGACTTCCGGCAGCAGGCCGATGGATTGGGCGTTGGGCACGTGCAGGAACCGGCCGAAGGCCCCGCAGACGCAGACGCGTTTCAGCTGGCCCAGATGCAGGCCGCTGAGCTGCATCAGGCATCTGGTTCCGGCGCCGATGGCCGCCTTGGCCCGCTGGAAGCCATCGATGTCGCGCCCGTTCAAGAGCAAGAGCCCGCCTTGCTCCTGGATGGCCACGCCCCGGCTGTCGACCTCAGCGCTGAAGCTCCCCGCGCCGTTGAGCACGCCTGCGCTCCTCAGCAAGGCGATGATGTCCACCAGACCGGAGCCGCAGATCCCTTGCGCCCTGCCGCCGCCGATCACCTCGCAGCGGAACCCGGGAGCGGGGCGTTGCGCCTCTATCCGGTAGATCGCCCCCGGCTCCGCCGGCATGCCGCAACTGATGCCGCACCCTTCGAAGGCGGGGCCTCCCGCCGCCGAGGTCACCCAGAGCGTCGCGCCGTCCCAGAGGGCGATTTCGGAGTTGGTGCCGAAGTCGATCAAAAGTGCCCCACCCGGCTCCCCGGTCAGCCGGGTGGCCAGGACCCCGGCCAAAAGGTCCGAGCCGACGAAACCCGCCAGCGGCTGCAGCAGCTCGACGGCGGCCCGGGGATCGATCCCCCAGGCGCTGCACCAGGAGGCGGTCCCCTCGGGCCGGCAGTCGATGGCGCGGGTCCAGTAGGCCGGCTTGAGCAGGAGGTCGTAGTTCCTCTGTGCCAAAAGGGCCAGCATGGCGCTGTTCCCCACGATGGCGACCCGGCCGATCTCCGCCAGCCGGCACCCCTCCCTGGCCGCGATGTCCGAGAGGGCCGCGCCGATGGCGTCGCGCGCCAGCCGGGCGAGCTGCGCCGCGTCTTCCCGCGACGCGCAGGCGGCCGTGAGGCGCGTCATCACGTCGCTGCCGAAGAGGGCCTGGGGGTTGGCTCCGGTGCGGCCGCTGAGCCTCTTCCCCTGCGCCAGGTCCCAGAGTGTGAGGCGGATATGCGTGGTTCCCAGGTCCACGGCGACCCCCAGGGATGTGCCGCCGGCAACGGCCCGGCGTTCGGCTGGCGCCGGGAGCGGCGGGCCGGGAGCGTCGGCGGGGAGGCTTAGCCAGGCCGGGCAAAGGGGAGCGGGGTCGATGGCCAGGGTCAGGCCCCGGGCCGGGACCACCTGGCAGGCGAGACGCTCCCCCCGGCGCATCTGCTCCGGTCGGAGCATCCGAAGCTCGTTCTCCGTGGGCGGAGGGACCTCCCCCGCCTCGATGCGCACCAGGCAGAGCCCGCAGGCACCCACCCCTGCGCACCCCGACCGGATGGGGAAACCGGCTCCGGCCAGGAGCTCCCGCAGCGTCCCCCCCGGCGTGAACGGGATGCGACGGTCACCGGCTTCGGTACGGACACGGAGATACGGCATCTGGCGTCACCTCGTTGTTCCGGCTTCTTCCAAAGCTCCTCGATCCGCTGCTGCACGCCACATCTGCCCGGTTCACCCCCCCGAACCGCCTGCGTCCGTCGACCTGACCACCAGAACGGTCAGGTCATCGCAGGGGGGGCCCCCGAGTGCCGGCAGAGCCAGCAAGAGAGCCAACATCTCCCGGGCGCTCGTCGCGCCCTCGAGGTGGCTGGCCAGGATCCGGTTGTTCAGCGCCAGTTCCGGCCTGGCATCGATCAGACCGTCGCTGTAGAGGACCAGGGCATCGCCCGGTCCGAAGCTCAGCACCCCTTCCTGGTACCGCTCCTTGGCCGTCACCCCCAGGGGCAGTCCCCGCGGGGCGAGTTCTTCGACGCTGCCGTCGCCGCGCCGCAGGAAGACAAAACCGTGGCCGCAGTCCACATAGGCCAGGGTACGGGAACGGACGTCGAGATGGGCATGGAACAGCGTCACGAAGCATTCGAGCCGTTCCAGATTGGACCTGATGGCGCGTTCGGCCAGTTGCACCGCTGCAGCGGGCCCGTTCTGAAGCGTTGCGGCATGCAGGGCAGCCATGACGGTCGTCATCAGCATGGCGGCGGTCATCCCCTTGCCCATGACGTCGCCCAGGGTCAGGGCGATGATGCCGGGAGACACCTCGATCCAATCGTAGAAATCGCCTCCCACCTGCTGGGCGGGGAGGCAGCGCGCGGCGAAATCGAACTCGGGCAGCTCGGGAAGGATGCCCGGCAAAAGCCTCGCCTGCACCTGCGCCGCGCAGGCGAGTTCCGCCTCGAGCCGGTAGCGCCGCCGCTCGCTTTCCTGCAGGGCCTCCTCGGTCAGCCTGCGCTCGACGATGCTCTGTGCCAGCTCGCCGACCTTTTCCTCGACCTTTGCCGCGACGACGCTGCTGTACTGCCGGAGGTACTCCGTTTCCTCCGCCATCGGTTTCCCTGCGGCGGGCCTTTGCTGCTCTGCCTCGCGCCGCCGCAAAACGGCGGCCAGCTCCTCCCAGAGGAGCCCGGGCTCCAACGGTTTGGCGATGAAAGCCTCTGCGCCGAGGGAGAGGGCCAGCTCCTTGTCTTTCAGGCCGGTATAGACGGCGGAATGGAAGACAAAGGGGACGGATCGGAGTTGCTGATCCAGCTTGACCTGGTGCAGAAACTCGAAGCCGTCCATGCGCGGCATGAGGGCATCGGAGATGATCAGGTCCGGCTGGAGCTTTCTGGCGAGTTCCAGCCCCTCCAGGCCATCCTGCGCCTCGGCAACCTCGCAGCCGTGGTGTTCCAGGGTGTAGCGCAGGATTTTCCGGTCATTGGCATTGTCATCAACGATCAAAACGTTCACATCTCCCCCGCTTGGTGCCGGACGCTTATGGCCGGTGCTCCTCGGACTGCTCCAGCTGCTTGATCCGTTGCTTAAGCTCGATCATCCTGAGCTCCCGGCCGACGAAGAGCCGGTTCATCTTCTCCAGCTCGGCGTTTTTCGTCTGAAGTTCTGCGGTGCGCTCCTTTACCCGCTGCTCGAGCTCTTCGTTCAGCTGGCGCAGTTGCTCCTCCGCCCGCTTGCGCACGGCGATCTCCCAGCCGAGATCGGCCAAAAGGGAAACGAGCTCCACATCCCCGGGGGTGTAGTCGCGCGGCTTGTTTCCCACCCCGAGGATCGCCACGATGCTCTCGCCGCGAAAGACCGGCACGACAAGTTCCCTGATTACCGGAGCATGCCCCGGCGGCAGCCCCTTGCGGTGGGGGAGCGAGGCGTAGTCGTTGTGGATGACGGGCCGGCGCTCATGGATGCAGTCGGCCCAGACCCCGGCCTGCGCCACGTCGTTGTGCAGCCCGAACCCCTGCGCGGCGCAGAAATCCCGCTTGGTCCTGGTCGACCAGTTCTGCAGCGACAGCGTTTTCTGGTCGGCCTCAAGGAAATGGAAGAAGGCGACCAGGCTGCCGGTCAGCGCCTCCGCCTCGTCCAGGGTGGCCTCGAGCAGTTGGTCCAGCGGGTGCGCCGCGGCGAACTGGAGCAGGCGCAGGCGTGCCATGTTGACGCTTTCGGTCCGCTTGCGGTCCGTGACGTCGTGGATGATGGAAAACAGCAGGGCACCGCGGCTGACATCGATGGCCGATGAACGCACCTCGACCGTGCGGACCTCGCCGCTGGCAAGACGATGGGAGAAAATGAAATAGCCCTGCTCCCCGTGCTCCACCGACTGCATGGCCAGCGCCACCTGGTCGGGCGGCAGGACGTTGATATTGTGGATGAACATGCTGCACAGCGCATCGTGCGAATAACCGTAGAAGTCGGCCGCCGCCTGGTTGGCGTCCACGATGGCGCCGCTCTCCGGGTCCAACAAAAGCATGACCGCCGTGTGGTGCTCGAACATCTGGTGGAAGCGCTGCTCCGATGCCCGCAGCGCCTCTTCGGCCCGCTTGCGCTCGCTGAGATCGTAGGTCAGTCCGACGAATCCCGTGATCAGGCCCCCCTCATCCCGCAGCGCCGTCACGGAGAGCAGCACCGGCAAGCGCGTCCCGTCCCTGCAGATGAAGGTCCACTCGTTTTCCTCCGGCAGATCGCGCCGGGGGCGGGCCGCGAACACCTCGAATCCCGGCGGCACCGTTTCGCCCAGCTCTTCGGACAACTGAATGGCGCGCCGCGCCACCTCTTCCGGATCGTGCCAGCACACCGGTGTCTGTTTGCCGACCACTTCGTCGGCCGCGTACCCCAGCAAGCGCTCGGCGGCACGATTGAAGCTGCTGACCACCCCTTCGGGAGCAGTGGCGATGATGCCGTAGGCCGCGTTGTCCAGAATGGCCCGCTGGAACAGGGTGCTCCGGCGCAAGTCATCTTCCCGTTGCTGGATCGCCAGCAGCATGGCGTTGAAGCTCTGGCCGAGCCGGGCCACCTCGTCGATGCCGGTGGTCGGCACGCGCTGGCGGTAGTCGGCACCGGCGCGCACCTGTTCGACGGTCTCAGCCAGGGTGGAGACGGGGCGGACGATGGTGCGTTGCAGAGCCGCCCGCAGCCCCAGGGTGGTGGCCGCCAGCAGGACGAGCACCCCCGCTGCGAACAGCAGCAGGGCGTTTCGGGTTTGCCGGTTCAGCTCGTCCAGGCTCATGACGAGATGCAAATGCGCGCCGTCCGGCAGGCTCTGCTGCAGCTGCGCGTTGTCATGGCTCAGGAAGACGCCGTCGCGTCTGAGCGGAAGGGGCCGGACTGCTGCGTTGGAGCTGGTGTAGGCGGCCAGCAGACGTCCGTCCCGCAGCACGATCTGCGCCGCCAGGATCTGCGGGTTGGCCCGCAAGGTGGTGAGAATTTCCCGTGCCCGCACCGGGTCCTCGAAGGCCACCGCCGCCTCCGCCCCGACGGAAACAAGCTGCGCGTAGGGCTCCATGACCTGCCGGGCGCGACCCTCCAGCGTGAGGCTCCCAAAGAGCGCCAACGCCAGGGCCGCCACGGCGAAGGCCAGCAGCGCCGCGCCCCCAAGCGCCAGGGTAAGCTTGTTGCTGATGTTCAGCCGCCCGTACATCGTCACCTCCACCTGCGCACACCCCTGCTCTCCACTACCTCACCGGCGACCTCCAGCATCTATGGTCCGCGTCTGCAAGGAAACGCAGCGGGCCTGAGGTTGATGCTCATCTGCACCCGGTCCGCCGTCACCTCCACCTGCGCACCGCCCCGTTCTCCACCACCTCGCGGGTGATTTCCAGCATCTTGGTCTGAATTTGCAGGGAAACGGAGCGGGCCTGGTCCAGGTTGACGCTCATCTGCACCCGGTCCGCGACCTGGAACCTGACGATGCCCCCCTCCTGCATGAACTCGGGCGCGTCCCCCACCGTAAGGACCGGCCGGCCCTTCAGCTCGCCCAGCGCCGCGCGGCGCTTCGCCGGGTCCCGATAAGCGACAAAGAGGATCTGGCACGCCGGCAGCTTATCCAGCGACTCGCCGCGGGAGATTTCAAACGGGCGCCCCTGTTCGGTGCGCCCCCTGAAGGTCTTCTCCAAAAGCTCGCCGAAAGGGTCGCTCCCCAGGACGCAGACCCGCCAGGGAGAGCGCTCGTCGGCGAAGACATGATTCGGCCAGGTCACGTAATGGGCAAAATTGCGGAGAAAGGCGGCCTTGACCTTGTTGGGATCGCTCGTCACCAACTCCTGGCCCGCGGCGGGAGCGGGCAGGTGCGAGAAGAGCAAAAGACCGATCAAGGCGCCCCATCGGAGAGCCCGGCGTGAAAGTAGCACCCGCAGCCGCGCTCCCCATATCGGAAGGGGGTTGGCTGCGGCACGCGTCGTGTGGACAAGACCCGTCATGGCTAAAAGGTGAGTTGGGCCGAGAGCGCAACCGAAGCGGCCTCCGACGAGTAGTCCGAGCCGCGGAAGTAGTAGATCCGCTTGTTGAGGGTCCGGTCGGCCCAGCCCAGCATGTTGTAGGCGTCCGCCCGCAGCGTCAGCTGCTTCGTCGGGCGGCATGCCAGCCCGGCATTCCAAAAGACGCTCGGGCCGAAGGCGTCGTCGTAACCGGGGTCGGCCAGCGCGAGGCTCCGCGGGGGGGTCTGCGCGCCGTTCCAGTCGGCCAGGTCCCTGGCGCCCGGATACCCCCAGTAGACGCGCAGCGAGGTGCTGGCCGTCCATGTCCCGCCCAGCTCTTGTAAAAGCGCGAGCTTGGTGATGTTGTTGGCCCAGTTCGCCAGGTCGTGCCCGAAGCCGTACGGTTCGGCGCTGATCCCCTGGACGGTGCCGGCGGACGCCAGGCTGGCATGGAACAGCTTGGTGTAGCCGTGCGAAAGGGTCAGCGTGGTCTTCCCCGAGCGAAAGCTCAGCTCCGGCTCCACCCCCCAGATGCCGAAGGTCCCCACCGCCGCGGAGTGGTTGGCCGCCGCGTCGAAACCGATGGCGTCGTTTTGCTCGACGAAGACGCTGCAGCCGAGATGCCACCGATCGTTTTGCTGCCGTTCGTAACGGAGTTCGAGGCTGTCCAGCGTTTCGGTCGATCCCTTGGTGCCTGACTGCACATGCTCCTGCCGCAGCTCCCCGTCGCCGTTGCGGCGCACCGCACGGGCGCCGATCAGCTTGAGCGTGTCTTTGGCGCCGGGGGTGAAGACCAGCGCCAGCCGTGGCGAGAAAAGCGCGCCGGTGTAGCTGTGCTTGTCGACGCGGGCGCTCGCGAAGGTGGTCCACCTCCCGCCCAGATGCCACTGGTGCTCCGCCAGCAGGGAGACGGTATCGGTCTGCCAGGCGTCCTCGACCGGCGGGAGGCCCGGGGCCGGGCCGAAGCCGAGCCGGGGGCCTTCGAACCACATGTGGGAGTATTCCAGCCCCAAGGCGAGCGACTGGTTTTCGTCGGGGGTCCAGCTCCCCAGGACGCGCCCGTACGCCTCGTGTTCCTGGCGGTCCTGGGGGGCCGCGAACTGGTCGTAGACCCAGAGGCGGTACTGGTACCGATCGTAGCTCACCAGCGTCTCCAGTTTGAAGGCGCGGCCCAGGTCCATCTTGTAAGTGGTGGCGGCCGTGAACTGCCGGTCCAGATTGCGGCGCCCCTTTTGGGCCGTGGCGAGGTCCACCGTCTGCAACGACGTGCGCATCGGGCGCACCACGCCGCCCCCCTGGGTGAAGCGCGCCCAGATTTCCGCCGGGCCGTTCACGTAGCTTGCGTGATACTTCATCTTCAGCATGCCGCCCGCGTCGTGCAGGTCGGGCACGGAAAAGCTCACGGGCTCGCCGGAAACGACGGCCGGACCCGATCCTGCAGTGGCGAACGAGCTGCCGAAGACGTAGGGGGCATCGTCCCGGTCCGCCCCGCGCTGGTCCGCCACGCCGGCATAGAGAAACACCCCCGACTCCTCGGTGAGCCTGTGGCCGAAACGCAGTTCCCCCGCGCTGAATCGATCCCCGAAACCGTGTCGCAGCCGTGCGTCGGCCCCTTCGAAGCTCAGACCGTCGTGGGTCTCCAGGTTGATGACTCCCGCCAGCGCGCCGGCGCCGTAGGTCGCCGATGCGGGACCGTGGACCAGGGTGACCAGACGCAGATCACCCAGCAGGGGGAGATCCCGCTCGCTCTCGGCGCCGACGAAAAAGCGGTTGTTCATGACCTTGCCGTTGACCCGGAGCAGGTACTTGTCGTCGCGGTCGCTGATGATCCCCCGGATGCCGAAGTGATCCAGATGCGTGTTGTGCAGGATGAGCTGGGTGTTAGGCGCGTAGATCTCCAGCGCCTCGTTCAGGTCGCGCGCGCCGCTTTGCGCGATGGTCCCTTCGTCCACAACGGTCGTCTGCGCCGGAACCAGCCGGGTCTGCGTGGGGGTCAGGGTGGCCGAAACGATCCGCACCCGGCTCAACTGCTCGATGTCCAAGGCGCCGAACTCCTCCGACTCGCCGTTCGTGGACCGGACCAGGTCGTGGCCGGCGGGCTGGCCCGCCGTGGCAGCGCGCAGCTGCTGCGGCGACAGGGTGAGCGCCAAGGCGATCAGGACAGCGGCGCGCGCGCCGAAGCCGGACCAGAAGTCCGTCACCCTGCATGCCCCGAAGGGCGACCAGCCACCCTGCCGTCGCCCTTCGCTGCCGTGCCGACCCGCAGCTCTGCGTATGGTCCTCACATCGGCTCTGTTCATGGCAACCTCACCGGTATTCTCAGGGAGAATCGGCTCCCTTTGCCGTATTCGCTCGACACGAGCACCTCGCCGTTCAGGATCTCCGTCGTGATCTTGCGCGTCAGATAGAGCCCAAGCCCGGTGCCCGGGACGAGTGCACGTGGGGGGATGACGATACGGGTAAAGGGGGAGAATATTCTGGACAGGTCCTCTGCGCCGATGCCGATCCCGGTGTCGCTGACGGCGATCTCCACCATCTCCTCCCCCGGTGCTGCTGCGGTGCCGGGCACGATCCGAGCGGCCAGTGTCACGCTCCCCCGGTCCGTGAACTTCGCCGCGTTGCTCAGGAGGTTCTGCACGCACTGCAAAAGCCGACGTCGGTCGGTGCGCATCCGCTTCCGGGGCAGTTCGCTGCGCAGCTCGAGTCCGCTTTCCCGGATGGCCGCCGTCACCTCGCCCTGCGCCTCGGCAAGCAGATCGTGCAGCTCGAACTCCTCGATGACCGGTTGGACGGTGCCGGCCTCGATCTGGGTGACGTCCAGGACGTCGCTTATCATATGGAACAGGTGCCTGCCCGAGTTGAGAATGCTCAGGAGGTTCTGCTTCTGTTCCGCATTGGCCGGACCGACCCATTCGTTGAGCAGGATGGTTGAGAAGCCGATCACGGCGTTCAGGGGGGTCCGCAGTTCGTGGCTCATGGAGGCAATGAACATGGACTTCAGGCGGTCGACCTCTCGGAGCCTCTCGTTGGCCTGCTCCAGTTCCTCGGCCTTGCGCTGCAGCAGGGCGGTGCGCGTGTAGACGCGCTGCTCCAGCTCTTCGTTGAGCCTGGCCAGCTCCTCCTCCGCCCGCCTGCGCTCCGTGATGTCGGTCACTATCCCCTGTATGGCGATGGGACTGCCGCCGGCGTCGCCGATCAGCGTATTGCGCTGATATACCCACCGTGTCCGGCCCGACTTGTCGACGATCTGGTATTCATAAACCGGCGGCATCTCTCCGGCGAGAAGCCTTGACCATTGTTCCTGCAGATAGGCGCGCCACTCGGGATGGATGATCTTCCGAATCAGCAAGGGGGCGCGGTAGAATTCTTCCGGATCATATCCGAACAGTGCCGCCGAAGCGGGACTGACGTACTCATAGGTTCCGTTGGGTAACGACATGCGGTAGATCACGTCCCCGGAATTTTCGGCGAGCATGCGGAACCGCTCTTCGCTTTCCTTGAGAAGATCGACGGCCTTTTTACGCTCATCGGATTCGGTGCGGAGCTCCTCTGTCCTTGACACCAGTTCGAGATAGGGGAATTTGACCGAGGCAATGAAGATCCCCTGGTAGATCAGGGCGAAGGCCACCATCTTGTAGACATGCCCCAGCACGTTGTAGCTGTCGAAAACGCTCTGATAGCCTGAGAAGGCGAGCTCGCTGAAGATGCAGATGATGAACGCGGCCAGGTAATACAAGAACGTCCTGTTGCCGGTATCTGCATACCGTCTCCAGTAGGCGGGAATGGTGAGGGCAAAAAGGAGCATTATGAGGTATTCACAATACCTCTTGAACGGGGTCACCCCATGGCCTTCGATGATGGTCGCGGGGAGATGGGACGGGAACCAGATCACTGCGGCAAACACAACTCCCGACACGGCGACCGCTGCGGCAAGCAGGAAATATTTGGAGAGCAGGCGGCACGACGATCCCGGGTGCACGTAGCCGCTGACCAGGAACGCCAGCGCCGAGTACATCCGGGCCGCGATCCAGAGCTGGGTCGATTTGATTGGGGAGTTCGGCGTTATGAATGCGGGCATGCCTGCATAGCCCAGGGTATGCATGAAGTCCATGAGACCTATGGCCAGGAACGCGCAACTCAGAAAGAGCGCATGCCGGTTTCTCGACTGGTCAAACGTGAACCACCCGACGCCAAAAATGGAGAGCGAGACCATGACGCTGAAAAATTCGGTGCTGTTGTGGAAGACAAGATAGGAGGCGACGTCCAGTGTGCGGTAGAACCAGGAAGGCAAAAGCCTTACCAGCAAAAACAAGTAGATCGACAGCATGAAGACTGTCCCAAGCACGACTTGCGGGGAGTGTGCTACGGCCTTCTTCAATTTGTCTACCTCCTCTTCCAGGATCCATCAGGCATCTTTTCCCGAGCCGCAGCGCTGCCTTAGGGAACAGTCGCCAGCATGAGATATCAACCTTTCAACGTTCGCTTTTCACTTTCTGCTCCAGCTCCTGTATCCGCTCCTTAAGCTCCGCCATCCGCAGTTCCCTCCCCACAAATGCCTTGTTCATCTGTTCAAGCTGGTAATTATTTTCTTCCAGTTCCTCTGTGCGTACCCTGAGCTCCTTGACCATCTCTTCGAGGCTCTCCTGATACCGTCGTAGTTCATCCTCCAGCAATTCTCTGTTTTTGATGTTGGCCAGCAGCCTGCTTATCTCCTTGTCGGGCTGTTCTTCCTCCAGAAAATCGTCGGGCGGGACATAATAGAAATTACTGCATACCACCCCCCCGTAAATTACGAATGGATGTGTCGATATCACGCCTTTTATGATCTCGGGGGGAAAACGGTTGCGGTTATACTGGCAGATGGCAAGGGCGTCGTTTTCGGGGAAGAAATAGTTCAACTTCGCCTCGTACTCCATCAGGCGCTCCGTGCCGGGATCTCCGCTGAGCACCCACGTCATCTCGCCGGCGATCCTCAATGCGGAAAAACCCGCGGCCCGTGCCTCGTCCGTGGCTCGTTTAAGAAAGCCGATCATCCAGTCGGGGTCGAAGAATCCCTGCTTCAGATACACGTCCTGCTTGCTTGCAATGGTAAGCATCCCGGATTCGACCGCGGCCTCCGCGTCCATGCCAGCCGCCTTCATCCCGTCGATGACCATGGCTGCCGTATTGTCGTCAACCAGATAAACACACTTCTCCCCGCGCTCCAGTCCGATCTTCATAAAGGGTAGTATGGCGGAGAACTGTTCTTCCTGTGTCTCATAGATCAGACACAGATGGTCGTGTACGCCGACTTTTCCTATCGCTGCCACCAAATCATGCATGCCGCCAGCCCGTATGTTGACCATTTTCTCGCCGCCCCCCTTTTATCATCGTGCCGGGCCGAAACAACAACTGAGACGCTAAAAAAGCATCTCCTTTCGACAATGCCCGCCAGGGCGGCGGCCAGGTGGCGCCTGCCGCAGTCAGTCCCGGACGGCATTCTGGATGGAGCATTCCGGGAGCCTACGCATCTGCTTTCGATTTGAATTGATATGGATAGCTTGCCACAGTGGCGGCTTGTCATTTTGGCAGGTACTTTATTGGAGCAAGCAGCTCAATTGCGGGACGCGTCCCCCGGGTACTGGCAGTCGGTTCCGGCACCCAAAGCAGCGTGAACGCCAGAAGCAGACAGCGAGATTAATTGTCGCATATCTTTCAGTGGCCGCAAGCTCGAATCACAAGCTGTGCACCGTTAAAACAGTAAGTCGTACCGGCATGTCCAGCATGTAGGGCGCGTTATGGTAGAATCTTGTGGATGTTCAACGGCCGAGAGTCAATCCATGAAAATCCTCATTGTCGACGACAATCAGAACGACAGGCAGGTGCTCCGCTTTACGATCGAAGCCCACGGCCATGACGCCATCGTGGCGGGGGACGGTGAGGAAGGCCTCAAGATGGCGGTGCTGCACCTGCCGGACCTGATCATATCCGACGTCTTCATGCCGGTGATGGACGGCTTCCAGTTTCTCAGGAACCTGAAGAACGTCAGCTCCATCCCCTTTATCTTCTACTCCGCCGTTTACAAGGGAAACGAGGACGTGCAGCTCGCCCGCTCTCTGGGGGCGGAATCCTACATCATCAAGCCCAAGGACCCGGTAGAGCTGTGGGAAGAGATCGTGCGGGTGCTAGGCAGAGGCGCCGAAGAGAGGGCCGCCCCGTCCGGGCTGATCGAGGAAAACGCCGATTACCTGAAGAGATACAGCCAGGTGGTGGCTGCCAAGCTGGAGGAAAAGGTGTCGGAGCTGGAAGCGACCCTGGCCGAGCGCGAGTTGGCCGATGCGGCGCTGCGAGAGAGCGAAAAGCGCTACAAGCTGCTGCTCGGCTCGGTCACCGATTACATCTACACGGTCCAGGTGCGGGACGGACGCGCCGTCGCCACGGCGCACAGTGCCGGCTGCGCTGCGGTGACCGGCTACCCGCCCGAGGATTACCGGGACAATCCGGACCTTTGGTATCAGATGTTGTACGAGCAGGATCGAAACGCCGTGACGGAGCAGGTCGCCCGGATACTGGCGGGGGAAGCGGCGCCCCCCCTGGAGCACCGCATCGTGCATCGGGACGGTTCGATCCGCTGGGTGCGCAACACGCCGGTGCCGCACTTCGACGAGCGGCACCGGCTGATCGCCTACGACGGGCTGGTCTCGGACATCACGGACCGCAAGCGGGCGGAGGAGGATTACCAGACCATCCTCAGGACCGGCGTGGACGGCTTCCTGCTGGTGGACATGGAGGGGCGCATCCTCGACGTGAACGACTCGTACCTGAGTCGGACGGGGTATGGCCGCGACGAGCTGTTGCGGCTCGCCATCCCGGATGTCGAAGCGCAGGACTGCGCCGAGGATGTGCGACGCCGCATCGCGCAGATCCGGGCAGCCGGCTCGGCCCGGTTCGAAACCAGGCACCGGCACAAAAATGGCTCCGCCATCGATTTCGATGTCAGCGTCAACTACCTCCCCGACAAGGGGGGGCGCATGGTTTCCTTCCTGCGCGACATCACCGAGAAGAAGAAACTGGAGCGGGAGCTGTTCGAGGCAAAGCGGCTGGAGATCATCGGCCACCTGGCCGGGGGGGTGGCCCATGAGGTGCGCAACCCCCTCAACGCCATCCTTTCCATATCGGAGGCGCTGTTCCGGGAAAAGGAGATCGCCGGCAACCCCGACTACCTCCCGTATATCGGGCATATCCGGGCGCAGATCGGGCGCCTGTCGAAGCTGATGACCGACCTGCTCGACCTGGGCAAGCCGAGAGCGGCCTCCAACATCAGCGCGGTCGCTCTGCCGAAGCTCTGCGCCGACACCATCGCCTTCTGGTCCAAGGGCGAGGCGGCCCGCCTGCATCCCGTATCGCTCATGCTCGATGAGCCGGACGGGGGGGTGTGGGTGCACGCGGACGACGCGCGGCTGCAGCAGGTGCTGCTCAACCTGCTCGACAACGCGGCCCAGAACAGCCCCGACGGCAACGGGATCACGCTGCGCGTCGGGAAGCCGGCAGCAGACCGGGTCACGGTGCTGATCACCGACGCCGGCAGGGGCATCGCGCCGGAACAGATCGGGCGGATCTTCGAGCCCTTTTTCACCTCGCGCAGGGAAGGAACCGGCCTGGGGCTCACGCTGGTCAAGCAGTTCGTGGAGAATATGGGGGGCAAAGTGCGTATCTTCAACAACGCCCCCCCGCCCGGCTGCAGCGCGGAACTGACGCTCAACCTGCCCCCCGGGAGGGATGACGCATGACGCCGAGAATACTGCTCATCGACGACGACCCGGGCACCCGGTTCGGATTCACGCGCTACCTCTGCTCGTCGGGCTACGAGGTACACGAGGCCGAGGACCTGTCGCATGCCGCACGGGCCTATGCGTCGCAAAAATTCGATGCCGTCATCATAGATCTCAACCTTCCCGACGGCAGCGGCCTGGATTTCATCGACACGGTCCGACAGGATGCTCCCGACATCGCCATCATCATCATCACCGGCGCGGGGGACATCCCTCTCGCCGTCGAAGCGATGCGCCGCGGAGCCGACAATTTCCTCACCAAGCCGGTGGATATGCAGGGGCTGGAACTCTTCATCCAGAAGTCGCTGGAGATCGGGGCCATCAAGAAGGGGAACTCCTCCCGGCAGCGGATCGAGAAGAAGGACGATCTGCATTTCGGGGCTTCGCCGGCGATGCAGGAGGTCGCCACGCTGATGCGCATCGCGGCGGAGGCGGACTCCCCGGTGCTGCTAACCGGCGAGACCGGCACCGGCAAGGGGGTGATCGCCGCCTGGATCCATCGCCAGGGCCCCCGCTGCGCAGCACCCTTCGTCGAGTTCAACTGCTCGCTGTTCAGGGGGGACCTGCTGGCGCGGGAGCTGTTCGGCAACGCCCGCGGCGCCTTTACCTCTGCGGACCGGGACCGGGAGGGTTTCCTGGATGCGGCCGACGGGGGGACGCTGTTTCTCGACGAGATCGGGGAGATGGACGTTGCCACCCAGGCCCAGTTCCTCAAGGTGCTGGAGGAAAAGACCTACCGCAGGCTGGGCGACACGAAACTGCGGCGCAGCGATTTCCGCCTGATCTGCGCGACCAACAAGGATATCGAGGCCGAGATGCGGGAGGGGCGCTTTCGTCGCGACCTGTTCTTCCGCATCAACCTGTTCATCATCCACATCCCCCCACTGAGAGCGCGGCTGGACGACCTGCCGGAGCTGACCCGCCATATCCTGGGGGGTCTGGGCGCGCGCGATGCGGAGGTCCCCGAGAAGGTGATGGGGATGCTGCAGGCCTATACCTGGCCCGGCAACGTTCGCGAACTGCGCAACGTGGTGGAACGGGCCCTGATCCTGTCCCGCGGCAACCGCCTGCAGGCGGAACATTTCTCCTGCCTCGAAGACAGATCCGTCCTGCAGGCTCCGGCCGCAGGGAGGACGCTTGAAGAGGTGGAAAACGCCCACCTGCTCTGCGTTTTGGACAGTTGCGGCGGCGATGTGGCGCAGGCCGCCAAGAGCCTCGACATATCGAAGGCCACCCTCTATCGAAGGCTCAAACAGGGCAAGGCGTCTTGACCCCGCAAAAGTACCACCGGCTGAAATCCCGCCCCTCGCTCCCCGTCGAGTCCCGCTTTCCGCAGCAAGCCAAGCCGCGTCTTCCCGGCTCACCCCCAGTCCAACGGACTCCTGTCGGCAACCGTCTCACATTGAGACGCTCAGTCACACTATGAGACGAGCTGCCGGGCACCTTCCCCCCTTTCGCCGTGAATACGATGAGTTATGCCTGACAGTTTCTGGCACCCTTTTTGATGTACAACATACAGCAAAGAGATGGCCGTAACGGCGTTTCAGATGCCGACAAGGAGAAAACGTGCAGAATCTTAGCCTTGTGGAACTGAGAGAAGAGGCGGATAAGAGCATACGCGTGCTTCTGGTGGATGGTCACAAGATTATGCGACAGGGGGTGAAAGCCCTTCTGGAGCATGAGCAGAGCATAGTAGTCGTAGCCGAGGCGGCAAGCGGCCAGGAAGCGATCCTGAAATCCCGAGCATTAGCTCCCGATGTGGTGGTCATGGATCTGATCATGCAGGAAATCAACGCCGTCGAGACGACACGGCAGATCCTGTCGGATCATCCAGGTGTCAGGGTCCTGGGGTTTTCCATGGCACTGGACCGCAACTGTGTCGTTGAGACGTTAAGGGCCGGGGCTGCCGGCTATCTTTCCAAGCTTTGCGCGGCGGAGGAACTGGTGGGCGCCATCCACTCTGTGGCAGCGGGGACACCCTACCTCTGTCCGCAGGCCACCTCCCTGGTCCTGCAAAATATTCAAAGCGGCAATGAGAACTCGCTTTCCCAGCTCTCCAAACGCGAGCGGGAAGTTCTCCGGCTCCTAGCCGACGGCAAGGGCACCAAGGAAATCGCCTTTACGTTCGGTGTCAGCATCAAGACCATCGAGGTCCAGCGGACGAGCATCTCGAAGAAACTCAACCTGTTCAGCGTGGCGGAACTCACCAAGTACGCGATTCGCGAAGGGCTGACTTCCATCGAGTAGCCCCTCTGAGCGGAAATGACCGGCCATTGCCAACGAGTTTCGTCCAGGTGCAGCGGTTCCGTAGTCCGACGTGCAATGGACCCGTCGAGAAACCGGCAGCTTACCCCGAAAATCCGCGGCAACCCGGCGCCTATCCGATCCTCAATCTATCGGGCGTATACCCGACTCCACTGCCACCCTCCAGTTGCTTTTGTTCCGTTAGGTTAACGCCTGCCCGCGAGAAAGCTGCCAGTCCGACCAGCCAGTTCCCGACCTTCAGCCGCAAAGCGGAACTTCAGGGCGTTATGACCGGGCGAGCCGCACTCCCCCTCGTTGCCTGTTCACGGCTGTCCCCATAGGGATATTGGCATCGAAATGCGACAATTCCCCTATTAAGCGCTACCTGAATCGCCCCGAAAAGTGTTTCTGAAGATAAAGCATTGGCGCTCGACGGATCAGACGGTCGAGATTGCATATCGCCTTGAATGCAAGGTTACACCATGAAGCAAGGAGAAAAGCCATGAGAAGCACCCTCCCGCAAAGCAGGCCAAAACTGCTGAAACTGGCTCAGAAGTCGTCCCATGTCTTTCAGGGTTCACCGGACAGCGAAAATGGAACGCCTCTCATTGACCGGCTCGACGAGGCGAATTTTCTGGTCAGGTTCTGCAACTCGATGAACGGACATCTGGATGCGGATGAAATTTTCACCAACGCCGCGGAGCTTCTCTATCGCCGGTTTCACTATGATCGTCTCATATTTTCCTTCCCCTTCGGGGTGGAACTCAAATCGTGCCGCTTCAGCCCCGGAAAGAAGGCCGATGGAGAGCACCCTATCCTGCGAAAACAGGTTACGGGCAAACGCGGCGCTTGCCGTCTCTTTCCCGTCAGCGGTCCGGAAAGCATGATCCGCGTCGAGCTGCCCGACCGGTTGGGCGAAATCAGGCTTTATGCGGATCCCGAAGCCGTCGGGAGTGTTTCCGGGCATTTTGTCTCGATCATCGCCGATTGCCTCGGAAGAACCTTCAGCAGGGCGCTCGACTATGCCCGAGTTTCCGAGCTCTCCATGCGCGACGGCCTGACAGGGCTCTTCAACCGGCGGGCCTTTCGGGAAATGCTCGATCACGAGGGGGAACGCAGAAAGCTGGAGCCTCTTTCGGTCCTCATGATCGATATCGACAACTTCAAAAGCATAAACGACACATTCGGCCATCCGGCGGGGGACGATGTCATCGCCTCCGTCGCGAAAGCCATCAAAAGCGAGGCGCGCGGAGCCGATATCGTGGCACGTTACGGAGGGGAGGAATTCGTGGTCCTTTTGCCGGGAGCGTTGCCCGATGCCGCCCAAAGCGTCGCGAAACGGATGAAAAGGCAGATTTCGGACCTTTCGTTTTCCTTTTGCGCCAGCGGACTGAACGTGACGGCGAGCATCGGCGCCGCCAGCAGTCCCGGGAAGGAGCGCCACAGCGTGGATGAACTGATCGGACACGCCGACCAGGCGCTGTACCTGGCCAAACAGGCAGGGAAAAACAGGGTCATCCTGCATGGGGATCTGTCGGAAAGCGGGACCAAGGCGCAAAGACTGCTGGCGGTGGGGCTATGAGTCTCAATGTGGTGTATCTATAGGGGTTTTAAACCTCCGGCGGAGGTTTGCGTGTGGCAACAACTCTTCAAAGGAAAATTCGGGGCATCATCCTACTGCGGCTCTTTCTGTAAGGGACTTCGTGCTCGATTCGACGAATACCCTTTCGTGACCAAAACGTAGGCACTCCGATGAGGCGAATATGGTGGGTGACGGAAGAGGTCGCCCCGGCAGTCACACCCTTGAGTAAAGGAGAATAAATTAAATGGCCGTCGCATCGATTACGGAAACTACGCAGTATCTGACGTTCAGGCTGGAAGACGAACTGTTCGCCCTCGACATCGGGAAGGTGCGGGAAGTGCTGGACTTCACCAGCATCACCAAGGTCCCCCAGACCCCGGACTACATGCGCGGGGTGATCAACCTGCGCGGCAGCGTGGTTCCGGTGGTGGACCTACGGCTCAAATTCGGCATGGAGATGGCGCAGAAGACGGTGAACACCTGCGTCATCATCGTGGAGGTGGAGCTTTTGGGGGAAAAGGTGGTGATGGGAGCGATGGCGGATGCGGTTCAGGAGGTGCTCGATCTGGAACCAGATCAGATCGAACCGCCGCCTCGCATCGGCACCAAGATGAACACGGACTTCATACGTGGCATGGGAAAGCACAATGATCAGTTCATCATCATCTTGGATATCGACAAGATCTTCTCGGTGGACGACCTCACCGTGTTGACCGAAGCTGCGGAGAACAAAGTCGTGAACGCGTAGCAGACGGGGACTGCGCCACGTTTGCCTGGCGGGACCTAAAGGTCATTCGCGCAGGAGCCTTATTCATCAACGTACAAGGAGGATCAGGCATATGTTCAGACGAATACAGGTAGTTTCTTCGCTGCTGGCGCTTAGCTTGGTGTTTTGTTCCGGTGCGGCGTCAGCCGCGAGCGAAACGGAAAGGCGGGCGGAGGAGTTCAAGTCGGGCATCGAGAAAAAGGAGGCCGGCCCGGCGGGAGTAAAGAAGACCCAGGCCTCCCATGAGAAAAGCGCCGCGCCTGCCGAAGGGAAGAAGAAAGTAGTCAGGCACAAGGCTCCCCATGCCAAAGGCGCCCATCAACAGGCTGCTCATCATGAAGCATCCCTTGAACCTGAGGAGGCTCTGAAGAAGCTGCTGGAGGGGAACAAGCGCTATGTCGCGGGAAAAGCGGCCGGTCCCAACCGGTCCGAAATGCGACGGTCGGAAATCGCCAGCGGGCAGCACCCCTTCGCGGTGATCCTCAGCTGCTCGGACTCGCGGGTGCCCCCCGAACTCCTCTTCGACCAGGGGTTCGGCGACCTCTTTGTGGTGCGCACGGCCGGCAACGTGGTGGACGACATCGCCATAGGGAGCATCGAGTATGCGGTGGAGCACTTGGGGGTGAAGCTCATCATGGTGCTTGGCCATGAGCGATGCGGCGCGGTGGGTGCCACCCTGCAGGGGGGGGAGGCGCCGGGCAAGATCAAGGCTGTGGTCGATGCAATCAGGCCCGCCGTGGAAAGGGCGAAAGGCAAGGGCGCCGCCGGCCACGACTGCGACCTCCTTTGCAACTCCGTCAAGATCAACGCGAAGATGGTGGCTGAAAAACTGCGTGCCTCGAGCAGCATCCTCGCTGAATTCATGGAGGACGGGATGCTCAAGGAGGTGGGCGCGTATTACGACCTGGACAGCGGAGCAGTGAGCCTGACCTATAAGCCGAATCTTTGAAAACCAAAGGAGAAGTTAGATGAAACTCTTAAAGAACATGAAAATCGGAGCCAAAATTCTCGGGCTGGTAGTCGTCCTGATCGTCATGATGGGGGCGCTGGCGGGATTTGCCATCCTGAAGCTGCAGGATGCCGGCAATGACCTGAAGGACCTGAACGAGCAGGAGATTGCCATTACCGCGGCGGTCAATGAAATCGGCTTGGCTCAGGCGGACCAGGAGATACTGTTCGAGCGTGCCTTGCGGCTGGGAATCACCAACCAGCAGGCGGAGATGGAAAAAACGGAAGAGGAGTTCGGCAAGAAGATAAAGGAGGCGGAAGAGGCGTTAAAAAAAGCCGCCCAACTGACTGAGAAGGCCCTCAAGGAGGCGGCGGGGGATGCCGCCGCGCAGAAGGAAATGCAGGCGACCAGCGAGCATCTGAAGACATCCGAAAAGGAGTACAAGGACTTCGAGCAGGGGGTCACGCAGGTGTTCGCGCTGCTAAACGAGGGAAAGCTGAGCGAAGCCGGCGCACTGGCGGAGAAGGTGGACAAGAACAGCGACGTTTTTATGGAGGCCATGCTCGGTTTCATAAAGTTCATGGATAAGAACGTCGATGAAACCGTCAAGAAGGTCGAGTCTGCCGAGGCTCTGGCCATCAAGATGATGGTATTGCTGACCGTTGCGGCGCTGGTTTTCGGCCTGGCGGTCGGGATCTTCATCGTCCGCGCCATAACGAAGCCGCTGCAGGAAACGGTGCATGTGTGCGGCAGGGTGGCCGAAGGGGACCTTACCGTCAAAATCGAGTCGGACAGTAAGGACGAGACCGGCCAACTCATGACGATGATCGGGAATATGGTAGAGAAGCTCAGGGGGGTTGTGCAGGAGGTGCAATCGGCCGCCGCAAACGTGGCGGCCGGAAGCGAAGAGCTTTCCTCCAGCGCCGAGAGCATGTCTCAGGGGGCGAGCGAGCAGGCTGCTGCAGCCGAGGAGGCGTCTTCCTCCATGGAACAGATGTCGTCGAACATCAGGCAGAACGCGGACAACGCCATCCAGACGGAAAAGATCGCGGTAAAATCCGCAGCTGATGCCAAGGATGGTGGCAATGCCGTGCTCCAGACGGTCACCGCCATGAAGGAGATTGCCGGGAAGATAAATATCATCGAGGAGATAGCCCGGCAGACGAACCTGCTCGCTCTCAATGCGGCCATTGAGGCGGCAAGGGCCGGGGAGCATGGGAAAGGGTTCGCAGTGGTGGCCTCGGAGGTACGCAAGCTCGCGGAGAGGAGCCAGAATGCGGCAGCGGAGATTTCGCATCTTTCCACCAGCAGTGTCGAGGTCGCCGAAAGGGCTGGGGAGATGCTCACCAAGATGGTGCCCGACATCCAGAAGACTGCGGAACTCGTTCAGGAGATCAGCGCCTCCTGCAAGGAGCAGGATACCGGGGCCGAACAGATCAACAAGGCGATGCAGCAGCTCGATCAGGTGATACAGCAAAACGCGTCGGCGTCGGAGGAGATGGCCTCGACATCAGAAGAACTATCGAGCCAGGCCGAGCAGTTACAAACGGCCATCGGGTTCTTCAACATTGGGGACCTGGCTGGTAGAGGTGGCGCTCTGCGGCAGGCAAAAGGCGCAGCGGTCAAGCCTGCTGTCAGGAAGGCGGCTCTGGCCAAATCCCCCCGGCTGACCCATGCCGGCACATCGGGTGCTGCCCTGCAAATGCAACCCACTGACGAGGAGTTCGAGAGCTTCTGAATCGACCGGCAATAAGGCTTAAGTCGCGCAGCAGCCCCCCTACCATTCGGGTGCTGCTGCGCCATGCAATCCAAACTTGCCGACGAAAATGACCCTACCATGAAGGAGAGAGACATGACAGATTTTCCGGATCTTCCGTTGTCCGATACCGCAGATGAATCCCCCTCTGTCGACGGGCGGCAGTGGGCCTTCGCCGTGGTGCCCGACGAGGTGCGCGCCATGGCCGAGCACACCATCCTGGCCACCCGTCTGGTCAGCGAAATAGTCGGGGCCATCCGGGACGAGACCTGCCGGACCATCGTGGCGATCGAGGCGAGGCTGCGCGAATCGGAAAGTGCAGACGACGAACGTGCACTGCATTCGATCTCGGAACTTAAGGACATCCTGGTACAAATTGACGAGATTTCCAGAAAGACCGGAGTGGCCGTGCGGCATACGGAACTTGTCGCCGAGAGGGCCGCCGCGGCCGCGGCGAAGCTGGCCGTCCAGTCAAGTCGGTTCGGACGAGCGGTTTGAGAACGACTGCCCTAATGCCGGCTGCACAGAAAGGAACCCAAATGTCAAATCTCTCTCTCAGGATGAAAATTCTCGCCGGATTCACGGTGGTCATGCTGTTGACGGTGGTCCTCGGTATCATTGCCTTTGTCGAGGTGCAAGGTCTTGGTCGCAGTATCGATGATTTCGCGTCCAACCTGGTGCCGAGCATCACGTACCTCAACGATATCGAGAAGAACGTCAATGACATCCGCCGAGGCGAGATCCAGGCGAGCTACAAGCCGGACGACTCCGCCGCGGTGGCCAAATACCACAAGCGCCTCTACGACAAAAAAGACGAGATTGCCAAAAACATTGCCGGCTACGACAAGATGAGCCAGACTCCCGAGGAAAGGACCAAGTGGAGCGAGACGAAACAGAGGATCGACCAGTATTTTGTCGCTGCTGCCAAAACTTTCGAGCTGATAACGGAAGGGAAGCACGAGGAGGCGAAAGCGCAGCAAAATGTCGCCAGCAAGAAGCAATTCGATGACGGCATAAGCGCCGTGGGTAAACTTATCGACTACAACAGCAAGGAAGCGTTTGACAACGGCGCAAAATCTCTCGCCGGGGCGCGTCATTCCGAGCTGCTGGTAGTCGGTCTGTTGGCAACCTGCATCGTGCTCAGTCTGGTCATCGCCCTGACGATGGCACGCATGATAACCCTTCCCATCCGGCGGCTGTCGCACGAGGTGGGCAAGGTCGCAGCCGGCGACCTGAACGTCCGCCTCGAGCAGGCCGGGACGGATGAGGTCGGGCAACTTACCAGGGATTTCGGCATCATGGTCGAAAGCCTCAGGGGCGTGATCGGCCAGGTCAGTTCCACGGCCAACCAGGTTGCAACCGCTGCCGCCCAACTGATGGCCAGCGCAGAACAGATTGCCACCGGAGCCGAGGAAGTCGCAGCCCAGGCAGCAACCGTTGCCACGGCAAGCGAGGAGATGTCGGCAACCTCCGGCGACATCGCCCAGAACTGCCAGAGGGCGGCCGAGGGGAGCCACCAGGCGAGCAGTAAGTCATCGTCGGGCGCCCAGGTCGTGGACGCCACCGTACAGGTGATGAGCCGCATTGCCAGCCGGGTTCACGAGACCGCCAAGGGGATCGGCAGCCTCGGCTCACGCAGCGACCAGATCGGCGAGATCGTCGGCACCATTCAGGACATCGCAGATCAGACCAACCTCCTGGCGCTGAACGCGGCCATCGAGGCGGCGCGTGCCGGTGATCAGGGGAGAGGCTTCGCAGTAGTTGCCGACGAGGTGCGGGCGCTGGCGGAGCGGACCACCAAGGCAACACGTGAAATCGGCGAGATGATCAAGTCGATCCAGGTCGAGACCAAGAGTGCCGTAGCGGCCATGGAGGAGGGGGTCCGCGAGGTCGAGCAGGGGACTGCCGAGGCAGCCAAGAGCGGCCAGGCGCTGCAGGAGATCCTCGAACGGATCAACGCGGTGACCATGCAGATCCACCAGGTCGCCACTGCCGCGGAAGAGCAAACCGCCACCACTGGCGAGATCAGCAACAATATCCATCAGATCACCGATGTTGTCCAGGATACCGCCAAGGGAGCCCATGAGTCGGCGACCGCAGCCAACAGGTTATCGCAGACCGCCGAGCAACTGCAGCGACTGGTTGCGCAGTTCAGGCTGTAGCACGGTTTTTCGGAAAGATAGTGACTGCCGCTAATCTTTGCCGCAGAAAATATTGCTTTGCGGGAAGGGGAATTTGATGTAGCATCGCCACTTCGACTGCGTTTTCTTATGTGACCATATCTGGGCGGATCGGCCTCAAGGTTTGACATTCCAGGCGAGATTTCACATAAACTTTCTGAAAGTTGTCGATTTGACGATAATTTTCCAATATTGACGGTACCGTTTACTATCTGACACACAAGAGAAGGAGAACCAATTTATGGCCAGTCTCAACAAAGTGATGCTCATCGGAAACCTGGGCAAGGACCCCGAAGTGCGCTACACCGCCGGCGGCACCGCCGTCGCCTCCTTTTCGCTAGCCACCAGCGAGAAATTCAAGGGCAAAACCGGCGAGTGGGAAGAGAAGACGGAATGGCACAACATCACCCTCTGGGCACGCCTTGCCGAGATCGCCGGCGAGTACCTCTCCAAGGGGAAGACGGTATACATCGAAGGGCGCCTGCAGACCCGGAAGTGGCAGGACAAGGAAGGCAAGGACCGCTACACCACGGAGATCGTCGGCGAGAAGATGCAGATGCTCTCCGGCAAGGGCGAAGGCGGCGGGGGGCAGCAGCAGCGTCCGGCCGCAAGGCCTTCCCAGCAGGAGCACAGCCAGGGGAACTCCTACGAAGAACCGGTATTCAACCCGGACGACGAGATCCCCTTTTAGTCGGACCTCTTCCAAAAAGCGTAAACTATCAGCCGCAAGTCTTCGGACTTCGCGGCTTTTTTAGTTTACAAAGCGAAAATCGCGCTCACGCGCTATCAAGGGCTTTTTTGCTTATTTCCCGTTCCTATTTTTCCCTTGGTGAGTTGACAGCCTGAAAAGGTCTTCTAGTATTTGATTATTCTAATTTGGTTAACCTAAAAACCGGAGGTGGCCATGCCTGTGATAATCTACCCGATCAACCTTTTCGACACCAGTTTCTTTAACTTACCCCACATTGAACTCTCCACCAACATTATCGGCATCGGCAACAAATTCATCGTGCACCCCCTGTACCAAGTGGTCCCGGAGGGGGTTCCGCATGGCGCTGAGATCGTGGAAGTCGGAACCCGCTATCATGACCTGAACTATGCAGTCATGTCCGGCGACTCCAGCAAGAAGGTCGAGCGCAATGCGTACCGCGAGAAATCCGTGCTGACGACGTCCTTGGCGCTGAACTGGGCCGGGATCAGGTACCTGCGGGAGAACAAACTGGAATTGATCACGAACCTCGGGGTCGAATCCAAAAAGAAACCCCAGCCGAGGAACAGTACGCCAGTCCAAATCGCTGCACCCAGGAAGGTGGTGTTGAAACACAGCGATAATTCCGGAAGCCTGCATCTGGGCATCGGCAAGGTCGACGGAGCCTTCACCTATATCGTGCAGGGATGCCTGGGCGATCCCAATGACGAGGCGGCATGGAAACTGGAATGGCAGTTCAGCAAGATCAAGGGAGGCGTCGAATTGACCGGGCTCGAGCCGGGAAAGGTCTACTATGTCCGCGTGAGATGCTTCGGACATGCCGGATACGGCCCGTGGTCCAGTTATGTCCACATCATGGTGGTTTGATCTGATTTCCGATAACCGCGAGGGCCGAGGCCATACGGTCGCGGTCCTCGCGGCGCTAACAGGATCACCCCCGCCAGACCTTCTGCCACCGACCCGTTCACCCCCCTGGTCCTTTCGAAGAATGTCTACCCACAACATGCTACGAGATCTTCAACCGCCCGGGAAAACCTTCGGAAGTGGCTTCTGGTCCCTCAACCACAGGCCAAATCTCTCGGAAGTGACGATTGATCGCTCAGTTTCCCTTGAAATCCCTCACCCTCGCCACTTGAACCTTCAGTCCGCGACAAAAGCGTTACCCTCCCGACTTAAACGTACAAGTTCCAGCCAAAGACAAGATCCCCCCGTCTGAAGCCTCAAGTGCCCGGCAAGATCGCAATGGCCACCGGGAAATCCCTAGACTCTCGAGGAAATCGTTATACCCCCTCCGCTTAACTGGCCGGAATAACATTCAAAAATGACCGATAACGATGAAGTTGAAAGATAATCGTTATTCTCCGCAGGAAATCTCTCAAACGGCCGCGGATGACGCCCAAGCCGGAGACGAGATCGTAGTTCCGCGCAGAAGAACTTCCAGGGCTGCCGGGAGGTCGCTCAAGTCGTGTGGAAACCTTTCGAGTGACGTTCAGAGCGCTCCCCTGAGGAAGAGAATCGCTCAAGTTCCGGCGAGAGCGGAGAAGAGAAAAAGAGATCACTCAGGGGGAGCGGTGAATGTTCAGGCGGCGAAGGGAATCGCTCAGCTTCAGAGAAGATCGCTCAAGTGCCCGTGGAATCGTACAAATTCGCAACTTGGGGCGTGAAGAGGGGCGCAGACCTCTCAGGAGTGCAACGAAATCGCTAAAGTGTCAGTTTGAACGAAAATCGTGGCTGGAACGGATTTTGATTCAAAAAGGTGGCAAACCTGCACTCTTTCCACTCATGACAGGAAATGACGGTCATCGGACTGCTCATGGATTCACCTACAGTATCTTCCGCGGTTGGCCGGTGGAGGCGATCACACTGTTCCACAGCCACCCGTCGGGGTCGATCTTCTTCCGCTGAGAGGTCGCAAGGGAGATCGGCACATGGACGAACTGGTGGTTCCAGAAACCGACCACCATGTTGGACCGCCCGGTCATCCCGGCATGGACGGCGTTGTGTCCCAGGAGCAGGCAGAAGCCCGCATCATGAAAATTGGCCGGTTGGCTCCGGATAATGTAGCTCGGATCGATGTATTTGAGGTTTATCTCCTCCTTGATCCGATGGAAATGTTCCTTGATGGCGTCCCGCAGGAAGATGCCGATGTCGCCTAATTTGACGTTCCCGGAAGCATCCAGCTCCCCCGAGGCTGCAAGCAGTTCCTGTCCCGCACCCTCGGCCACCACGATTACCGCATGGCCTCTTTGCGTTAACCGTTCTTCCAGGCTGCGGAGGAGTCCATCCAGAGTAAAAGCTGACTCCGGAATCAGGCAGTAATTGACCTGGCTGTCGGCCAGAGTCGTAAAGGCGGCGATGAAGCCGGAGTCGCGTCCCATCAGTTTCACCAGGGCAATACCGTTACGGGCGCCGGTAGCCTCGGTATGAGCGGCATAGGTAGACCTCCGAGCTTCGGACACGGCTGTCTCGAAACCAAAGGTCGCCTGGATAAAGGATATGTCGTTGTCAATGGTCTTGGGGATACCGATGACGCTGAGCGATACCCCCCGTCGGCTTGCCTCTGTCGCGATCCTCTGGGCCCCCTTCAGGGTTCCGTCGCCGCCGATCGCAAAGAGGATACCTATCCCCAGCTCTTCCAGGGTATCGACCATCTCGGCCGGTTCCTGATGGCCGCGGGAGGAACCGAGAAAAGTCCCTCCCGACTCGCCGATCCGGTTCACCAGCTCCGGTGTCAGGCGGATGGGGCTATGGCCGTAGCGTCGCACCAGCCCTTCGTAGCCGTAGCGGAATCCATGGATCCGCTTGACGCCGTAGTGGTGATGGAGGCTCAAAACGATGGAGCGGATCACGTCGTTGATACCCGGACAGAGTCCGCCGCAGGTGACGATGCCGCAGGCGGTCTGCGCAGGGTCGAAAAATATCCGCTCCCGCGGTCCGGCCAGTTCCAGCCCCGGCGGCTCCACGCCCGCCTCGATTGCCTCTCTGATCTCTTCGTAACGGGAATGGTACAAGAGATGTTCCTGATCGCCGGTAAAACGTCCGCAGTCCATGGGTGAAGGAAAACGGCAGTCGCCGAGCTTTTCGATGGTGAAGTCTGGGTCGTTCACAGGAGTCTCCTCTATCCCTTGTATGATGCAGCTAGCCATGTGCCCCGGCCGGGCCCGAATTTGACCCGTTTAAAATTATTACAGGTTGCGTCTTCCAGATTTTCTCACAATACTCCCGGATTGTCCGGTCCGAAGAAAAATTGCCCATCCGGGCGACATAACGACGTGAGCCAATTTTTAACCGCCTGATCCCGAACGGCGTGAGCCACTGCATATACCAGTCGGCACCTGTGGCAAAGTATAGCGGTTTTGCCTGAGTGTAGTGGAGGTGATTAAGAATGGCATGTTGTATCTCGGCGGGACTCTGACCGGTCCGCAGGGTGTCGTCATTTTCGCATCCGCTTTTTGTCGCTCGTGCCAGAGCGTTACTCCTTTTTGCCTTTCTTTATTAGCTCACGCATATTTTGAGAAACTGTTAGATAACTGACATCGTCATTTATGAGAAGGATCCTGTTCATTATCATTATTTACCGTTTTCATTGTTTGTATAGATGGCTTGGTAAATCATTCATTGTCGTACGGTCCAGTTTGGCCTCTGAAATAGCACATCCCTATTAGAATAATCCCTCCTGCACCACCCAGGAAACAACCGCACATAAAAGCTATCCATACAGTATTCAAAGCTCCACCTCCACTTTCCTTGATACAACAAGCAGGTTTTTGTCGTACCCTTTTATCTTCCGCATCAGCTTTAGCTGCGCCAGTTATGAACTGGCAATCCGGGGACTTATACGTCCCATCCTTCTGCCACTTCGGGAGCACGACTTTTTTGCGCGGCGCTTGCCGGTACGGTGTCCTGCCCAGCATCGATAATCTGTAGCCTCTGAAGGAAGCGGGCAAACTCCCGAAGCGTCATCAAGTGCCTTTCCGGTATTCCTTCCGGGTCAAAATGCATGACGTCATTTCTGATTCCCCTTACACTCTCAAACTTCTCTAAACATGTTTTACGATCAACGGTAATGTTCAGCTTGTCCCATCGTTCCGGGTTTTCCAGCAACTTTATGTACTCCCCGTAAGTAAGATCTGCAACTGAGGTGACTACGCGTTTTGTATCTGTCGGGTCTTTTGCAGACTCCAGTTCTGTATGAGTAAACCGTTGGCTGATAACCCGTCGCACGTGGTTTTCTATTTCTCCCAGTAACAGGAATGGCTCTGCCAGTTGTTGAAACTGCAGGCTCAGGTCACTAGCTGTGACGATGCCTGAAATCTTCTGATCGTGTCCACGGACCAACACATACTGGTGTTCCGCAATTATCCCGATTGCTGAAAAAAACGATGCATCGGAACGAATTTCCTGGTGTTGTTCCATTAACTCGCGAGCTACGGAACAATTCTTACCCATAGCCAAGCGACTACCGATCGATGTCCAGGTAATCATACCTTTGACGTCTCTTCCACTGGTCATCACCGGCAGCTGGGAAAAGTCGTTGGTGAGCATATGAGTAACGGCTTCTTCCAATTTGGTGTCAGGGGACACGGAAAGAGGTTTACGAGCTGAAGAAGCAAGTCTGCTGATGCGATATATCGGGTCGGCGTATGCTGGATGTGACCACTTGTCCTCTCCTTTTTCACCTTTCATGCATATAACTCCTTTTCCAGCAATTTCATGTCCTACCCGTCCTCACCGACGCAGCGACCAGTAGAGCTTATCTGGCTGCGGCAGCCACTCCTGCCGGCTCCTGACACCTCCTCCTCGTGCAGCCGCGATGGGAACCGGTGACTCATCAGTTCTTCTCCGTATCAACGTCCCGGCAGTAACCGCCGGCCTTACCTGATGCTTTTCAACTCCCGGTGCTCGCTGAAGATGTAACGGACCATGTAGTATTCGAAAGGGTAGTCGCTTTCGTAATAGCGGAAGCTTTCCCGGTGGCGCAGGTCCACCGTCTCCAGCCCGGTGATGGCCGTCTCGATCCCGGTTCGGGCCCCGGTAGCTCCGAAGGGATCGATACCGCTCATGATCCCCCAGCGCACCGCGCCGTCGACGGCGAATCCGCCTGCGCTTCGGGCGGTGTTCGGACCGAGCAGAGGCAGGACCAGGTACGGCCCGGTACCGACCCCCCAGGTTTCCAGGGTGCGATCGAAATCTTCGTACTGTTGCCGCCAACCGAAGGAGGTTGCCGGATCGAAAAGCCCGCCGATCCCCAGCGTCGAGTTGGCCAGAAACCGGCCCAGGGTCACCAGGGACTTCTTTCCCTTGGCCTGCAGGAGGCTGTTGTACAAGGTCCTGACCTCGCGGATGTTGGCGAAGAAGTTGCTGACGCCGGTCTGTACGAAACGGGGAGTTGCCGTTTCGTACGCGTCTACCACCGGGAGGAAGAAGAAGCGGTCGGCCTCATAGTTGAACTTGTACACGCCTTTGTTGAAGCCTTCCCACGGATCGCGCGTGTGCGAGACGTTCTCGTCGTCGCTGAACTCCCGCACGGTGTGCATCGGCAGCGCCTCGTCGGGGAGGCGCGCGCTCCCCACGGCACAGCCTGAGATGATGAGGACCAGGAAACTGACCAGGATGAACCTGATGGGCTCGCTACGCATACCGTATCCTACCTTTGCTCGCCAACTGAGGAGCGCAGCCGATCGATCAAAAAGGCCATGTTGTCGCGGTACTCAAGATTGCCGAGATGACCGCCGCAGGGATAGACCGTGAGACGGGGGCCGAAAACCCGGCGCAGATAGTCGAGCTCCCCCGGGGCCAGGATGAAATCGTCCTGGTTGGTGATGACGCCGATTTTAGCGGAGGAGGCGAGGTAATCCTCTATGCTTTTGAGGCTCAGCGCTGCCACGAGTTGTTCCCTGGAGAGGCCGGGATGCCTGCTTCGGAAGTACGGGTAGAAGTACTCGTCGAAGTAGTCCAGGAAGGAGAGATGCAAGGAGGTCCAGAAGTACTGCTCCAGGGAATCCCCGTTTTTCAGCACCTTGTTCTTCGGGACGACGTAGCCGCCGTTGGTCATGACGTCGGAGGCGAAAATCATCCCCGCGGAGCCGATGCGGAAGGAGACCGCGATCACCCCCCCGGCTTCGTCCCGGTCCAGCAGCTGGGCCTGGTAGGCCGCGAAGAGAAAGTCGTCGTCTATGCCGACAAAATCCCTGTTGCGGTGGAAATCGGCACCTTTGGCCAGCACGCGGTTGAAGAACGCCCCGATCCTGCGGGGGCCTCCGGGGATGCTGTCCAACAACCCCTCGATCCTCGACACCGAGTTGTAGAGGCTCACCGAGGGGTTAAGCATCAGCACACGGCGGAAATCGAACACCTTGCGCTGCTCGTCCAGCTTGGCGACGAAGGCCGCCTCGGTTCCGCCGAGGCTGTACCCGGCGAGGAGGAAATGGGACACCTCAATGCGCCCCTTGTTCTGGTCCCAGATCTGCTCCATGACCCGGTAGAGATCCACCGCGTCGTCAGACAGATGCCCCGGGACATGGCTTGTGGAGGCATCGATGATGAAGTTTGGGAACGTCGGCGAGGGGAGCACGATCACGTGGAACCCGGCGTGGTAGAGGTTCTCTATCAGGGCAAGCGCCTTGGGCGCCTTGCTGCCGCCGCCGGTGCCCGCAATGAGGAAAACCAGGGGCGCCTTGCGGTCCTGAAACGCCACCGTGTAGCGCAGCCCGCGGTCATAGAAGAAGATCTCCGGCTTCTTCAGATCCGTTTCCAGGATCATCGTCTTGACCGGAACCTTCCCGCTGGACTCCGGCCTCAAGTCCTGCGGCGTGCCCAGGATCGTCGCGCCGTAGGAGTCGTGGACCGGATAACGGTAAACCGCATCCTCGGCCCAGGCAAAAGCCGGTAAAAGGAGAAGAAAGCAGATGAGGAGGCATCGTGCAATTTTCATAGCTGATCCCTTTGTCTGTGCTGTTACGTTACAAGCCGGCCATATCCATCGCGTTTAAGGTCTGCAAAATCGGACCGGTTACGTCGACCTTGTCGTCCAGGTACAGCATGCTGTCATTTTTGAAAAAGATGCAGAGCAACCCTTTCTTTCGACCATAATCCTGAACAACTTTTAGAATTTTCCCGAATATGCCCTTGGTCAGCTCGGCGTTCTCCGCCCGGATGTCCTCGGTGGCTTTCGCGACGAACTGCCGGTATTCTTCGAGCCTGCGTTCGTAGGCTTTTTGCTTCGCGCTTCTCTCCGTATCCGATGGCTGCGCGTTTTGCTTATCCAGTTCCGCTTTCAGCTTGTTCAACTCTTTTTCCCTGGAATTCTTCTCCATTTCAGCCTTCAGCACATCACCGTCCAATTTTGCCTTTGCCTCCTTGCCGGCATAGGAGAGAGTCAGTATTTTCTGAACATCCACAAAGGCAAATCTGGTCTCGTCGCCAGCCAGCAACATATTGGGAACATCCATCGCACCGTAGGAGGCGTGCGCCGGAGATGCGAGTGCAAGTGATAGTGCAAGCAGGCAAATGGCAACGATCTGTTTCATTTCATTCTCCTTTGGATTCACAACGGCAAAAACGGCAACTATTACAGGCCGTCCCGGCGGCCCGGCGCAGGGTTGAGAAACGCGTACAGGTTTATCGCGAAGAGGTTGCTGTCTCCCATGGCGCCGGAGCGCCAGTCCCCCTCCAGGTGGTGCAGCTTGGCAAAGGGCCCCCACCACGGCTGCCGTTCGCCCCACGCGGCCAGGGCCGCGAAGCCCGCCGGCGAGAAAGCGTTTCGGTTGGGCAGCTCCGTGTAACGGCCGAAATAGCAGTTAATACGATCAAAGGTGATCATGTTGTCCCCTCCGCATCGATGCATCGGTCATCGCCGGCGCCCAGGCCGCGGCGCCGGCCTTGTCCCGCACCAATTCCCTGATCTGCGCGGCGCCGACCGGTTTGGCCATCACTGTCGAGATACCTGCAAGGCCCGCCAGGCGCGGGACGTCGCGGGATTCACTCCCGGTAATCAGGACGATGTCGATTCCCGGATGCAGCCCTTTTGCCGTCAGCGCCAGTTCATACCCGTTCATGCCCGGCATCTGCAGATCGGTGATCAGGGTCGCAAAAGGACCCTCTTCCAGTATTGCTACGGCCTCTTTACCCGATGTCGCGTAGCGGGCCTTAACGCCTGCCTGCTCGACGATGCTTTTGACGAGTCCCAGGTAAAGTTGGTCATCATCCACGATGAGTATGCTGCAGGTATTCATCTCTATCTCCTGTTGATGCACGGTGAAACATGCCGACCTTCACCGTCGTGTGGGAAAAAAGGCCGCGATACGGGGAGGTACCGTATCGCAGCAAGGCACCCCGAACGTCTGCTGCGGGGACCGCAACTTTACTTCCCTTTAGGTGTCCACTCATTTTCGCCCGGATGTCGTCCATGGCAGGACGCATGGGCTGCCCTGTCGCCCTCTCGAGAACGAGCACAGGCGGAGTGGACCTCTGATTCGGTGAGTGAGGACCTGACGGTCGCCACCAGCCTTTTGACATCTATCGGCTTGGATAACATCTCACAAATTCCGGCACTTACAGCTTTCTCGATGATTCCCGGCGACGCATCGGCTGTCACCAGGACAACACGCGTACCGGGATGTTGTTTACCTACCCGGGCGGCCAGCTCGATCCCGTTCATGTTCGGCATGTTGAAGTCGGTGATCACGATCCGGTACTCGTTGTTCTTCAAAAGTTGCAGCGCCTTGAACGCGTTGGGCGCCGCCGTGACATCGAATCCTTGAGATTCGAGAATCACGCTGAGAAGCTGCAGCTGGTCCACACAGTCGTCGACCAGAAGAATATCCTTGGTTCCCATTGCCGTTTCCTTTCTCCGGTGCATCCGGCCCTTGGATGGCCAGCCCGGAGCGACCCTAGCGGTTTGCCGCCAGCGTTCCCGTTATCCGGTCGAGTTCGGCCCGGGCCAGTCGGTACCCAAGCGATGCCTGCAGCTCATCCATCTCCGCCTTTTTCAGCGCCGCGACCGTTTCGGCATGTTTGGCCGCCGTCACGGTCCCGGCCTTGAGCCCGTTTTCGCCGAGGCGAAGATTTTCCCTGTACAGCGAGAGAGCCTCCCGGGCGACGTCCACCATCTGTTTCGAGCGGTCCAGCTTGCGGTACGCCTTGTCTATTTCGATGCCGATCCGCTTGTCTATCCGCGCCAGGTTCTCCTGTGCCTGCGACTGTTGAGCGACCCTCTGGCCAATCTCTCCCTTGCGCTTGCCCCAGTCGAAGATGTTCCAGGTCAGCTCAGCGCCGAAGATGCCGACGTTGCTCGGCAGAAAGGGCGCCCCGTCCTGGTAGCCGTGCCGGGCGAAGATCGTCACGTCGGGAAGGTACTCGTAGCGGGCGGCACGGACCGCGTGGCGCGACTTTTCGAGGGCTTGGCGAGCGGCTACCAGTTCTCCGTTTCTCGCGTGGGCGTCATCGTAGGCCTCGTCTTTCGGGGGTTTCGTCAGCTCCGGCAGCCCCGCCTCGCTCACTTCCAGAAGGTCGTCGCCTGGCAGTCCCAAAAGGTCGTCGAGGTCCGAGGTCAGGTCCGAGATGCGGTTTTCCGCTACCAGAAGCGCCTGCCTTGACTGGAGCAGATACGCCCTCGCCCCGGTCGCCGTCACATCGAGGAGATTCCCCGCCTTGACCCCTTCCTCGGACTCGCGCAGGCTCTCCTTGGCCGCGCTGAGCGAGGCTTGGGCGGCCTCCCTCTCCTTGCCGGCGACCAGCAAGGCGTAGTATAGCTGGTGCACCGCCAGGACCGTTTCGTTTCCCGACCTGGCCAGCTCCGCTTCGGCGATGCCGCGATCCGCCCGGGCGATCTCGTTGGCCTCGTGGATCTTGAAGAGCTGCGTTGTCGGCTGCGCCAGGGTGGTTTCGCTTACCAGCTGGGTCGAGGAGCTCTGCCTTATCTTGGCATCCCGGGTGGGGTAGGAAGCGCCGCCGACGTTCCCCAGGCTCCCGGCCGGAACGGTGACCAGTTGCCGGTCCGACAAGGCCATGAACTTCGTGTTGTTGGATAGGAGCGGAAAATACTGCGACCTCACCGCCGCCATCTTCTGGGCGCTCTCCGTCACCTTGGCCCGGCCGATTTTGAGGCCAGAGTTGTGCTGCAGAGCCAGTTCGACCGCCTGCGGCAGGGTCAGGGCATGCTTCACCGGCTCCGCCGTGGCCTCCCCGCCCGCCGCCAGCAGGGCAGCCAGTGCGAGCGCCGCGGTGACGGCGGCGGCAGGCTTGCCGGACCCCTTCCTGGCGGAGCGGGACTTGACCGCCACGAAGATGACCGGAACCACCAGCAGGGTGAAGAACATCGAGAAGACGAGGCCGAAGGCGATCACGCTCGCCAGCGGACTCCAAAGGCTCGACCCGGAGAGGATCATCGGCGTCACCCCCACCGCAGCCGCCATCGTGGTGAGGAAGATGGGACGCAGCCGCCGTGCCCCCGCCTCCTGCGCCGCCTGCTCCAGGGTCGCCCCTTCGGCGAGTCTCTCGTTGGTGTAGTCGACCAGGATGATGCCGTTTCTCACCACGATGCCGCACAGGCTGATGAGTCCCATGAACGCGGTGAAACCGAAGGGGTTGTGGGTGACGACCAGCCCGAAGATCGCGCCGAACAGGGTGAGCGGTATCGAGGCCATGACCACGAGCGGCTCGGAGATGTTCCTGAACTGCACCAAAAGGACCAGGAAGATCGCCACCAGGCTGATCCCGAGGGCCGCGACCATCTGCGGAAAGGTCTCGTCCTGGTTCTGTTTCTCGCCGCCCAGGTCGACCCGGTAGCCCACCGGCAGCTTGAGCGCGTTGATCTGCGGCATCGCCTGCTCCAGTATCTTCGAGGCGTAGTGCCCCGGTTTCGGGAAGGCCCGGATGGTCAGGGTGCGCACGCCGTTTCTGCGGACGATCCTGCTGGTCTGCCACTCCGGTGCCAGCTTGGCAACGGCGCGCAGCGGCACCCTGGCACGGGTCAGTTCCGAGTTCAAGTAGGTATTGCCGATGCTCCCGAAGGACGAGCGGGATGCCTGGTCCAGGCGCAGCTTGATGCTGACGGGCCGGTCCCCTTCCCAGAAGGTGCTGACCCCGGCGCCGTCGAAGGCGCCGGAGAGGGTCTGCGACACCGACGCGTCCGTGATGCCGAGACGGTTGGCCAGCTCGTCGTTGACCTTCACGTCCACCATGTACGAATCGTTGAAGTAGTCGCGGTAGACGTACTCCGCGTTCGCTACCCCCTCCAGGATCCCTTGTACCCGTTCCCCCAGCCGCTTCAGCTCGCCGACGTCGTCACCTGAGATCCGCACTTCGATGGGCGCTTCCACCTGGGCACCCTGCTGAAGCTCCTTCACGATCACCGTCGCCTCCGGCGCCACTTTTGCCAGTGCCGGGCGCAGTTCCTTCACCAGCCGCGTGGTGTCCTCTATCGAGGCGGTATTGACGATGAACTGTCCGTAGGCGCCGTCGGGCTGTTGGGGGTTGACGTTGTAGTAGAATCTCGGGGAACTCTGCCCGACGAAGGTGGCGTAGTGGGCGACACCTTTGCTGGACGCAAGAGTTTTTTCGATCCGCCCCATGACCGCGTCGGTCGCCTCGATCCTCGTCCCCTGGGGCATCCAGACATCGACCACGAACTGGTCGCGCTCGGCCGAAGGGAAGAACTGCTGAGGCACCAGGGAGAAGAGTATGACCCCGAAGGCGAACGCGCATCCCCCGAGCGTGAAGGCGAGCAGCTTCCTTTTCATGAAGATGTTGATCCAGACCCCGTACTGGTCCTGGAGCCGGTCCAGCAGGGTCCTCTTCTGCTTACCGGTTTCCAAGGCGTCGTGGTCGTGCAGCCCTTTCTTGATGAAGAATCTGCACAAAAGCGGGGTCAGCATGACCGCCACGATGAAGGAAACGACCAGGGCGATCGCCACCGTGATGGGGAGCGCCATGATGAATTCGCCGACGGACCCTGTTATGATCAGAAGCGGCAGGAACGAGGCGATGATCGTTACGGTGGCGGTGAGGACCGGTACCAGGACGTCGCTGGCACACCTCCAGGCCGCCTCGGCCTTCGGCACCTTGTGGTCCAGCAGTTCGACGTAGTTGTCGGCGATCACGATGGCGTCGTCCACCACGATCCCCAGCACCATGATGAGCCCCGCGATGGAGACTTGGTGCAGTGCTATCCCGAGCGCATTCATGACAGCCAGGGTTCCGCACAGGGTAACCGGTATGGCGAGCGCGGCGATGAGAGCGACACGCAGCGGCAGCAGCACGATGGTGACCAGGATGACCGACGCGATAGCCAGCAGGAATTCGTGGCTCAGGCTCATGATGCGCTCTTTGACCACCCCCGGTTGATCGGCAACCAGGTCCAGCTTGACGTCGGGGGGCAGGACCACCTTGAGGCGCTGGAAGACCTTATCCAGTTGTTCGCCCAGTTCGACGATGTTCTTCCCCTTCTGCATCTCGACGGAAAGGAGCAGGCAGGGGTCGCCGTCGTAGCGCACCAGGAAGGTCGGGTCCTGGTACCTGCGCTCCACGTTGGCGAAGTCCTTGATGTAGAGAGGGTGGCCGTCCTTGGAGACGTCGACCAGCACGTTTCTTATCTCGTCCTCGGTGTTGAAGATTCCCGTGGTCCTCATGGGGACCTTCGAGCGGTCGGAGTCGAAATTCCCCGTACTCTGGATGGCGTTGCGCTGCCTCAGGGCATTCGCCACCTGGCGCGGGTCGGCAAAATACTGCGAGATCCTTTCCAGGCTGCCGGTGATCCGGATTTCTTCCGACTGGTCTCCGTAGGTGACGAGTTTCCCCACCTCGCGGACGGTGCGCATCTCGTCGTGAATCTTGTCCGCAAAGTCCCGCAGCTCCCGATAGCCGTACCTTTTGCCGTGGACCGCTACCAGCATCGCGACCGTGTCGCCGAAATCGGAATCGACCACCGGCCCCATGACGCCGGCGGGGAGTTCGGTGCTCTTCACCACGTTCAACTCGTGGCGCAGCTTCGCCCAGAAGACGTCGGCGTTCTTGACGTTGTCCTCCAGCTCGACGTTGATGATGGCGACGCCGGGACGGCTCGTGGAATAGGTCTTTTCCTTGCGCACCTCCGGGAACTTGAAGATATGCTTTTCGAGGGTCTTCGTTACCTGTTTTTCCACCTGCTCGGAGGTCGCCCCGGGGTACATCGCGGCCACCAGCCCGGTTCTGACGGTGATGGTCGGATCTTCCGTCCGTTGCATTTTCAGGAAGGCGAAGATGCCCACTGTGACTAACATGGCCGTCAGGATCAGCGTGACGGGGGGATACCGAAGCGAAAACTTTATTGGATTCATACAATCTGTTCCTCTCGGGGTCTCCGGTCTATTTCCGGCCCGTCTGTTCTGTTGCCGCTACGGCCAGACCGTTTCTGAGCTTTGCCTGTCCAGCCAGAATGATCAGCTCGTTACCTTCGAGGCCGCTCTTTATCTCGACGTCTCTATTGGCAATCGCTCCGATTTCCACTCGCTTGGTGTACACGCGCTTCTGATCGGGGTAGTAGACGTATACCTGCGTCGCTCCCTGCGGGTCGCGCACCACCGCATCCCCCGGAAGCGTCGCCATGGAGACGGTCCGGTCGCCGCGGATCCTTGCTTCCGCCACCATCCCGACACGCAACAGGTGCTCGGGATTGGCCACCTCGATCCTGGCCATATAGGTTCGCGTGTTGGGGTCTGCGGAGACGTTGATGACGCGCACGGTCCCCTGGAGTGACTTGCCCGGAAGAGCGGGAACGACGATGTCGGCCTGTTGTCCGATCCTCACCATGTGTACATCCGTTTCCGGGATGCCGACGTTCACCTCCAGGGGATCCATCCGGACGATCTCGAAGACCGGGCGTCCCGCAGCGGCGGTATCGCCGGGCTCTATCGACCTTTTCGCGATGTAGCCGTCCATGGGCGCGCACAGCGTCGCATCGGACAGTCCTTTCCTGGCAACCTCGAGGTGGGCGGCAGCCTGGTTGAAACTCGCCCTCGCCAGGGCCTTGTCTTCCTGCTGGCCACCCGTCTTTGCCTGCTCATAGTCCTGTTTGGCGTGCTCGTACGCCGCCTTGTATCTCTGGAAGTCGTTGGGCGCCAGGCTCTTCGCGTCGGCCAGCATCTTCATGCGGCGATACTCGTCCTCGGCCCGTTCGAAGGAGATGCGCGCCTGCTCCAGAAGCTCCGGCCGCGCGGAATTCATCGCCTTTTCCAGAGCCGCTTGCGCGCTGGCCGCCTGCGCCGCGGCGCCTTTGACCGAAAGGGTGAAGTCTGTGGGATCGATCCTGGCCAGGATCTGCCCCTTTTTTACATATTCCCCCTCCCGCGGCCCCACGAACACGACCTTGCCGGAGACCAGAAAACAGACGCTCGCGGGGGAGTTGGGCGTGGAAACGGTCCCGCTCACCGAGACCGTCTCCCGCTCCTGGACCTTCTGGACCCTTCCGACCTGCACGGGGACGGGATCGTTGGTCGCTTCCTTTTTGTGCGGCTCACCCGTGCAGGCGGTCAGTGAAACTCCCAAAAGCGACAGGCCCGCTGCCTTGAGAACCGATGTGAGATTACTTTTCATCGTTGTTGCTCCTTATCCCTTGATTTCTCTTTTGCGCCGGCACCTGTCTGTGCCGGCCGCGCTCCAAAGGCGACGACTGCCACCAGGAGCCATAAAATTACGGTGGATCCGACCACCAATCCCATCGGGCACCTCCCCTAGAAACGCAGGGCCAGTTCCAACAGCCTGCCCCGAACCGTTTCGTACTCCTCCAGCGACCCTTGTTCCGGGTCGTCATTTCGAAGGATCGCCGTCTCCTGGTCCGTCACGCCGAAGAAATTCAGGAGCGTGCGCAGGTAGGCGACGCCCAGTTCCTGCTCCTGCACGAACCTGTGAGGCGAGCATGCATGCATATGCAGGGATTTCTTGCTTTGCCCGGGGAACATGCCTTTTGCCGCCAGCGGCGTCGTGCGGCTGGTCGGGTCGGGAATGCCGATCGCATCGATGTACATCTTGAATTCGGCCGGGAACCATAGGTTGAGGCCGCAGGTGACGAAGACGTACTTGTCGCACCTGCGAAACTGGTCGGCCAGACGCATGAGTCGGGCGATCTTGTGCCGCTCTCCATCCGAAAGACAGCTGTAGTCCTCGCCGCGTTCGATCCGCCACCAGACGTTGAGCACCTCCTGATCGACGCGCTGGATGCTGTCGCGGTAAAGGTCGAGAACCTGCACCTCGTCCCTGGGGTTCCAGCGGATGTATTCCTCGAGGAATTCACAGCCGAGCGAAAGGGTGCGAGAGCTGTCCTGGGGTCTGATATTGCAGGTGACATAGAGGAGGTTGGCCATTGACGTTCCCTTTAGCGTTGGATTTTCATCTCCTATAGCGATGAGCGTGCCAACCTTCGAAAATACCTTATTTCAAGCTGTTACCCGGCTGGCTTCCGCGCATCTGCGATATTTCATGTTTTGCAATTGTGAAATGTCGAGGAAGGTGTATATAATGCGAAATATCGCGGATCACCGGGGGAGGTCTCAACGCAGATGGGAGAAAAAACGGAAGGAAGAGCTGCCGCCGGCGTGGGAAGCGGCATGGGTATGGCCCGCCGCGACGAATTCATCAGGGAGATAACCCTCAGAATCTGCAGCAGCCTGGAGATAAAAGAATCGCTGCGCCGCGCATTCGAGTATCTGAAGGAGCTTGTCCCCCTGGAAGCCTTGGTCCTCTTCATCGTAGACGAGCGGCTGGGGGCGATCCGGCGCATCGAGCACGCCTCTGAAAATATCATTCTTCCTCCCCAGCTCACCCCGCTACCGGAAGGGTTGCTTCAGAAGATTGTGGCCCGGAACTATTCGGAGCCCTTTATCGTTGACACTGAAAAGGACGAGATTTTCAGCGCGCTCGAACCGATGCTGAAATTCGAAGGGAACACGCACTTGATCGTTCCTTTGCGCATCAAGGGGGAGCTGATCGGGGGGGTGACGTTACAGGCATCGGGAGAGGGACGCTTCGACGAAGAACTCCTCCAACTGGCGGGTTGCCTTGCGGAGCCGTTTGCGATCGCCCTGGTCAACGCCCTCGCTCACGAGGAGGTACTCCGCTACCAGGCCATACTGTTGGACGACAAGCGCTTCCTGAACTGGGAGCTGCACGGCGGCGATGCGGAGGGGATCATCGGCGGCAGCACGGGGCTTAGCAACGTGATGGAGATGGTGCGCCAGGTGGCGCCGCTCAACAACACGGTCCTCATCCTCGGCGAGACCGGAACCGGCAAGGAGATGATCGCCAACGCGATCCACTTCTCCTCGCCGCGCCGCAATGGACCTTTCATCAAGGTGAACTGCGGCGCGCTGCCGGAGAACCTCATCGACAGCGAGCTCTTCGGCCATGAGAGAGGGGCTTTTACCGGGGCGGTGGCCGAGAGCCGGGGGCGCTTCGAGCGGGCCGAGGGGGGGACCATCTTCCTCGACGAGATCGGCGAGCTCCCGCCAGCCGCACAGGTACGGCTCTTACGGGTGCTGCAAAACCGCGAAGTGGAGAGAGTAGGCGGGAAGCGCCCGATCCCCGTCGACATACGGGTGATCGCGGCGACGCACCGCAACCTGCAGAGCATGGTAGCGCAAGGGAGCTTCCGCGAGGATCTCTGGTACCGGTTGAGCGGGTTTCCCATCGTCGTGCCGCCGGTGCGCCAGCGCAGGGAGGACGTTCCGGCCCTTACCCGCCACTTCGTGACGGTCAGGAGCAGGGACCTAGGCTTAGGGGTGCCACCGTCAATCGCGCCGGGAGCACTGCTGCGGCTCATGGAATACGACTGGCCGGGCAACGTCCGGGAGTTGGAGAACCTGGTCGAGCGTGAGCTGATCCTCCATCGTGAAGGGCCGCTGACCTTCAGCACCGTTCTGCCTGATTCGGCACAAAAGAACGTGCCACCCGTCGCCGGCGGCGGGCGCCCCCCCTATCCGCTCAACCTGGACGAGGCAAACGCCATGCATATCACTGAGGTACTCAAACTGGCCGACGGTAAGATCGATGGCCCCGGAGGCGCGGCTGAACTGCTGGGGATCAACCCAAGCACGCTGCGTTCGCGCCTGGAGAAGCTCGGCGTCAGCTATCGCCGCCGGGCTCGGGACAGAAACTGACAAGAAAAACCGGGCGACAATGCCCATGGGGCGGTTCACCGAACCGGTCATGGCATAGAAGCTCTGCCACGCGCAGGTAATGGAGTGCTGGGTTTGACTCATTCGGCTCGCCCGGCCTTTCTGCTCCGGAAGACCGGATGGGAGGAGGCACCCGGCCGGTTGCCTCTTTTTTTCGCCAAACGTCGGCATATGACGATTGAGGAGGACGTCTGAAACGGCGCCCTCCTTTTTCGTACAACAATTTTTTCTCACTATTTTAGGTATTTACAACTCGGGCCGAAATAAAATATGATGGATACACTTTAGCCATATGACGTGGCGGACGGCTCCACGTCATAGTAATTTTTCTTCATGCCGTCCGCGTACACGTTGCTCTGGCTGAACCACAGGACAGGAGTCCGGTATGGGAAAGGTTTTACAGTTCAAGAGGGTGAAGCAGGAAGCTCCATCTCAAAGGGAAGCCGGGGTACAGATGCCGGACTTTGAAGATGACATCAGCGCCGTCATAAACGATCACTCGTTGACGGCGGCAAACAGGCACTGGATCCTGGAGAACATGCTGATGAACATCGATGACCGGCTCGAGGAGTACAAAAGAGAGCTGGAAAAGGCGGAGATCAGACTGAACGAGCTGGTGAACTCGGCGCAGGGCGATATCGCCCAGGCCTACCGTGACTTCGAAGCGCACGTTTCGGGGATGACCCGGGCGGTAAGGAAACTGACCAGTGCGAACTCGTGCCAGGCGGCCAACGTCGCTGCCGGCAATCTGGAACAGTACTGAACACACCGGGGCTCTGTTCCCGCATGCCCCGTATCTACAGCCGACAACCCATTTGAGCCGCACCCGGTGGGGCAATGTATCCATTGCCGCACCGCCCTGCCCCTTAGCGGAAATTCCCCCTGAAATCGTTCCGGAAAAGCCATGTTACTGTTTTCAGCGCATGCCGTTTGTGCTACTTATGTATACCGTTCACAGCTGTTTGTCTTTCCCACCCGATGGAGGCAGACCATGAAGATCCGCAAGAAGATTCTCGACTATGAGTACGAAGAGGTTCTCGAGGTCAAATATCGCGAGCTGATCCGCGTCGGTTGCGCGGTGGCGGTGGGATGCCCGACCTGACTCAAGAAACACTTCGCGGTCGCGAAGCAAGCCGGCGCCACGGAAGCTGAACTGAAGGAGGCGATCGCCTACGGCATCATCGCCCCCTCGGGAAGAGCCAAGAACTTCGCCCTCGGCATGGAGGAGGAGCTGGGCCTGTAGATCCCGGCCTCCCTTGCAGGGGGGAGGCCGGGTAATTTCGAGCACACCGATCTCAAGCCAAAAAGGTAACCAGAGCATGCAGTTTTGAAAGGTATTTTCTCAACGGGAACCAGGACAAGAAAACGGGTGTCGATCCGGCGGGACGTGGCGGCCCTGTCGATGCCGGTGCTTTTGTCGTCCCTGTTCCAAAGACTCGTCTCCATCGTCGACATCTTCATGGTCGGGGGACTCGGCGCCGCTGCGATCGCGGCGACCGGGCTGGGCCAGCTCCTGATCTTCGTGGTGATGACCGTCTTCTGGGGGCTCGCCACCGGGGCCACGGTGGTCATCGCCCACCTGTGGGGCGCCGGGCGCCGGCTGGAAGCGAGAAAGGCGGCCTTCGCCTCGCTTGTGCTCAGCGCGCTTCTGGCCGTGGCCGCGACGCTGATCGGTCTGTTCTTCGGCAGGGAGGTGGCGCTCTTCATGGGGGTCGGCTCCGAGGTGCTCGCCTTCGCCTCGGATTACATCCGGCTGGTGTTCCTCTATTTCGCCTTCACGGCCGGGCTCAACACCCTCTCCGCCATCATGCAGGGGATCGGCAACACGAAGACCCCGATGCAGGCGGTGATCCTGGTCAACATCCTCCATGTCCTGATCGCCTACCCGCTCATCTACGGCCACTTCGGCTGCCCCAGGATGGGGGTGGTGGGAGCCGCCTACGCCATCAACATCTCGGAGATGTGCGGCTTCTGCTATCTGCTGGTGCAGGCGCTCAACAAGGGTTACCTGAAGCTGGGGCGCCCGGACCTGGTCCTTTTGCGCAAGGTCTGGGACATCGGCTACCCGGTGGCGCTGGAGCGGATCGCCCAGCAGTCCGGGCAGCTCTTCTACTCGAAGTTCATCATCGGCTTCGGCACCGCCGCCTACGCGGCACACCAGATCGGGCTTTCCATCGAATCGCTCTCCTTCATGCCGGGCGCGGGGATGGGCATTGCCGCCTCCACCCTCATGGGACAGGCGCTCGGCGCGCGCAAGATCAGGCGCGCCCATCTGAGCCACACGGAGGCGCTCCGGCTCGCCATCCTGGTCATGGCGGGGATGGCGCTGCTCTTCTTCTGCCTGCCGCACCAGCTGATCGCGCTCTTCACCTGCGACCCGGACGTGATCGAGAAGGGGAGCGTGTTCCTCAGGCTGGTCGCCTTCGCCCAGGTGCCGCTCGCCATCTCCTTCGTCTACGCCGGGAGCCTGCGCGGCACCGGTGACACGCACTACGTCTTCCTGGTCACCCTGATCGCCATGTGGGGCATCAGGGTGCTCTTCTCCTACATCGCCGCCGTGCCGCTGCACCTCTCACTCTACGCCGTCTGGGGCGTGTTCCTGATCGACTGGTTCTTCCGCGCCGCCGCCTTCGCCTGGCGCTACCAGCGCCGCGACCTGCACAGCGTCACCATCTAGCCCGATGCGACTCTCCTTCACACCGACCCTCGACGAAGAGCGGATGCAGAGACGGCTGGACCGCCTCCTGGTGCCGGGCTCGCTGCTCGATGCGGAGCTGGAGAGGAGGATCGCCCGCCTGGCCCGCGCCTTCAGGAGCTACGCCGCCAGCTACCCGCTCCCCCTTTGGGCCCCGGGACTCGTCATCGACAACGAGATGAGGGGGTTGACGGAGGCGCTCCTGCCGATGTCGCAGGTGAGGGCGCCCTTCGACCTCCTGCTCAGGCGGGGTTGCCGCTTCGCTCCGCTTTTTTCGGCAACCTACCTGCACGACGCCGCAAGCTGGCTCGACCTGCTGCACAGGTTCAGGCCGCAGCTGCTGCGGGCGGACCCCGCGGCGACCCTGCTGGAATTGGCCGTGGATCATGAGCGGCGCCTGCGCTTTCTGTTCGCCCTGTTTTTGCCGCACCACTTCGGCGGGGGCTTCGACCGCTACCCGCTGCAGTCGCAGTGGATCGGGCGCTGGCTCGGGGAGAATCGCACGAGGCTGAAGGGGAGGATACGGGCGCTGGACAGCGCCTGCGGCAGCGGAGAGGGGAGCTACGGCCTGGCGGAGCTTCTGGCTGCCGCCGGGTTCCGGGGCGAGGGGTGCGCCGTGCACGGCTCGACGCTCGAGCCGATCGAGCTTTTCGCGGCCGCGCACCTGTTCTTCCCGCACGACCGGCCCCGGGAAAGGGAGTACCGCCGCCGGGCGGCGCCGCTTCTGGCCGGGACGGGCGGGGTCGGCATGGAGTTTTACCTGGATGACGTCGGTTCGGTAACGCGGGGGGAGAGGTACCACCTGGTCCTTTGCAACGGTCTGCTGGGGGGGCCGCTCTTGCACGGGGAGGGCGAGCTGTCCCGCGCCGTCGGGGCACTGGCGTCCCGGCTCGCCCCGGGCGGGGTGCTGCTCGCCGCCGACCGGTTCCACGCCGGCTGGCGGCTGCGCGTCCCCGCGGCGAAGCTGAGCGCCCTGATGCGGGAGCACGGCCTGACCCCGCTGCAGGTCCCCGAAGGTCTCGCTGCGGCAAAAGGAAAAGGGGCCGGAATTTCACCCCCCGGCCCCTAGTCCCTAGATCCCCGTCTTCGCCCCGCCCCTACATCCTTATCAGCACGCCGCCCCAGGAGAGACCGCCTCCGAAACCCATCATCAGCACGAGATCGCCCGGCTTGATCACGCCGTTTCTGCGGTTCTCGTCCAGGACGAGCCCCACCGACGCCGCCGCCGTGTTGCCGTAACGGTCCAGGTTGAGCAGAAACTTCTCCTTGGCTATGCCGGTCTTCTTGGAGATGAAGTCGATGATCCTCACGTTGGCCTGGTGCGGGATGATGTGGTCGATCTCCTCGGGCTTCACGCCGCCGCGCTCGGAGAGGTCCGCGATAATGCGCGGTATCACGTCGGTGGCGAAGATGAAGACGCTCTTGCCGGCCATCTTGAAGGTGTTTTCCTTGGCCTCGATGCTCTCGGCCGTGACCGGCTTGCGGGAGCCGGACGAGGGGACCTGGATCAGCTCCCACCCCTTGCCGTCGCTTTTCATGACGCTCTGCAGGATCCCCTTCCCGGAGACGCCGGCGCCCAGGATGACAGCACCCGCACCGTCGCCGAAAAGCGGCGCCGAGCCCTTGTCCTGGAAGTCCAGGATCTTCGAGTAGGTGTCGGCACCGATCAGGAGCACCTTCCGGTACTTGCCGGAGCGGATCAGGTTGTCGGCGACCTCCATGCCGTAGATGAAGCTGCTGCAGACCGCGTTCATGTCGAAGGCGAATGCGTTGTCCGCACCGATGTTCTTCTGCACCATGCAGGCGGTGGCGGGCAGGATCATGTCCGGCGTCGAGGTGGCCACGATGATGCAGTCGATATCCAGCGGGTCTACGCCGCCGTTCTCCAGGGCGAGCAGCGCCGCAGTGGTCGCCAGGTCCGAGGTCGATTCGCCGGCCTCGGCGAAGCGCCGCTCGCGTATGCCGGTCCTGGAATGGATCCACGTTTCCGCGTCGTCCACCAGGTAATCGAAATAACCGTTTTTTATAACGTTTGCCGGAACGTGTCCGCCTGTCCCGAGTATTTCTGACTGCACCATGCCCGTTTCCCCTTTGATCTTTGAGCCGTATACACCCGCGTATCCTTGCCTTTATCTCATGATAGAATATCGTTTGTCAATTATTACTGCTCCTCAGCGCCGCCCCCCTTGTCCAGCGCCGCATCGACCACCCCGTAGACCCAGAGCACCAGGAAGCCTCCCAGCACCCAGTTCGCATAAGGGGCGTCGGCCCGCACGGCGGAGAGCACCTTTTGCGCATCGAGCCCCGCGCCCCGCCCCGCCAGCATCAGCTTGCCGGCGCTGCGCAAGGCGATGAAGAGAGCCGCCAGGATGAAGACGTTGTCCAGCAGGATCATCACCCCCCCCTTCAGGCGCCGCCCCAGGCAGAGCTGCCCCAGGCCCGGCAGCACGAATGCCGAAAGCGCCACGCATTTGATCCTTTTTCCCATCACCTTCTCCTTTGCCTGCCCGTTTTGCAACGCTCCCCGCCAGCTGGGCGGGGTTTGGTTTTATGTTGTGGAAAGCCTACTTTTTTGCTAGTTTCCAGCTATGGAAAGAGCATCGCGCAGCAAGATATGCCAGGCGATCATCCCGCTGCTCAAGGACCCGAGCGAGGAGGTGCGCCGCGCCGCGGCCCAGGCGCTCGAGACGCTGGAGGCGGCAGACAGCCTGGAGGAGGTCTTCGAGAGCCTGAAGAAGGGGGACCGGGGCACCAAGATCGGCGCCATCTACGCCCTGGGGCGTATCGGCGGCGACCAGGTGCTCCCCATTCTCCTTTACTGCGCGGGTAGAAGCGAAGAGGACATCAGGTATGCGGCCATCAAGGTGCTGGGCGAGCTGGCCCGCCCGGGGGCACTGGCGGCGCTGGTGGAAAAGCTCCAGGACCCCGCGCCGGAGGTGCGCGCCGTCGCCATCGAGGCACTGTCGAACTACAGGGACCCCGCACTGGTGCCCAAGCTCATCCCCTTCCTGGAGGAAAACGACGGCCTGTTGGACGCGGAGGCTGCGCTCGCCCTGGGACGCACCGGAGACGCCACCGTGGCGGAGCCCATCATGAAACTGCTCAGCTCCCCGCACGAGAAAACCCGCGCCGCGGCGGCCACCGCCCTGTCGCTGCTCCCCTGACCCGCTAGAAGTAGCGCGACACGTCGATCCCCTTCACCATCGGATCCACCAGGTCGACGATGCAGGTGCCGGAGCCGGGAAGGCTCCTGATCTCCGGGTCGCGCAGCGCGCCGCCGGCGCCGTCGATGATCACCTTCACCACAGCCGCACCGTATTCCTGCGTGCTGGGCGTGCAGACCACGGCGATCTCGTTGCTGTCCAGCCGCACCAGGCTCCCGGTCGGGAACCTCCCGGTCATCTCCAGGAAGCGCTCCACGATCTCCCCGTCCAGGCTGGTGCCGCACAGGCTGCGGATCTTGTCGACCGCCTGCTTCGGCTGCATGGGGCGCTGATAGGCCCTGAGCGTGGTGGTCGCGTCGTAGCAGTCGGCGACCGCGACGATGCCGCTGGTGACGCCGAAGGGACGGCTCCTGGCCCACTCCGGGTACCCGGCCCGGTCGTGGCGGATGTGGTGCCCCAAGACCGCCTCGGCCACCTGCTCCGGCACCCCCTCCATCTGGCGCACGATCTCGGCGCCGAACTCCGGATGCTTCTTCATTTCCAGGAACTCGTCGCTGCTGAGCTTTCCCGGCTTGTTCAGTATCACCTTGTTGACCCGGGTCTTCCCCACGTCGTGGAGGAAACCGGCCATCCCCGCCTCCTCCACCTGGTGCGGCGACTGCCCCATGGAGGCGGCCAGCGCCATGGCGAGCACCCCCACGTTCACGCTGTGCTGGAAGGTGTAGTTGTCGTAGTCCTTGATCAGGGTGAGCCCCAAAAGCGCCGCCGGCTCCCTCACGGCGGACGAGGCGAGGCTGCTCACCACGGTCAGCATGCGCCGGCTGTTCGGTATCCTGCCGTTGCCTATCTCGTGAAAGATGTCCCGGATCGCCCCCACCGCCTCGTTGTAGGTCTGCGCCAGGGAATCCTCCTCCCGCACCTCGATGCTGTGGACACCGGCCCGGGCCAGCCCCTCCTTGAGCTCGGCGGCCGCGCCGGCGGGGTCGGCCATGAGCCGCGCCAGGGCCATCAGGTCCTGGTCCGTCACCCCCGGTTTCAGGATGATGCCGAACACCCCCTTCTCCTCGAGCCGGCGTGCCAGCTCCTGAAGCGGCGCCGTCGGCGCGAAGAACAGGTGCTCGCCCACGCTGAGCACGCCGTCCACCACGGCCAGCCGGATCTCCTCCGTTTCCCGGAGCAGGATCGAGGCGACCTGCGCGGCCTCCCGGAACGGCTGCAGGGAGGCGGGATGCCCGGCCGGGTAGTAGGCCCCTCCCCGGATCCCCCCGGAAAGAAGCGTCGCCAGCCGTTGCGCATGCTGCAGCCCCTGCTCAATCATGAATCCCTCCGGAAAGGCGTTCTATGGCGTCCTGGGCCTCGCGGCACGCCTCGGCCAGCACCCCGCTTCCCGCCGCCAGTGCGGTGAGTGCCGGCAGGGCAGCCTCGTCCCCCAGCGCCCCTAGCGCCGCGGCCACGGCGACCTTGATTTCCAGCCATCTCCCCACCGGCCAGCCGCGGGGCACCAGCATCTTCAGTAGCAGCCCGGTGGCGCGGCGGTCGCCGATGCGCCCCAGGGCGACCAGCAGCTCCTTCTTCACCTCGAGCCCCTTGAGCAGGAGATCCCGCCGCTCCAAAAGCTTCAAGAGCGGGGAGACCGCCTGCCTGCTGCGCATCAAGCCGAGCGACAGGATCACGTGCCGCACCAGCCCGTCGTCCTGCTCGTCCAAAAGCGGGATCAGCGCGCTCTCCGCCGCCTCGCCGCCAATCTTCATGAGGGCGCGGATCGCCTCCTTGCGCACCCGCGCGTCGTGGTGATGCAGCGGCCTCTTCAGGTCGGCCACGCATTCGCTGCAGCGCAGCTCGCCCAGGATGGAGACCATGTTGCGCACCACGTACCAGCGCTCGTCCTTCAGCATGGCCAGGGTCGGCGCGATGGCGGGGGAGCCGAGGCTGACCAGCGCCGTGGCGAGCGCCTTCCTCTCGTAGAGCCCGCCGGCCAGGCAGATCCTCTGGATGATCCAGTAGGCCCCCTTCCCACCCTGGACGGCCAGTATCCGGTGGATCGCCTCCTTGTCCTGGTAGACCCGGCTCTCGATGACGTCGAGCAGCAATTCCGCCGCCCCGTCGGCCAGCTGCTTCAGGGTGAACAGGGCGTACTCCCTCTGCGGCAGGCTCTTTTGCAGGTCCTGGTGCTGCCGCAGCAGTTCCTCCAGCACGGCCACGATGGCGATCTCTGCCGGACCTTGCTGCAGCCGCTGCGCCAGTTCGCGGCCCAGCCCCTGGTAGCGCGCGTCGCTTGTTTCCAGCGCCATCATCTCCAACAGCTCCGGGATGCTGCGCCGGTCGGACCGGTCCGGGGCCAGGGCCGCCAGTTGCAGGGAGCCGAACCCCTCCTGCCCCCCCTGGCCCTCCAGGCCCTCCTGACCTGCGCCCTCCTGACCTGCGCCGTCCTCGCCCGCCTCGCCGAACTCGGCCCGCGCCCGCTTGGCCCAGATGGCGTCGAGGTCCTTCTCGTTGATCCAGATGGTGGCCACGCCGCACTGCTCCAGCTGCCGGGCGAAGCCGCCCGCGGCGGCCGTCTTGTGCGGGTCGCAGCTCAGCAGCTGGACGAATGCCTCCAGGTCGCGCAGCAGCAGGTCCTGCATGAAGGTGACGCTGGTTATCCGGCGGATGAAGCACTCGTGGGCCAGCTGCAGCACCATGGCGTTCGCCTCCAACGCCTCCCCGTCCAGCGTTACCCCCTGACGATGCACGGCAAGGACCAGCGCCCGTTCCGAGAGCCGCCGCCCCAAAAGCTCGAAGGCCCGCTGCAGCGTCTCGGTGCGGTAGGGGTGCCCCTGCGGGTAAAACCCCGCGCCCTTCACCGCCCTGTGCAGTTCGACCAGCCCCTGCACCAGCAAGCCGGCGTTTTGCGTCGGCGGCGTCACAAGCCTTAAAAGCTTTTTCTGCTGAGCGCCCAAAGTCTCCCCCGATTCCAATTAGAAGCGTCCCGATTTTATCTTAGAGAGCGAAAGGTTGTCAAACGAATAGACCGGAAAATGCCGTGGAGTTGACAGTTTCCGGCAAAGGGCATAATATCCGCCCCAAGCAATTTTGCCTTGTTGGCGCGGGCCGGAGGGGTATGGCAAGGGTAAAGGTGAAGACAGGCTACGTCTGCTCCGACTGCGGGGCGGCCTACCCGAAGTGGCAGGGGCACTGCACCGCCTGCGACGCGTGGAGCACGGTGCAGGAGATACGGCTGGAGCGTCCCGGGCGGCGCGAGGGTTTTGCCGGCGCCAGCTCCGCCGTGACGCTTCTGGGGAGCGTCGAGTGCACCGAGCAGGCGCGCTTTTCCAGCGGCTCCGAGGAGTTCGACCGGGTGCTTGGGGGAGGCTTCGTCCCGGGCTCCGTGATCCTGATCGGCGGCGACCCGGGCGCGGGGAAGAGCACCATCCTGCTGCAGACCATGTGCCACGCGGCGGCCGGACGCGAGGTGCTCTACGTCTCCGGCGAGGAGTCGCTGCAGCAGATCGCCGGCCGGGCCCGGAGGCTGCAGCTGCCGGTGGACCGGGTCAAGATGCTGGCGGAGAGCTCCGTGGAGCGGGTGCTGGAGGCGGCCGGCGCAGAGCGCCCCGAGGTGATCGTGATCGACTCCATCCAGGTCATGCACGTGGCCGGTGTCGAGGCGGCGCCGGGGGGGGTCTCCCAGGTGCGCGAGAGCGCCGCCACCCTGACGAACTTCGCCAAGAGCTCCGGGGTGGTGCTGATACTCGTTGGGCACGTCACCAAGGACCAGTCGCTGGCCGGCCCCATGACCCTGTCGCACATGGTCGACACCCAGGTCATGCTCTCCTCCACCGAGGACGCCCGCTACAGGCTGATGCGCACCACCAAGAACCGCTTCGGCCCGGTGAACGAGCTGGGGGTGTTCGCCATGACGGAGCGGGGGCTGCGCGAGGTGAAGAACCCCTCGGCGATCTTTCTCTCCCGCACCGACACCGCGGCCCCGGGCTCCGTGATCAGCGTGCTCTGGGAGGGGACCCGCCCGCTTCTGGTGGAGATCCAGTCGCTGGTGGTCACGGCGCAGTACGGTACGCCGCGCCGGCTCGGCATCGGCCTGGACCAGAACAGGATCGCCATGATCCTCGCCGTGATCGCCAAGCACGGGGGGATCGTGCTCTCGGACCAGGACGTCTTCGTCAACGTGGTGGGGGGGATCCGGGTGCTGGAGACCAGCGCCGACCTCGCCGTGGCGCTCGCCGTGGTGTCGAGCTTCCGCAACGCGGTGCTCCCCCAGGACCTCTTGGTGTTCGGCGAGGTAGGGCTCTCCGGGGAGATCCGTCCCGTCTCCAACGGCGAGGCGCGGCTCAAGGAGGGGGTGAAGCACGGTTTCACCCGGGCCATCGTCCCCAAGGGGAACGCCCCGAAGAAGGGGCCGGCCGGCATGGAGATCATCGGCGTGGCCGATCTCGGCGAGGCGCTGGACGCCATCTAGCCCACGCCCGCGGGAGGCCCGGGCACAAGGGGAGCGCCGGCGCGCCCGGCTTTGAAGATTAAAGGCGAAATTTTACTTTACTAATGCCTAAAAATCCTCTTTAATAACGAATTGATTGGAAAGGGACAGGTGTCATGAATACGGAAAAGCTCGAGTATTTCAGAGGTATCCTGCAGGAAGAGAAACGATCGCTCCTCGAAGAGGCTGGCAGGACCGTCTCGGAGATGACCTCCGACACGACCAACTTTCCCGATCCCACGGACCGGGCCACCCAGGAGTCGGACCGCAGCTTCGAGTTGAGGATCAGGGACCGGGAACGCAGGCTGATCAACAAGATCCAGGAGGCGCTGGGGCGCATCGACGCCGGCACCTTCGGCATCTGCGACGTGTGCGAAGAGGACATCAGCGAGGCGCGTCTGAAGGCGCGGCCGGTGACCACGCTCTGCATCGACTGCAAGATGGAGCAGGAAAAGAAGGAAAGGCTTCGCTAACCCTCTAACCCCGCAAGCTGTTGATCCTTCGGAGTTCCCATGGCTTCACGGAAGGGACAAAACCTCCTGGAGCACGCGTTACGGATTGCCCAGGCATCCGGGCGCACCCCCCAGGTCCGGCTCACCAGTCTGCTACGGCTGGCGGCCCGGACCCTCGGCCTCTCCTCGGCCACAATTTTCCTTCCCGACCCACATCTCGACGCCCTCACCCGGCGCTTCAGCAACCTGTCGCCCCCGAAAAGCCGCAGTTGCCTGATCCCCTACGGCCAGGGGTGCGCCGGCGGCGCGGCCCAGAGCCTGGCCCGGCACGGCTCGCACCCCGAAGCGCTGCACCCCGACGAGCCCGCCCCCCCCGGCGAGCAGGCACGGCTTTCGCTGCCGATACTGGACGGCAAGCGCCTGAGCGCCGTGCTGAGCCTGGGGAGCAGCGAGCTTGACGTGCCCGCTTCGGCCGCCGCCGGCGCGCTGAGCCTTTCCCCCGTCTTCTCCCTGCTCACAGCACTCCTCTGCGAAGCCGAGCGCACCGGGCAAAAGCGCCGCGGACTCTCGCTCTTCGACGCGCTGGCAAAGCTTCTGGGGAGAGCGCAGACTACGGAAACCCTGGCGCCGCAGCTGGTGAAGCTTTGCACCGGACACGGCCTCGCTCACTGTGCGGTGCTGCGCCTCGGCGAGGAGGCTGCCGGCAGCGGTCGCGTTTTCCGGAGCTGCCGGCCCGATGCCCGGGGAGCGCTCCCCGGGATGCTGCGTACCGAGGCCGCCCTCTCCGCCCGCGCCCGCGCCAGGGGCGCCAGCTGCAGACAGCCCCCCTCCCCTCCCGAGGCACCCTGCCACGCACTCAGCACCCCGCTCAACTCAAGCGGCAAGACCATCGGCACCCTGACCCTTTTCGCAGGCCCGGAACTCTTCTTTCCCGACCAGCTGCAACGTGCCGAGACGGTGGCCCGGCTGCTGTCGAGCCCCCTGGCCGAGGCGAGCTGCAGCGCGCGCGTCCAGAGCTTTGCCAGCGAAAGCGACCAGAAGCTCAAGGAGCTCTCACTTTTGTACCGGATGAGCAACACCATGCTCTCCACCATCAAGCTGAACAAGCTGATCCACCTGACCCTCACCGCGCTCACCTCCGGCCCCACGCCGTTTTTCGACCGCGCCATGCTCTTTCTCACCAACGAGCGCTCCGGTGTGCTGCTCGGCATGCTGGGGGTCACCAGGGAGACCTCCACCCCCCTCTCCATCCCCAAGGGAGGGGGCGACGACATCCTCTCCAGCCGCTGGGACATCTCCGAGGAGGACATGGCCGCCCAGCGCGACTCCGAATTCTGCCGGCTGGTGCAGGGGAAGCGGCTCGAGCTGGACGGCGCGCTGAACATCGCCTCCCAGGCCGTGCTGGAGAAGAGGCTGATCTACATCCCGGACCAGAGCGGCATCGGCCTGGACGAGCTGTACCCCGAGCGTAGCGACGCGCTGGCCGCCTCGCCGCTGATCGCCCACGGGCAGGCAGTCGGGGCGGTCCTGGTGGACAACGCGCTGACCCGCGCGCCGATCACCCAGGAAGAGCTCCGCTTCCTGCAGCTCTTCACCAACCAGGCCGGCATGGCGATCGAGAACTCCATGCTCTACCACAAGATCGAGGACGCCAACCTGCAGCTGAGCGAGGCGCAGGAGAACCTGCTCCAGAAGGAGCGTCTGGCGGCCATAGGCGAGATGGCGGCGGGGATCGCCCACGAGCTGAAGGGGCCGCTGGTGTCGATCGGGGGATTTGCCGGGCGGCTGGCCAAGAAGCTCCCCCAGGAGTCCAACGAGTGGGGGCATGCCGACCTGATCGTGCGCGAAGTGCTGCGCCTGGAGGGGATCCTTTCCGAGATCCTGCTCTTTTCCAAGAAGGCCACCATCTGTTACACGCGCTGCAGCATAGCAGACATCGTCAAGGAGTCGCTGGCCGTAGTGACCCCGCCCCTTGAGGAGAAGCAGATCACCGTCAGCACCCGGTTTCCGCGTCAAAAGCTCGTGCTTTTGGGCGACGGGCAGCAGCTCAAGCAGGTCTTCATCAACATCCTTTTGAACGCGCTGGACGCCATGGGCAGCGGCGGCAAACTGGCGATCCAGGTCGGCGCCGACGAACTGGACGGCAAGGACGCCGTCGGCGTGAAGATCGCCGACACCGGGGGCGGCATACCGCTCGAGGCGCTGAACAGCATCTTCACCCCGTTCTACACCACCAAGGAAAGCGGCACCGGATTGGGTCTTCCCATAGCGAACCGGATCATCACCAACCACGGCGGCAAGATCCAGATCAACAACACGCCGGGGCAAGGCGTCGAGTTCAGGGTGATACTGCCGAAGCACTGGTGATATTTCCCTTTGAAAACCGCGGCCATTGCAGTATAAAAGAGGGCGTCTTTGGACAGTTCTAATCCGGGGCGTCAGACAGGGGAATTGGGGGTGTAGCTCAGCTGGGAGAGCGATGCGTTCGCAACGCATAGGTCGACGGTTCGATCCCGTTCATCTCCACCATAAAAACAGGCACTTACGTTTTAGACGTAGGTGCCTGTTTCGCATTTGCCGTAATAATTGCCGTAATAAATTCCAAAGAGCCTCACATTCCTGCCCTCCGCTTGACGCGATTTGGACGAAAATTTTAACCTTACACCCGTTCGCGCCCCTTAAGCCACTGCTCGACTTCCTCAAGATGCCAGCCTACGGAACCTCTCCCCAATTTGATTCGTGCGGGAAAATCTCCAGCTTTTTCCAAGCGCCATTGGGTGGTATAGCTGAGTCCGATGAGTTCTAGCACCTGCTTGCGTCTAAGTACTGTCCATGGATGACCTCCGGATTAAGTCAGATGATACGAGCGTGGATAATGAGCAACCCCACCGCTCGTCTGTACTTTTTTTGGAGAATATGCGGGGACCATGCCACGGCTATACATTTGAATTATTTAATATTTTAGCTCCAGCGGAAGAGAGGCTGTGCTCAGAGAAAGACCTGAACCTGTTCAAAAAAGGTAAAAAGGTGAGGTCAACGTCTCAAGGCACCAGCGGCGGAGCGTCAGCGGAGACCGCTGTTGCCGCTTGTTGGGCTACATACTCTTTATAATCATCCAAATTCCGGCAAACGTGGCCAAAACTATTATGTCTATGAAATTGAGGTTTAAATATTCTTTCGCTGAGATGTTGTTTTTTTCTAGCTCAGCAAGCTCTTTGTAACTCAGAATAAATCCAACAACTATGCCTGAAATCATCGCGAGCGCCTTAATACCTTTGTGTAAGTCAAAAGCGATAGACAGAAATAATGATATGTAGCCTCCGGCAGAGATTTTGAGATAACTGATATGCTTTTTCCTGAAGTACAGATAAAGCAAGAATGTATAGATGAGTACAAACTTAATATCACTCGGGAATTCCAAGCCTGGCATTGTCATCTCAGTTCCAACTCCCTGTTGACTTCAGTTTGTGGATTTTTCTCGCCCAACTCGTAGATGACCTGGGGGGCTGTTCATCCCGCCTTTTCGGATTTTATCCGATTGGATAATGTTCCATTTGGGGGGATATACCGTTCCGAATAATATGCGATTCGGAGGGATATCCACCCCCGT